>ENA-ORSB01000223-ORSB01000223.1-human-gut-metagenome-genome-assembly--contig:-NODE-223-length-66728-cov-12.648703_pt1 | contig 66728 bp, 62 predicted proteins | sample MGYA00242180_ERZ509144 | MGnify/ENA primary metagenome ERZ509144 (study PRJEB26280, sample SAMEA2338661) | human gut metagenome | biome: human gut; feature: human-associated habitat; material: faeces...
AGCGGCCAGACGGAAGAAAAAGGCGGATGATACGCCAAAGATCGCATTTGTGGAAGATGGGAACATTTATATAGAACCCATTACAAAAGATGTATTAAATGATATTATTGCTAATTCTAATATTTGTCAGCATGCAATAAAAGAACTTAAACTTGCTGGATATGGTAAAGGAGAAGGTGGTCCAAATGATTGGATATATCAACAAGTTCTTGAAGCTGTTGCTGTATTTTCTTCTCATGATAATTCTGGTAGTTCTGCTATTTTTGAAATTGAGTTAGTTAAAAAACTTTGTAATTTTGATATTATTTCTCCTCTTCGATTTACTGATGACGAATGGTGTCAAATAAGTTCTGATGGTACTTGTCAAAACAGACGTAAAGGAAATGTATTCAAAGAGCCAGATGGTAGTATTTATTATACTAAAGCTTTTAGTAAACGAGCTACTGATATATAGTTTTGATACTAAAGAATGGACTAAAAATAAAAATCCTATTTACTGGTATGGAGGACTATTTGAATGTAAAAATAATGTTCTTACTGGTAGATATTTTAATACTTGCTATTTACAACGACATCATATAATTAATGGTTGGACACCTAAACCTACAATAAATATCGATTGTGTTGAAATAGAAATAGCTCCTGATAATTGGATTATGGCTGTTGATACTAATGATCTTGATTTAAGTTATCTTTCTTTAAGTTATGATATTCAACGGAAAGAATGTTCTTGTTTAAAAGGTATTCGTCTTGAAGATGTTACTCCTGAACTTGAAAAAAGAGCTTTTGAAGAAATTGAAAATAATAAATAATAAATTTTAATGCATATTACAAAATAATTGATAAAATTAGTTATGTAGTATTGCATTTTTTTTTTTTAGTGTATCCTATGTATGTCAAAAATAAAATCAGGAAAAAATTAACATATTAATAAGAATATATTTAAAATATAATAAACGAAAGAGGGATATGTATGAAAAAGAAAAAAGGAATATCATTAATAGTATTGATAGTAACAATAATAGTAATAATAATACTTGCAGCAGCGGTTATACTAACTTTAAATAAAAATAACACATTAAGTAGCGCTAGAGAGGCTGTATTTAGACAAGATATAGCTACTATGAAAGAGGAACTAGAAATATATAAAGCAAATATTACATATAAAGGAGAAAATCCTGAAACATTAAACGCAGATAAAAAAAGTGATCCATCGGTACAAGAAATAATAACAAGTATGTCAAACAAATATGCAAATATATTTAAGATAGAAAAAGGAAAATTAGCGTATATAGGAAAAAACAAAGATGAATATTTAATAGCAAAAGATATGGATTTGATTCCAGAAGGAACACTGTTTGATGATGATATGCTTGAGGAATTAAGACCATTTATAACCGAATGGACTGTAGATGCAGGTGATAGTATACAATTACCACTAATGAACCACGTATATATTGGTTATAACTTCACGGTTGACTATGGGGATGGTACAGGAGAATATAAAATAACAAGTGCAAAGGACGAAAATAAAGTTCATACATATAAAGATGCCGGAGTATATACTGTTACAATAAAAGGAAAGTGTTCTGTGTTTGAATTTTCAAAAGATAGTACGAGTAAAGACAAAATAACAAAAATAGTACAATGGGGAAATGTTTTTAATAAATCAACTTGGAATGGTGTTGATTTTTTGAATTGTACAAATTTAAGAGGAAAAATTCCATCACCTTCTAAAAATAGTTTTGCCAAAATTACATATAATTGGCAAGGAATTTTTAATGGATGTAAAAACATTGAAGGACCAATTCCTAGTGATTTTTTTGCTAATTGTACTCCTGATACAGTTAATTCTGCTTTTTTTGGTTGTGAAAATTTAACAGGAAGTATACCTGAAGATTTATTCATTAATTGTGATAAAGTAACTAGTTTGGGTAATATATTTTCAGATTGTAAAAGTTTAACGGGAAATATACCTGAAAATTTGTTTAAAAATTGTAAAAACGTTACTTCATTTAAAAAAACTTTTTATGGTTGTAATGGACTCACAGGAAGTATTCCAGAAAATCTGTTTAAAAATAATAGTAAAGTGATTAATTTTGATTCTGTGTTCGCCTATTGTGAAAATTTAACTGGAAGTATACCAGAAAATTTATTTGCAAATTGTCCTGAAGTAGAAATATTTGGAGATGACTGGTGGGGAGGATGTTTTTGTAGTTGTAAAAATTTAACAGGTAAAATTCCAGAAAATTTATTTAAAAATAATAAAAAAGTTAAAAATTTTCATGGGGTGTTTAGAGGATGTAAAAATCTTACAGGAAGTATACCAGAGAATCTATTTTCTAATTGTTTAGATGCAGAAAATTTTTGGTGGACATTTTATGGATGTAGTGGATTAACAGGAAGTATTCCAGAAAACTTATTTGCTAATAATTCTAAAGTAAAATCATTTGCAGCTACTTTTGCATATTGTAGAAATCTTACAGGTAGTATACCAGAAAAATTGTTTGCAAATTGCCCTGAGGTAACACAATTTGCTTATGTTTATGATGATGGAATTTTTGCTAAGTGTAGTGGATTAACAGGAAGTATACCTGAAAATCTTTTTAAGTATAATACAAAGGTGAAAACTTTTGGTGGAGCTTTTTGTGGTTGTAATAATTTAACAGGAAATATTCCAGAAAATTTATTTGTTAATAATACTGAAGTAACCAATTTTGCAATGACTTTTAGAGATTGTAGTAATTTAACTGGTACGCCACCGCATTTATGGGAGAGACAAAACATAACTAATAGTAATTATTGTTTCATAGGATGTAAGTTATTAAATTTAAATGAGGTTCCAAAGTCTTGGGGAGGAAATAAAAAAGACTAAATTTGTGTAGAGATAAGAATGTAGAGAGATTATATTTATAATTTTTCTACATTTTATTTTTTTCTATGTGAAAAAATTATCATAAATGTTGTTATTAAAAATTCAATATGGTATAATTGATATGTTGATTAATATAGTTTAAAGAGGAAGTGATTTTTTGGCAGTAAAAAAACAAAGCTTTATGAATGGGGTACTTGTAATAATGGTATCTCAAATTTTGATAAAAGTTTTTGGATTTATATATAGAGTAATACTTACAAATTTTAAACAATTTTCAGATACAGGAAATAGTTATTATGGATCAGGCTTTACTGTTTATACTTTAATACTTGCAGTAGCTACAATGGGAATTCCAAATACAATATCAAAACTTGTATCAGAAAAAATAGCTATAGGGGATAAAAGAGGAGCACATAGAATTTTTAGAACAGCAATGTATGTATTTACTTTTGTAGGTGTTATGTTTGCTCTTATGCTTTTCTTTGGCGCTGGATTTATATCAAACACAATTTTATCAAATCCAGGTGTAAAATATACACTTATGGCTCTTGCACCAGCAATTATATTTGTTGCTATGTCTGCTGTATTAAGAGGATATTTTGTTGGAATGGGTAACATGATGGAGTATAGTAAGGCACAAATTATTGAACAAATTGTAAACAGTGCATTTTCAATTATATTTGTTGTAATGTTACTTGGTAAAACACCAGAAATTATGGCAGCTGGTTCTACACTTGCTACTACAGTTGCAGCTTCAACAGCATTCTTTTATATGTTAACATATTATAGCAGAAATAAAAAAGATATATGGAAGGATATAGAAAAATCTGAAAAGTTTGCAATAACACCTAGAAAAACAATTGTAAAAAAGTTGATTTCGTATGTTATTCCAATTTCATTTGGTAGTGTTGTTGTTGCTCTTTCAAACGTTATTGATACAGTAACTGTTATGAATGGGTTACAAAGTTTTGGACTAACATTAGAAGAAGCAAATAGGCAAAATGGAATTTTACTTGGAAAGGTGGATATATTAATGTCTGTTCCATTGTCTATAAATGTGGCATTTTCAGTTGCATTAGTGCCATTTATATCTAGTGCAATGGCTAAGAAAAATAAAGAGGCTGCAGTTAATAAAATTAATTTTTCACTTAAAACTTCAGTTCTTATAGCATTGCCATGTGCTGCTGGTATGTTCTTACTTGCTAATAATATTTTTGCACTTATATTTCCAAATGCAACAGAAGGGGCATGGCTTTTACAAATACAATGTTGGGTATTAGTGTTTTCTGTTGTGGCACAAACTATATATGGTTCACTTCAGGGACTAGGAAAATTGTATGTTCCGGGAATTTGTCTACTTAGTGGAGCAATTGTAAAATATATTTTAAATGTTATATTTATTCCTAAGTATGGTATAGTTGTTCCAACAATTACAACCATAATTTACCAGGCTATAACATGTACACTTTCATTTATAATTTTATTTAAAACTTTAAAAGAAGTTCCTAATATGAAAGAGATATTAATTAAGCCTGTGTTTGCTACATTTTTAATGGCAATATGCACTTTTCTTTGTAATAAAGGGCTTGGTTACATAAATACACCAACATCACTAAACACTATACTTACTATATTGTTTGCAATCGCTTCATATGCTTTTGTTTTAGTTAAATTTAATATACTAAGTAATGAAGAAATTATGCAACTTCCTTATGGAAACAAAATATGTAAAATCATTGATAAAAAGAAAAAAAAGTAGAAAAAATGTAAAAAAAGTGTTGACAATAGCCTATGTTTGTAGTATATTGTACTTGTAAGTAGGAGGGATTTATAATGAATAAAGCTGAATTAATCGCTAAAATTGCTGAAGAAAGCAAATTAACAAAAAAAGCTGCTGAAGCTGCTTTAGATGCTTTCGTTGTAAGTGTTGAAAGTGCACTTAAAAATGGTGAAAAAGTTCAATTAGTTGGATTCGGTACTTTCGAAGTAAGACAAAGAGCTGCTAGAAAAGGAAGAAACCCACAAACTAAAGCTGAAATCAAAATACCAGCTTCTAAAGCTCCAGTTTTCAAAGCTGGAAAAGCTTTAAAAGATCTAGTAAACAAAAAGTAATTTTAGTTTGTTTAAATAAAGAACCAGATTTTATTATCTGGTTCTTTTTTGCAAGTAATAGGTTTAATTTATTAATTTTTAATATCTGTTTTTTTAACTTTTGTGTTACAATTTTCATTTAGTATACTTGTACAATGAGCACATCTAGTTGCTTTAATTGGAATCTCACTATAGCAATATGGGCAAAGTTTTGTTGTCTTTTCTATAACTTCTTTTTCTTTCTTTTTTCCCTTTTTTATAAACTTAACAACAATAAATAGAGTAAATGAAATTATAAAGAAATATAAAATTGCATTTAGTAATTCACCATAAGTTAAAATAAGTGAACCAGCAGCTTTTGCTTCTGCAATTGTTGATGTTTTTGGCCCATGTAAAGTTATGAATAGAGATGATAAATCTACTTTATTTGTAAGTAATCCTAAAAGAGGAGTGATTATTGATGATACAAGTGTATTTACTATTGAAGTAAATGCAGTACCTATAACAACACCTATTGCCATATCGAGTACATTTCCTTTTAGAGCAAATTCTTTATATTCGTTTATTGCCTTTTCTGTTTTTTTTCTTGTTTCTTTCCCTTTATTTTCGATAACTTTTTTAAATTCTTCTTTTTCTATTTTTTTTGACATTTTTCTCACCATAAATATTTTACATTATTTTGATATAAAAATCAAGATTAATTGACATACATAGCATATTATGATAGAATAGTTTACATATATAATGATATATAAATTTAATTAAATTTTTAAGGAGCTGTTCTTATGAGTAAGAAAAACATTTTTAGTTATCCAAAAAACATTTTTAGTTATCCAAAAAACATTTTTAGTTATCCAAAAAGTATGAAGAATACTTTTAATGATGATGAAAAAATTAAGAGGCCAAATTATAACTTTGATGGACACAAAAAAGCAAGTCCTAAGAATAATAAATTACTTAACATTCCAAAGAAGCAGAGTATGCCACGAAAAGTAAAGTAATAAATAACTTATTAATAACCCAAATATTAGACAATTGTTTAACATTTGGGTTGTCTTTTGTTTAAGATGGGAAAAAAGCTTGAAAAAAATCAAGTTATATAGTAAAATATACAAGAAATTAAAGGAGAGATAAAATGTTAGAAACAAGAGGAGTTACAATTAGATTCGGAAAAAGGACTTTATTTGAAGATGTAAATGTAAAATTTTCAAATGGAAATTGCTATGGAATAATAGGGGCAAATGGTGCAGGAAAATCTACTTTTTTAAAGGTTCTATCTGGGGAATTAGAACCAAGTGAAGGTGAAGTATCAAAATCACCTAAAGAAAGAATAAGCGTGTTAAAACAGGACCATTATGCATATGACGATGTAAAAGTTTTGGATACTGTAATTAGAGGTAATACAGAACTTTATTCTATAATGAAAGAAAAAGAAGCTTTGTATGCAAAAGAAGATTTTAGTGATGAAGATGGAATAAAAGCAGGAGAATTAGAAGCACAGTTTGCAGATTTAAATGGTTGGATGGCAGAGTCTGATGCTGCAGAACTTTTAAATGGACTTGGAATTGATGTATCACTTCATGATAAATATATGAGGGAATTAAATGGAAATGAAAAGGTAAAAGTACTTTTAGCCCAAGCTTTGTTTGGAAATCCTGATATCTTGCTTTTAGATGAACCAACTAACCATTTAGATATATCTGCAATAGCATGGTTAGAAGAGTTTTTAATAAATTTTGAAAATACAGTAATAGTTGTATCTCATGATAGATATTTTTTAAATAAAGTATGTACACATATTTTAGATGTAGATTATGGAAAAATAAAATTATATGTTGGAAATTATGATTTTTGGTATGAATCAAGTCAACTTGCACTAAAACAAATGAAAGATGCTAATAAAAAGAAAGAAGAAAAAATAAAAGAATTAGAAGATTTTATTAGAAGATTTAGTGCTAATGCTTCAAAATCAAAACAAGCAACTTCAAGAAAGAAAACATTAGAAAAAATTCAGTTAGATGAGATAAAACCATCTACAAGAAGATATCCATTTATAGAATTTAAACCAGAAAGACCATCTGGTAAAGAAATTTTAGATGTAGATAACATTTCAAAACAAATAGACGGTGTACAACTTTTAAAAAATGTTTCATTTAAAGTTTTAAAAGGAGATAAAATTGTTTTACTTGGTGATAATTCTTTAGCTAAAACATGTCTTTTTAGAATACTTGCAGGAGAAATAAAACAAGATAAGGGAAAAGTTACTTTTGGAAAAACTATAAAGGCATCATATTTACCACAGGCAAACGATGATTATTTTAATTCCGATAAGTCCATAGTAGAATGGATTGCAGAAGCATATGGTATAAATGATGAAACAATTATACGTAGTTTCTTAGGTAGGATGCTATTTTCTGGTGAGGAGTCTTTAAAAAAGGTAAATGTTTTATCAGGTGGAGAAAGAGCAAGATGTATGTTATCAAGATGTATGCTTGAAAATCCAAATTTAATATTTTTAGATGAACCTACTAACCATTTAGATCTAGAAAGTATTACAGCACTTAATAATGGTTTAATACGTAGTAATGCTGAAATGATATTTACATCTCATGATCATCAATTTATACAGACTGTTGCAAATAGAATAGTTGAATTAACAGATGATGGTGTAATAGATAAGAGAATGACATACGATGAATACTTAGAAGAAAAATTTAGCAAAAAATAGTAGAAAATTTAATTTTAGTATTGATTTTTTAGCTTTAATATGTTATACTTTTAAAAGTGTTGAGTATAACATATACATGCTCCAGTAGCTCAGTTGGATAGAGCAACGGCCTTCTAAGCCGTGGGTCGGGCGTTCGAATCGCTTCTGGGGCACCAAACACTAAGAACTAAGCAAAATTTATTTTTATGCTTGGTTCTATTTTTTTGTTTTTTTCAATTCTTTCTAGACTACATTTTTAATTCAATAAAAATTATTTAATTTTATCAAATAAAATTTTCAAATTCTTGTAAGAAAATAAGTGTTATGGTATAATTTGCTTAGGTGAAACCATGAAAAGAATAAACTTTGTAAATAAAGTAATTGATTATATATTAGTTATTTTACTTGTAATGTTATCCTTGTTTAAAGGTGGATTTTATAAATCAGATATACTCTTAGTAAGTATGGGCGTATCAATAATTTCATTAGTAAGGATAATTATTTTAATTTACAATAATGTAAAAAACAAAAATTACGCAATAGATATAATTTCAATATTACTTCTGTTGCTTTCATTTAGTTATGTATTACCAATTATATTTAATAACTACGCTGATTTAAATAGTAGTATATATGAGGCAGTAAGGTATTTTAGCTTATACTTTGTTTATACGATAGTTAAAAATTCAGATAATAAAAAAATGTATGTATATACAATAATTGCAATTACACTTTTGCAGTGCATACTAAGTGTAGATGCTGTTGGAAGTAGATATCTTGAAAACTTCTTAACATATTTTGATTCTGGATATTTAGATAGAGATTATACTAGAATGTCAGGAACTCTTCAATATGCAAATGTGCTTGCAATTTTATGTATGATATCTGTTATTTTTGCTAATCATTTTATACATAAAAAGAAAAATATTTGGGTAAATTCAGTCTTGTATGTAGCTATTTTTATACTAGTATCAACAATTATTCTTACAGGATGTAGGACTGTAATTTTACTTTGCATAATTTCAGCTATACTATATTTTGTTATAAACAGAAAAAATATAGTAGAAGATGTTTTAATATACATACCGTTAGCTGGTATAACTGGCATATATTCTAGTTTGATGTATAAAAATATGCTTAGTACAAGAGTGTATGCTATATTTTTAATATTCATATTACTATCATTTGTTTTTAGGTTTATGATTTTAATTTTATACAATATATATTTAAATAAATTAAAGAAAAAAATAAACAGTAAATTAAACAAAAATTATAAAATAATTATATTTTCTCTTTTTATATTATTAAGTTTAGTATATTGCGTTATAGCTATATCATACACAAAACCATTAATTGTTAAAGATACAGATAATATGAATTCTAAATATATAATTTTAAATAATATAAAAGAAAATAACAATTTAATAGTATTTAGTGTAGTAGGAAAAGGTGATATAAGATACAGTATAAGTTTAAATAAAACTGAAAATAATGGAAATGAAGAAAATATAAAAGTATTTAATTATTATGATAATGTCAGTGGTAACTTTAAATATGAGTTTAATTTGGATAATAATGTTAAATATTTAAAGATGTATATTAAATGTGATAAAGGAGAAATAACTTTAAATAATTTATACTTAAATAGCAAGAAAGAAAAATTAGATTATGTTTTAATTCCGAACGAAATGATGTATAGATTTAAAGATTTATTTGCAGGTTCTACGAGTACATCAGATAGAATTACATATTATTTTGATGCACTTAAAATAGCTACTAAAAGTATAAAAAATTTTGTTATAGGTACAGGAGGAGAAGGATTTAATAACATATATGAACAGGTAAAGACTAAGGAGTATAGTTCAACTGAGGTTCATAGTTCATTTTTGCAAATTTTGGTTGAGGCGGGAATTATAGGCTTTAGTATAACAGTAGTTCTTTTAGTATATGTAATAATAAAATCTAAAAATAGTTATATAAAGTTTGCATATTTAATTTTTGTTTTACACTCATTTGTAGATCTTAGCTTTTCGTATATGCTTGGAATATATGTGTTTGGAATTTTAATTGCAATTTTAGATTTTAATAATACAAAAGATAGTAATTATATAAATAAATACGTAAGTTATATATCATATATATTAGCAGGGATATTTGCAATTTTTACCATAGTATTATCTCTTAGAGCTTGGTTTGCGTTATATATGAATATTCCAATTTATACAGACGAAAATTTAAATTTAACATCTCAAATAGAAGTAGTTAACAAAAATGAAAAAAGGGTTATGTTAGATCCTTATGAATTTAGCTATAGAAAAAGTTTGGATATTGAGTATTCTACATATTTAGACTTACTTTTTAATCAAGTAAATCAAATTAATGATGAAGAAAAAAAGATAGTTTTAAATAATGAGATAAAAAATGTTATAGAAAATAAATTAAATAATGCAGATATTATTTTAAAAAATAATAAATATAACAGTGCACAAATAATGTATGCCTGTAAAATATATATTGATTTATTTAAGTATTTAAGGTATATGAATGAGGATTGTAACAAATATATTAACGTTGTAAAAGAGAAGATGATGTTTTTAAGTGAAATATATTCTAAAGATAAAGTATTAGAGAACAATATAAATGAAATATTAAATCAGCTATAGTTAATCATTAATTTTATATAATTAAATAATAAATATTGAAAAAAGATTTTCTTTAATATATAATCTAAATATGAGTTTTAAGGGGTATAAAGATGGAGAAAATAATAGATGAATTATCAATAGAATTAAACATTGAAAAAAATAAAATAGGAAATACAATAAAGTTAATAGACGAAGGAAATACAATTCCTTTTATAGCTAGATATAGAAAAGAAGTGACTGGAAACTTAAGTGATGAAGTTTTAAGAAAGTTAAATGATAGATTAATATATTTAAGAAATTTAGAGGCTAGGAAGGATGAGGTTATTCGCCTTATTGATGAACAGGGAAAACTTACAGAGAAGCTAAAAAATAGCATTTTAAACGCTTCAATCTTAACAGAAGTAGAAGATTTGTACAGACCATATAAGCAGAAAAAAAGAACAAGGGCAACAATAGCAAAAGAAAGAGGGCTTGAACCACTTGCAAAACTTATTATTTCTCAAACTGTAAAAGATGGAAATAAAGATGAAATAGTTACAAAATATATAAATAAAGAAAAAGGATTAGAAACAGTAGAAGAATGTATAAATGGAGCTTTAGATATCATTGCAGAAGATATATCAGATAATGCAAAGTATAGAAAGAAGATAAGAGGAATAACATATAGGACAGGTAAATTAGTAACAACTGCTGTAAATAAAGATGAATCAACTGTTTATGATATGTATTATAATTTTAGTGAAGAAATTAAGAAAATACCATCTCATAGAATACTTGCTATAACAAGAGGTGAAAAAGAAAAAGTACTTAAAGTTAAGCTTGATTTGGATGAAGAAAGTGTTCTTAAATATTTGGAAAGAGAAACTTTAAAAGGTGACAGTATATTTAAAGATGACTTAATTTTGTGTATTGAGGATTCATATAAAAGACTTATAAAGCCATCAATTGAAAGAGAGATAAGAGGAGAATTATTTGAAGAAGCCTCAGAGAAAGCAATTGAAGTTTTCGGTGTAAATGCTAAAAACTTGCTTATGCAACCACCAATAAAAAATGTAGTGGTAATGGGATTTGATCCAGCATATAGAACAGGATGTAAAATAGCAATAATAGATGATACAGGTAAATTACTTGATTATACAACAATTTATCCAACCCAACCACAAAATGATATTGTAGGCGCTACAAAATCAATGATTGAATTAATAAATAAGTATAATGTAAACATTATAGCACTTGGAAATGGTACAGCTTCTCGTGAGTCTGAAAAGTTCATAGCTGAGGTTATAAAGAAAATAGATAAAAAAGTATATTATGCAATTGTAAGTGAGGCAGGAGCGTCAGTATATTCTGCATCTGAACTTGCAACAAAAGAATATCCTGATATTAATGTATCTATAAGAGGGGCTATATCAATTGCAAGAAGACTTCAAGATCCACTTGCAGAACTTGTAAAAATTGATCCAAAAAGTATTGGAGTTGGTCAATATCAACATGATGTTAATCAAAAAAGATTAGACGAATCTTTAACTGGAGTAGTTGAAAACGTTGTAAATAATGTAGGCGTTGATATAAATACTGCTACACCATCTTTGCTTTCGTATGTTTCAGGGGTAAATAAACAGGTAGCAACTAATATTGTAAAATATAGAGAGGAAAATGGTAAATTTAATTCAAGAAAGGAATTCCTTAAGGTTCCAAAACTTGGAAAAGCAGCATTTGTACAGTGCGCAGGCTTTTTAAAAGTACCAGAATCAAAGAATATTTTAGACAATACAATGGTTCATCCTGAGTCATATGAAAAAGCAGAAGAATTAATTAGTAATTTAGGTTTCAATATTAAAAATTTAACTACTAAGAATATGGGGGAGGTTATATCTAAACTAGATAATGTAAATATTGATAATATTTCTAAAACTTTGAACATAGGTAGTCTTACAATGCAAGATATTGTTACAGAACTAAAAAAGCCAGGCCGTGATCCAAGAGATGAAATGCCAAAAATTGTTGTAAAAAGTGATGTGTTAAGTATTGATGATATAACTGAAGGAATGATACTTACAGGAACTGTCAGAAATGTAGTTGATTTTGGAGCATTTGTAGATGTTGGAATAAAGAATGATGGTTTGGTTCATATATCTGAGATTAGTGATAAATATATTAGAAATCCAATGGAAGAGGTAGCAGTAGGAGATATAGTAAAGGTTAAGGTAATAGGAATTGATAAGGCAAAAGGAAAAGTTAGCCTTAGTATGAAAGGAGTAGATAAATAGTGGAAACATTAAAAATGATAGCACAACAATTTATGGATCCTGAATTATTAATAATAATTGGATGTATTATTGTTGCTTTAATATTGCTTCGAGTATTTAGTAATTTTTTATCAAGGCATAAGATATTAAAAATTGCTGTAGTTGGAGTAGTCATACTTTCTTTAGTGCTTGGCATAATTTGGTTTATTAATAATAGAAAAGATTTATATTCAGACAATACCAAAACTTTTGTAATCGGAGAAGTAAAAAATATTAGTAGTGCAGTAAGAAAGGTTGAACTTAAGGTTATAACTTCAAATGTAAAATATAAACATACAAATTTATTAAATGACAGGCTAGTTGTTGTAAATATAGGATCTAATTGTAAATTTATAGACAATAATGGTAAAGAAATAGACTTTGATGATATAAGTTTTTATGATACTGTTCAAATATATGTTAAGGAAAATAATATAGACGATACTCAAAAAGAAAATTTAAACGGAGTTAAAGTTGTATTAAAAAATCAATACCAAAAATAAAGTATAAATTTTTAAAATATTAGAATAATAATTTAAAGTATAAATTAATTGTAAATATAAATATAAATATTTTTAGGAGGTATGGTTATAATGGATAGAAAGATAAAGGTTGCACAGTATGGCTGTGGAAAAATGTCATCATATATAATGAAATATATATACGATAAAGGTGCTGAGATTGTTGCTGCATTTGATGTTGATAAAAATAAAATAGGAAAAGATATTTCTAGTATTATGGAATGTGAAAATAAAGGGATAACTATTTATGATGTTAAAGAGGCAGAAAAAGTATTAACAAATGAAAAACCAGATATTTGTATAATAACGACTATGAGTTTGATGTCAGATGTGTATGAAGCTTTTAAATTATGCGCTAAACTTGGTATAAATGCTATTTCAACATGTGAAGAAGCTTTTTATCCGATAAATTCTACTCCGGTTATGACAAGAGAATTAGATGACTTAGCAAAGAGAACTGGGTGTACGCTTTGTGGAAGTGGATATCAAGATGTGTTCTGGGGAAATTTAATTGCAACAATTTCAGGAGCTACTCATAATATAACAAAAATAAAAGGAAGCTCAAGTTATAACGTAGAAGATTATGGTATAGCACTTGCTAGGGCACATGGAGCAGGACTTAGTTTAAGTGAGTTTGATGCGAACATTGCTTCTATCGATAGAATAAGTGACAGTAAAAGAGAAGAGTTAATTGAGAGTGGTAAATATTTACCTTCATACATGTGGAATGTTAATGGTTGGCTTGCTTCTCGTCTAGGGTTACATATCACATCACAAACTCAGGTTACTCTTCCAAAAACATATAGATCTGATTTACATTCAACAACATTAGGTATGGATATACCAGCGGGAAATGCAACTGGTATGTCAGCAGTAGTTACCACTAAAACAAGAGAAGGAATTGATATAGAAACCGAATGTATAGGTAAGGTATATGGACCTGATGAGTATGACAAAAATGAATGGATGATATGTGGTGAACCTGATACTACAGTTTCAATACCAAAACCAGATACTGTAAGACTTACATGTTCTACTATTGTAAATCGTATTCCAGATGTTATAAATGCTGAGCCTGGTTTTACTACAACAGACAAAATGCCAGTTTTAGAATATAGGACAAAAGCTTTAGATGAATATGTAAAATAGTAAAAGCTTATGTAAAATTTATTATTACAATTATTAAAATTATGGTAAACTATTTACTCTTTCTAACTATTATGATATAATTTTGTAAAATGTTATGTATTTGGAGGAGTTAATATGATTACTGAATATCGGCTTAATATGATTAAAAGATCGATTGTTAACGAAAAAGAGTTATTTAATAATGATTTTGAGATAAAAGAATTAACAAAAAATGTGTGTGAAAATATTAATTGCTATGCATATTCTCTTGGAATTATGGAACCGGCACCATCAGGAACAAATTTATATATTCCGGGGTTTACTACTTTTGAAAAGGTTGATTACTTATCTAAAGAAAATTTTATATTAAAAGTTAGTGAGGATTTGCACAATTTGAAAATAGAATTTCGGGAATATGGAATTGATGATGAAATAATTGTAAATGATAATGAGTACTTGATTCAAGTTTTATTTATCCCAAAAGATACAAAAAATTTTAGAAAAGGTAATTTTCATTTTTCAAGGAAAAATAAAAATGGTAAATGGTTTTCAAAGATGGGATGGTTTTATCAGCCTTGTTTTGAAGAGGTTGAAATTCTTGCTATGGTAGATAACTCTGAACTTGTAAAAGTAACATCTAAGTATTGTAGTAATCAATATCTAAGAATAGGTTATTTTGTTGTAAAAGAAAAAACAAGTTAATAATTGACAAACATCTGTTTATAATGTATAATATACATTATAACAGATGTTTTGTTATATATAAATAAGGAAGTAATGTTATGAATGATAAAATAATAATAAAAGGAGCAAAAGAGAATAATTTAAAAAATGTTGATTTAGAGATACCTAGAAATAAGTTAGTGGTATTTACTGGCCTTTCTGGAAGTGGTAAAAGTTCACTTGCTTTTGATACTATATATGCAGAAGGTCAAAGAAGATATGTTGAATCATTATCTTCCTATGCAAGACAATTTTTAGGACTTATGGAAAAACCAGATGTAGAGTATATTGAAGGGTTATCTCCTGCAATTTCAATTGATCAGAAAACTACTTCAAAAAATCCACGTTCTACGGTGGGAACAGTAACTGAAATATATGATTATTTAAGACTGCTATATGCAAGAGTTGGTGTTCCACATTGTCCAAAGTGTGGAAAAAGAATTAAAAAGCAAACTGTAGATGAGATTGTAGATCAAATTTTAACATTAGAGGATGGTACAAAAATAATTGTTATGGCTCCTGTAATAAGGGAGAAAAAGGGAGAATATATAAAATTATTTGAGAGAATACTAAAAGACGGATATACAAGAGTAAGAGTTGATGGAATTGGTTATGATTTATCTGAAGAAACACCTGCTCTTGATAAGCAAAAAAAGCATACAATTGAAGTAGTTGTTGACAGATTAGTTGTAAAAGATAGTATAAGAAATAGGCTTGCAGATTCAGTAGAACTTGCTTCAAACTACTCAAATAATTTAGTATTGATTGAAAATTTAACTAGGAAACGAGAAGTACTTTTTAGTCAAAATTATGCATGTCCAGATTGTATGATAAGTTTAGATGAATTAACACCACGTATGTTTTCGTTTAATAGTCCATTTGGAGCATGTCCTGCATGTACTGGACTTGGAGAAATACTAAGAATTGATCCTGAAAAAATAATGCCAAATAAAGAAAAGAAGCTATCTGACTATGGTGCAATACAAGGTTGGTCTGCAGCAGGTATGGTAATAGATAGTATGAGTAAAATGTATTTAGAAGGACTTTGTAATCATTATGGTATAGATATTGATACTAAATTAAAGGATTTACCAAAAGACTTTATGAATATACTTCTATATGGTAGTAATGGAGAAATAATAAAGTTTAAACACAATGGTAGAACAATGAAAAGGGAATTTGAATCAGAATTTGAGGGCGTTATAAATACTCTTCAAAGAAGATTTGCAGAAACAAAATCTCCAGGAATGAAAGCTTTTTACGAAGGTTTCATGTCATCTAGTCATTGCAATGTTTGTGATGGAGCAAGACTAAAAAAGGAAAGTTTATCAGTAACTGTGGGAGATTTAAATATATATGAACTTTGCAATAAGAATATTGTGGCTATAAAAAGTTATATAAATAAAGTATATGAAAAATTTTCTAATAAAAGCAAAATTATATCTGAGCAAATTGTGAAAGAATTAAATAGTAGACTTGGCTTTTTAATAGATGTTGGACTTGAATATTTAACACTTTCTAGAGCTGCTGGAACATTATCTGGAGGAGAAGCCCAAAGAATAAGGCTTGCAACACAAATAGGTTCTGGACTTACAGGTGTACTCTACATACTTGATGAACCAAGTATTGGACTTCATCAAAAAGATAATGAAAAATTACTAAGTTCACTAAAGAAAATGAGAGATTTAGGAAATACTTTAATTGTAGTTGAACATGATGAAGATACTATGAGAGAAGCTGACTATATCGTAGATATTGGACCAAAAGCCGGTATTAATGGAGGAAATGTAGTATTTGCAGGAACTCCAAAAGAGATATTAAAATGTGAAGAATCAATTACTGGAAAATATTTAAGTGGAAAGTTAAAAATTGAAGTTCCATCAAAAAGACGTAAACAGGATAAAGGATATATTCAAATAAAGGGCGCAAAGGAGCATAATCTAAAGAAGATAAATGTAAAAATTCCAATTGGTAATTTTACTTGCGTTACAGGAGTTTCAGGTAGTGGTAAATCTACTTTGGTAAATGATATTTTGTATAAAGAGGCAAATAATAAAATAAATAAAAGTAGATATCATGTCGGTAAACATGACAAAATATTAGGTCTTGATAAAATAGATAAAGTAATAAATATTGATCAGTCTCCAATTGGAAGAACACCAAGATCTAATCCTGCAACATATACTGGAATGTTTGATCAAATAAGGGAACTATTTTCACTTACAAATGAAGCTAAACTTAGAGGATATAAAAAGGGTAGATTTAGTTTTAATGTACCAGGAGGAAGATGTGAAGCGTGTTCTGGTGATGGAATTATTAAGATTGAAATGCATTTCTTACCTGATGTATATGTACCATGTGAAGTATGTAAAGGAAAAAGATATAGCAGAGAAACTTTAGAGGTAAAATATAAAGGAAAGAGTATAGCAGATGTACTTGATATGACTGTTGAAGAAGCCTTAGAATTCTTTAAAAACGTAACTAAAATTAGGACAAAACTAGAAACTTTAATGGATGTTGGTCTTGGATATATAAAACTTGGTCAATCTTCTACAACATTATCTGGAGGAGAAGCCCAAAGAATAAAACTTGCAACTGAACTTTCAAAACGAGCAACTGGTCAAACTTTATACATTTTAGATGAGCCAACGACAGGACTTCATATGGATGATGTAAATAAATTAATTAAAATACTTCAAAGACTTACTGATCAAAATAATACATTAGTTGTGATTGAGCATAATTTAGATGTAATAAAGTCAGCCGACTATATTGTTGATTTAGGTAAAGATGGAGGAGATAATGGAGGAACTCTAGTTGCATCAGGAACTCCGGAACAAATTGCAAAGTGTGAAGAAAGTTATACAGGTGAATTTTTAAGAAAAATGTTATAACCAAAAGCTCGGTTTCCCGAGCTTTTATAGTAAATATTACTATGTATTATTATATGTGCTATTTATTAGCAGCAACAACAGCAAAGAACTATGATTATAAGTACGATCCATATGCAGCAGCAGTTTCCACCACCGAATCCGCCTCCGAATCCACATCCACAGTTGTTGTTGCATCCGCATCCACATCCGCATCCGCATCTTTCATCCATTTTAATTCACCTCGCTTTATATAAGTACTTGCACCTATGTAAAAGGTGATGAACTATCTATACTTTAAAGAAAGTATCGAAGTTCATTGGTCTAGATGAATTATCTCTACTACAGGCATAAACTATAAGAATAAGTATTGCAATCCATAAAAGAGTTTTACTATCATTAAGGTTGCACATATATAACACTCCTTTTGTTTCAAGTAAATTTTTGATTTACTTAATATACTATATTCTAAAAATTATAATTAGTTACTTAAATTAAATAATAAAATAAAAAATAATTTTCAAATGCTTGAATATTAATTGTTTTATATGGTATAATTATTTGTATAAGAGGGTGTAGATATGAAAAATAAAATGTATAGTTTAGTGCTTCCAATATGGTTATTACTAGTAGCCAGTCCTTTGATTTGGTTTATGATTTTACCGGTTAATTTTTTAGTATATACTTTAATACTTATAATTGCATGTATTTTCTTTAAGATTGCAGATATAAAGAAAATATATAAAAGGAGTATATTTAAAATGCTAATATATGGGATTGTTGCTGATTTTGTAGGTGGAATTATTCTTTTAGGCGCCTCAAAACTAAATCCAGATGGAGCATTTACAAATATTGCATATAACCCATGTAGTTCATGGATTACTGTAACATACATTTGTATATGTATTGCTTTATCAGCAGTCATTTCGTACTTCTTTAACTACAAGATAACTTTTAAGAATACTAATATAAAAAAGAGTCAGAAAAAAGGGCTTGCTTTATTCATTGCTATATTTACAGCACCATATATGTTTTTTTATCCAATAGAAAATGTAGCATGTGATACGGATAAAATTGATAACAATACTGATATAAGCGTTATAGATAGCAATAATATATATGTTGGAAATACAATGATAACAAGAGTTTTTGCAGAAAGTAAAAACTATACTAATTCAAATTTTGAATATGATAATAAAATTACAAAAGTAAGTTCAGAAATAAAGAGTGAAAATAAATCGCAAGTAATAACACAAATATCTGCAAATTTTGATGACTCTGATATTACATCATATATTAAATGGGCAAAACAGTGTAGCGTAATTGTATTTGTAAAGGATAACGCGATACAGACTATAAATATAAATTTAGCTGATGAAAATAATGAAAACAAAATAATTTCAAATCTTGTATATGAAAGAAAAGATATAGAAAGTAGTTATAATGTAAAACTTGATGAATTACAAAATAATCAACAAAAATTACAAGAAGTATTAGATAAAATAAGACAAGGAGAATAAATGTTAAAGAAAAATGATATAGTAGATTTAGAAATAATTGATAATGGCTCTGCCTTTGAAGGGATTGCAAAGCAAGATGGTATAGTTATATTTGTACCAGATGCTATAGCTACTGAAAAAGTCAGGGCTAAAATCATAAAGGTTACATCATCATATGCTATAGCAAAAGTTGAAAAAATACTCGTAAAAAGTAGCTATAGAGAAGAGCCATTTTGTAGTGCTTTTAAATATTGTGGAGGTTGTATGGCTCAGAATATATCTTATGATATGCAGCTTCACTTAAAAAAACAAATGGTTAAAAATTTACTTGATAAACAAAAAGTAGAGTATTTAAAAATAGATAATGTAATTGGAATGGGTATGCCCTATTACTATAGAAACAAAGTACAATATCCTGTAAGATGTGTAGATGGAAAAACTGTTATTGGTTTTTACAGAAAAAATAGCCATGATATAGTTGAGAATAATTGTTGCTATATTCAAAATAGAGTAATAGATATACTAGCAAAAAATGTATTAGATGAACTTGTAAAAGCAGGATTTAAAGGATATAATGATGAAACTAAATCAGGTGATATAAGGCATATATTAATACGTAGAGGCTATCATACAGGTGAGATTATGATAGTAATAGTTGTAAATAACAAAAATTTGTTATCAGATTTTAGAATGAGAAGTGTTGTAAATAATCTAGTCGAGAAAAATGATAATATAAAAAATATATTTTTAAACTTAAATTCAAGTAATACAAATGAAATACTTGGAAAAGAAGTAAAACAAGTATATGGTATGGAAAAGTATATAACAGATTATATTGGTGATTTCAAATATTTCATATCTCCAAAGTCATTTTTTCAGGTAAACACACAACAAGCAGAGGTGCTATACTCAACTTTAAAAGAAGGATTGAAACTAAAAGATAACGATGTTCTTTTTGATTTATATAGTGGAGTTGGCTCTATTGGAATATTTTTAAGTAAGAATGTTAAAAAAGTGTATGGGATAGAGATAGAAAAAACTGCGGTAGATATGGCAAATTTAAATATAAAGGAAAACGGTGTATCAAATGCAGAGTATATAGCAGGAAGTGTTGAAGATAAGATAATTGAGTTTAAAGATAGAAAAATAAAGCCTGATGTTATTGTAGTTGATCCACCTAGAAGAGGTCTTGATAAAAAAAGTATAGATTATATTTTAGATTTTAATCCTAAAAAAATCGGATATGTAAGTTGCAATCCTGCAACGCTTGCTAGAGATTTGAAATTACTTGAAGAAAAATATACGGTTTATAGCATTACTCCAGTGGATATGTTTCCACATACGAGTCATGTTGAATGCGTATGTGTTCTAAATCTTAAATAAAACCTTATATTTGGGCGAAAATCAACTGTTCAGTGCCTATCAAAAAAAAGCATATTTTTGATAAAAAAACACTTATTTTTATAAAAAAATGATAAAATTTTATGGAGGTTGTTTGAGGAGAATATATTTACTCATACCATATTAGGTGGTATGGGTTGACTAAACAAAATAAAAAGTAGAGATTATAGGAGAAATAAAAAATGGTATTTAGTATTTTAGCATTATTAGCAGTGTGTATTAGTATATGTATTAAAGATAGAAAAAAATCATTATATGTTCAATCATTAAATTGCTTTTTTGAAACAATATATGATTTTTTAATATCTGCTTTTACAGGTGCAATTTTAAGTATAATAAATTTAATAAGGACTTTTATATTTATAAATAAAAATAAATTTAGTAAATCTGTATATTTAATAATACTATTTATTTTTGAAGGAATAATTATGATAAATTGTTATTTTTCATGGACAGGGTGGGTTTCGCTATTACCAACAATTGGTTCAATGATTAGATCATATTGTCTATGGCAATCAAATATGAAATTAGTTAGAATATCTGGAATAACAACGGGAATTTTATACGGCTCTTATTATATTTATTACCATAGTTGGTTCATGGTATTAGGTGATTTTATTTTATTACTTACAGGAATATACACACTTTACAAAAATGATATAAGGAGGAAAAGTAACAATGAAGTTATATGTAATTAGACATGGAAACACAGATAGTAATAGATTAGATATATATAATGGAAAATTATTAAATGAAGATATAAATAATATTGGAATAAAACAAGCACAGGAAGCATCTAAAAAAATTAAAAATTTAAATTTAGATTTGATTATTTGTTCACCACTTTTAAGAACAAGACATACCTGTGATATTATAAATTCTAATAAGATAAAAGTAATATATGATGATCGAATAGAAGAAAGAAATTGTGGAGTTTTAACAAATACGAAAATAGATAATTTTTATTATACGGAATATTGGAATTATTATTCTAAAGTTAAAATCGATAATTTAGAAACAGTTCCAGAATTATTTAAAAGGGTTAATTTATTTTTAGATGAAATCAAGAAAAAATATAGAGGTCAAAATATACTTTTAGTAACACATGGTGGCGTAGCTAGGGCAATCCATTTTTATTTTAATGAATTGCCAGAAGATGGACAGGTGGAAAAATATTTGCCAGATAATTGTGAAATAAGAGAATATAGTTTTAATTAATTTAAATAAAAATTGATATATGCATAATACACATTCAACCATTAAGAGTGTTTATTATGTAGATATAAAAAGCAACTATTCATAATTAATGAACATGGCATATTGAATGTGTTTCAGTACTATATCGAAAAAGCCTTGAAAAATAAGACTTTTTGATTTTTACCCAAATTAAAAAAACGATATTTTGAATAAAAATTGTGTAAAAAAATAATCAAAAGGTTGTTTAAATATGATATGTACACGACGATGATATAAGTGGTATGTGGAAACATATCCTACTTAAAATATTTTAATGGAGATGATAAAATATGAATGAAAGCAATATATTGTTATATGAAACTGATGAAGGTAAAATTAATGTAGATGTAATATTAAAAGATGAAACAATATGGTTAACTCAAAAGAGTATGAGTGAACTTTTTGATGTTAATGTTCCCGCAATTAATAAGCATTTAAATAATATATATGAAGAGAAAGAACTTGATAAAAATTCAACTATTTCCAAAATGGAAATAGTTCGAAAAGAAGGAAATAGGAATGTTAATAGAGAATTAGAATTTTATAATTTGGATGCTATTATTGCAGTTGGATATAGAGTTAATTCTAAGAAAGCAACAAAATTTAGAATTTGGGCTACAAAAATATTAAAAGATTATATGATTAAAGGCTTTGTAATTGATGTTGATAAAATGAAGAATGGTCCAAAATTTGGAAAAGATTACTATGATGAATTATTACAAACCATTAAAGAAATTAGATTAAGTGAAAGAAGACAATATCAAAAAATAACTGATGTATTTGAAACAACAAGTGTAGATTATAATAAAGATTCGGAGGAAGCATATACATTTTTTAAAATAGTTCAAAATAAATTGCACTATGCTATAACTGGTAAAACAGCAGCTGAACTAATATTTGAAAGAGTCGATAGCGGAAAAATACACATGGGACTTACAAATTGGAAAAATAGTCCAGATGGAAAAATAATGAAATATGATATTAGCATTGCTAAAAACTATTTAAAAAAAGATGAATTAAATAAACTTAATGATTTAACTAATTTATTTTTAGATGTTGCAGAATCTGAGGCAAAAGAGCAGAAAGTAATGACAATGAAAGATTGGATTGAAGTTGCAGACGATTTATTGAGATATAGAAAGAAAAAGGTTTTAAATGATTCAGGAAAAATTTCACATAAGAAGGCATTAGAGAAAGCGGAAAATGAATATGAAAAATTTAGAGTAAAGCAAGATCAAGAGTATATTTCAAGTATGGATGAAATGTATAAAAAATATTTAGAAGAAAATAAAAAATAATAATTTGCAGAGGAAAGTCAGTATGAAAAAAAATTAATATATTGTTGATACTTGACCTAAATCCAGATATTAAAATGTTTGAAAAATTAGAAGATTTTATCAAAAGTTAGACAATTTTATCGTACATTTCCAATTCGCCAGACACTGTGTGACGAATTGAATTAGTCGCATTATAATTTATTAATGAGAATTGAAGATGAAAAATCTAGACAATTTTATGCTAATGAATGTGTAAAATCTAATTGGAGTGTAAGACAATTAAAAAGACAAATAGGATCATTCTACTATGAAAGATTATTGGCAAGTCAAGATATAGAAGCGGTAGAAAAAGAAATAGGATTACCAGAAAAAGTAGAATTTAAGAATATAATAAGAGTTCCTTATGTATTAGAATTTTCAGGATTAGAAGGAAAAACAAGTTTCTATGAAAAAGACTTAGAACAAGCAATAATAGACCATTTACAAAAGTTTTTATTAGAATTAGGAAGAGGATTTTCTTTTGTATCAAAACAAAAAAAAATAACATTTGACGGAAGACATTTCTTTATAGATTTAGTATTTTACAACTATATATTAAAATGCTTTGTAATAATAGATTTAAAACTAGGAGATTTAACACATCAAGATAATAATCAAATATTTGCTTCAAAAGTATAAATTATATTTGCCAACAGAAGAATTTAAGAAGAAATTAAATTTAGAAAACTATGTAAAAAAAGACGATAGTTTAGAAGACAATAGCTTAACAAATAAGGATGAGTAAAAGTTATAAAAGGTAGAGCTTAATGTCAATAATACACAAATAAATAGATTTGATTTCATAACAAATTAACTAAAATATAAATAGTAATTATATGTAAATGTCGGAGGTGAAATATGAAAAAATTGTATATAATAACTGGTGCAAATGGTTTTTTGGGAAATAATATAATAAGAAAATTAGAGCAAAATAGAGAAAGTGAAATAAGAGCACTTGTATTACCTAATGACTCTATAAAGTCATTGGAAAAATTAAATTGTAAAATTTATTATGGAGATGTCACTAAAAAGAAAAGTTTATCATCAATTTTTGAAAATACTGATGGAAAAGAGGTTTATGTAATACATTGTGCAGGAGTTGTATATATTAAATCTAAATATAACCCAATTGTATATGATGTTAATGTTAATGGCACAAAAAATATTGTAGACAAAGTTTTAGAAATAGATGCAAAACTTGTTTATGTAAGTAGTGTACATTCAATTAACGAAAAGCCTAATAATGAAACAATAACTGAAATTATCAACTTTGATTCTAAAAAAGTAGTAGGACTATATGCAAAAACAAAAGCGGAGGCAGCAAAATATGTTATTGATGCAATAAAAAGTAAAAGCCTTAATGCTTGTATTATTCATCCCTCTGGAATTATTGGGCCGAATGATTATGGAAATAGTCACTTAACACAATTAATAAAAGAAGTAGCAACAGGAAAACTCTTTGCTTGTGTAAAAGGAGGATATAATTTCGTAGATGTTAGAGATGTAGCAGATGGCATTATTAGTGCCTGTGATAAAGAAAATAGGGGAGAAAGTTATATTTTATCTAATAAATATATTACAATAAAGGAACTAACCGATTTAGTTTGTGATTTAGAGGGGAGAAAAAGAATCAAGATAGTGTTACCACTTGGGTTTACAAAATTAGTAGCTCCAATATGTGAATTATATTATAATATAAAAAAGCAAACACCATTATTTACAAAATATTCCCTATATACATTATCTTCAAATTCCAATTTTAGTAATGAAAAAGCTAAAAAAGAATTGGATTATAAAAATAGAGATATAAAAGATACAATTAAAGATACATTAAAATGGCTAAAAAAGATGAATTATATTAAATAACACAAATTGTATGATTAAAATATAAAATATTGATTATGTACAGTAAATTTTAAAAAACTTTGACAAATAAGAAGAAAATATTTTTAAATTAAGAAAAGGCTTAAAACTTTCACAAGAATAAATTAGCAAAAAAGAATTACATTACAAGACACAATATCAAATTGGGAGTTAGGAGAAACATCTCTAAATCGAGAACATTAAAAATGCTATTTAAAATATTAAATTTTAGCATAGATGGGTTACTAAATAATGACATTAAATCAGTGATGTTTGAAAAAAATAGTAACATAGAAAAAATGTAGAAATAATAATAAATTAAAATAAAGAACTACTTTATTATGCGAAGTAGTTCTTTATTGCATTTATGTATTTTACTCAATAACAGGAGGAATAAAATTTTCAATTGCATTTCGTAGTTTAGGATGATGAATTACAAAATGAATAGAAGGACTATTTGCTTTTGAAATTATAACCCAGTTTTTTTCGCAAATTAAAACCTGTATGTTTTTGAATGTATGGTTATTGTTTATACTTAACTTATAATTTTTATTATTTTTTTCATATTTTTTAGTCAAATCCAAATGCTCTAAATATTCTTCGTATGTATAATAAATTTTTTTATCATAAAAACTATCTGCAAGAAAAAGCGAAAGAGGTGATTTTTCAAATTCTTCTTTTGAAAATTTAGATATTTCATCTTCAAGTAAATTGTTTTCTGTTGCATTTATTGCCATATTTTTGAATACCTTCACAGATTCTTGTATTTTTTTAATATCTTCGTTTGAAATATTGTTATGTTTTAAAATTCTCAAAAGTAAATCATCAGAAATAGTATGAATTGGTAAAGAAGATAAAATTCTTCTACGATTAGCTTTTATTTTTACACTTGAAGATAAAAATGCAAAATAAGCATTTTTTGAATCTTCTTTATATATTTCCATTAGGGGTGTGGCTTTTTTTAATAGGCATTCTGTTTTTGTTTTATAATATGATATATCATTTTTATTAGTAGTTAATGTGTATTTTCCTTTATCATGATAACCGTTTATACATTCTCCATAAAGAGCAACTGTTCCAGAGACATAATTAAAATGGCAATATATATTATTTTGTAATCCTTTTAAAAAGTATGGAGAAACCTGCCCTGTCATGTAAATTGGTAACCAGCTTTCTAAACCTAACATCATCTCATTAAATGGTCTATCAACATTATGAATAATATTTAAGTGCAAGCCTTTTTTTAACATTATTGCAATAGCATACATCCACTTTTTACCAAACTCAACATCTTCTGCCATGTCTTCCATAGGCATATCACTACACATAAAAACAGGTTCGTTATTTTTTGAAAGAACGGTTGCTTTAAAAAAGTCTAATTCGCCTTTTTTCATTTCTTCAATGCCATAATATGTTTTGGAAGTAGGTTTATAAAAAGGAATGAACGGTATCTTCATTTCATCAAAATGTATAGCTTTAATATATTCATTTAAGTTAAATTTATCTAAATGGCTTAAGAAGTCATCTATATAATTATGAGAGGGAGTAGAATTAGTAGTAAACCAATTAAATAGCTTATTAAAATAGTTAAGATTATTTTCTAACTCCTCTAAAGTAGAATTTATAAGAAGTGCAACTGCTTTTTTATTATCATCAGATGTATACTTTTTTATAATAAAATTACATACAGCCGTAGCAAAATCTTTAGGATGTGATGGATTACCATTACCAGTACGAATTCTGGAAAGAAATGAGGCATCATAGGAACTAAAACGAGATAATTCTGACATATTAATATTTAAAGTTGAAATAAGTTCATTAAAATTTTTGCTTAATTGTTCAAAGTCAATAGAAACATCATTTAAAGTGCTAGAAAGTTCGTTATAAATTTCATCTCTTGTTATATTCAATTTTTTAGAATTAGAAAGTTTATACAAACCATCTACTAATTGTTCCAATTGTTTTCCCCTTATATTTGGTCTTCTATCTCCTCTGCGATAACGGCTAATAACAGAAGTAGAAAGACCTGAAACATTTACAAGCTCTTTAGAAGAACATCCAATTTGTTTTATGTACTTATTTAATTGCTCACAAAAAGTCATAAGAAAACCTCCATAATCATATACAATGTTTATTATAATATATCATAAAAATATAAGAAACACAATCGCCAAAAAAACAATTGAAGTTTTGGCGAAAAAGATGCAATAGATATTTATATATGATAGAATGAATAAAAAATAGGTTAAAAGGGGGGTGAAAGAATGTCAAAAACAAAAAGCCTATTAATAATATTTATATTCGGCTTAGTGGTTAGCTTGGTATTTCCAACAGTTGAAAATGAAGTATATGCTGGAACTAAAAATGAAGTAACGTTAAATTTTGTAAATGGAATTATTCATGATGGCTATGTTGAATATAGTAACATAGGAAAATTACAATTATTTAAAGGCGATGAATTAATTGTTAATATTTCAAATAATATGACAATAGATTTAAATGAAGCAGACTATAAATTGGTAATTCAAGAAATTCCAGCTGAAGATACTGGAAGTGTTGTAGGTCCTGCACCTGTAAAATTAAATATCAATGGTTGGTACTATCCTATGACAACAATAGTATGTGAAAGTAAAACTACATTCAAATTAGAATCAAATAAATTTAGTGGCACATTAGATATTAAACTCGTAAGAAATAGAACAGTTGTTAATACAAGAGTTGAAAATACTTATACCGATATATCATCAAAGGGTATAATTGATTTAACTAATGGTAAAGAATATGTAATAGATTTTTCTAAAACTGATGAATTAACAGAAGGATTAAAATCATTTGCAGATTTAGATAAAACACTATATTACAAAAGAGACAATGAAAGTCTATTAGTAACAGACAATGAAAGTGAAGCTGTTATAAAGATTGTTGGAAATATGTCAGCAAATAAAGCAATATTAACTGCAGTAAATGTTGAAACTAAAAAAAGTGAAGTCTTTAAAGGATTTCATACTAAATATACAGGTTCTAAATTACAATACGATGGTTCAGTTGATAACATTATAAATGAAACTAGAACTGATTATTATACTAGATGTACTTATGAATTTACATTTCAATATATAAAAGAAGAAGTTATTCCTAAAGAATATAAGTTTACTGAAGGAGCAAACCAAACATATACAATTGATGAATCAAAAAATGCAAAATTTAGAATAGATGCAGACTATAGCTTATTTGCAAACAAAGTATATGTAGATGGTAAATCAGTAGATTATACAAATTACGACTCAAAATCAGGAAGTACAGTCATTACTTTAAAGGATGAATACTTAAAAACGTTATATGTTGGAGAACATACATTAAAAGTTATCTTTTCAGATAATGGAGAAGCTATAACAAAATTTACAATAAAAGAAAAAACAAAAAATGAAACACCAGAAAGTAATAAAATGACTAAAAATGATACTCAAAATGATAAAATAATTACAAATCCAAAAACAGGTGATAATGTTATAATATATATTATATGGCATATAATTGTTGCGTTAGAGGTTATAACATTCATAATAGTTAACAACACCAGAAGAAAAAAGATAGGAGGAAAAGTAAATGAAAATTAAAAAGAATTTAATATTTTTATCAATTATTTTAGCTAGTGTATGCTTGTTTGTTTTTTCAGACAGAGTAAATGCTGCAACAATTAGTGATGATGGAAAATATACATTAATATTGACTAGCACAGCAGAAAATGCCAGTATTGATGGTAAAGACCAGAAGATTATAAAATTTGATGTTGCAGAAGGAGAAACTACAGTTAAATTATCTGAACTGGCAAAAGGAATTGTACCTTTTAATGGTAGAACAGAATTCTCACACTGGGAAAAAGCAGGTGGTGAAAAAGTTAGTGATGATATAGCAATAACTGATTTTAGTTGGAGTGGAGAGTTTGCAGGACAATCATATACAAATGGATTGAGTCTTTATGCAAGATTTTCTGAGAAACCATTACAAGGAACAGGTACATATTATTTAACACTTGATCCATTTGCAGGTGAATTAAATGGGCAAAGCAATGCAATAAAACTAACAAGTAAAAGTAGTGAATTTAAAACAGTCGATTTAACAAAATATATACCTGTAAGAGAAGGATACACATTTAATGGATGGGAGTTAGATGGGAAAATTGTAACTTCTATTGATTCTAGCTATTTTGCTAATCGTGATTGTATAGAGGTAACTGCTACGTATACTCAAAATACTTTTAAAGGTGATGGAATTGTATTAATATTAAATGCTAATGGTGGTAAAATAGATGGCAAGGAATATAATAGTTATGACTATATAGGTGGAGGAAATTCAGGAACAACAATGTCATTATTACCATACATTCCAGTAAGAGAAGGATATACATTTAACGGTTGGAATACAAAAAAAGATGGCAGTGGAGAAAACTATAACTATGTTTACTGGAGATTCTGGGATAAGAATGAAGAAACAGACAAAGAATTTGAAAAAGATACTATAATAAAAGAAGAAAGCGGTTATGAGAGATATAAAAATGTAACATTATATGCTTCTTGGACTAAAACTTCAGGAGAGCCAGAACAACAGGTAAAAGAGACAGTAAAAGAAATTCAAAGTACAGGAGAAACAAAGGCAAAAATTGAATTTGAAAAAGAAGTTAGTAAGGAATATGAATTAGATATTAAACCAGTAGAAATAAAAAAAGATTTAACTGACAAAAATGTAAAATATGTTGTAGATATAAATGTTTTAGAAAATGGTCAAATAGTTAAAATTAGTGATACTAAAATGAAAATAAGAATTGCATTACCAGAAGACTTAAAAGGATTTAACAAATATGAAGTAGTATATATTTTAGATGATGAAATAAAAGAAACTTTGCCAGCAATAGTAGAAGATGGATACATAGTATTTGAAACATCACATTTGAGTCAGTATGGAATTATTGCAACAAATGTTGAAGAAAAAACTGAACAAACAGAAAATGAAACAAATAATCCTAAAACAGGAGATAATATGATTACAATTGTAATGCTATTTGTAGCCTCTATAGCAACTATTGGAGCATTAACAGTAATAAACAGAAAAAAAGTAAGAGAATAACAACTAATGCAAATGAAAGTTATAAAATACTAGCTGTAACAGGCTAGTATTTTTCTTTATGTTGAAAAAAAATAGAAAATCTGTTATTATGTTATATATCGTAGACAAAAAGAATCTATAGTAAAATCAACAATAAAAAAGGAGTGAATATGACACAGACTCAGCAAACTGTATTAGCATTAGCAATATATACAATATGGCTAATACTATTATATATAAGAATATTTGATAAAACACTAAAAAAATATGTATTATCAATAGGCGTATTATTAGTATTCTGGATGGTAATAAGAATGGTTAAACGATATACAACAGGGTACGTAACAGAAATATTGTGGTATTTGTATTACATACCACTATTGATGATTCCAACATTTTATTATAATTGTAGCAGTTATTTAATAAATAGTAAAAATAAAAAAAGAAGAATTATAGCAATAATTATATCAATAATATTATTCTTGTTAGTAATTACAAACAGCTTACACAATATTGTATTTAAAATAAAAAGTAATATAAATGATTATAATCATAATATAGGTTATTTTATAATAGTTGCTTGGATTTTATGCTTAATAGTAGTGGCAATAATAAATCTAATAAAATCAAGCAAAAATAAAGGGTACAAAAACATAATTTTAATATCAGTAACTATTTTAATTGGCATAATATATACAATTTTATATATAAAAAATATTCCGGTAATAAGAAAAACAAATATGTCAGTAATAATAGGAACATTATTTTGTGTGGGATTAGAAATGATGCTTGACTTCAAATTAATACCAAATAATTTTAGATATAAGAAAATATTTAAAAATTCAAATTTGCCATTAGAAATCGTATCACAAGATGGAAAAACGAGAATTGTAACAAATCATTCCATAAATTTAAAAGAAAATATAATAAACGATATAAAAAATAACAAAGTAAAAAGTATATATAAAGATAATAACATTATAAAAAATGTTAATGTTATAAATGGAGGCTATTCAATAGAAGAAAAAGATTATAGTAAGATAAATGAATATGAAAAAAAATTGAAATCAATACAACAAGAACTTATAGAACAAGAAACAATATTACAAAAACAAAGAAAGATTGCAACAGAAATATACGAAACTAAATTAAAAGGCGAAATCATAGAGTTACTAGATGAAAAGATAGAACAGAAAAGGAACTTAATAAATGAATTAATAAAAGAAATGAAAATAACAGATATAGATAAAATGAAAAACATAAAACTATTACTAAACTATTGTAAAAGAATGAGTAATTTAGTAATATCAAGTTATAATAAAGAAAAATATGATAATAAAAGACTAGAAGTAATTATAAATGAAATGTTAATAGAGGCACAATCACTAGGAATAAATGGAGTTTTAAAAACAAATAATTTTGAGATAAGTAGTGGAGAAACAGCTAATATTTATGAGATTATATTTGAAACTATAATGAAATTTACAACAACTAATTTTATTTTATATATACAGGTAAACAATTCATATATAGAAATAAAATATTTATTTGATGGTAAACATAAGAATTTTAAAAAAGAAATAGAAAAATTACAATTAGAAAGAATATTAGAAATTGAGCAAATAGTAGATGAAGATGGAACAACTATAAAATTGAAAATTTTAAGAGGAGAAAATTAATGTTATGACAGCAATTATAATAGGAATATTGTGTATTTTATTAGTATGCCAGATCCTAAAAACTATATTAAAAACAAGTATAATAAATAAAAATAAAATAGATTATGTACTAGAATATATTGTTTCTATAATAATATTTGTAACAATGTTTATGCAAGAATATATATTAAGAAATAAATTATTAGTAATTGTAGTTTTAGGTATAATATATGAAATAATTTCACTTATATATATGTATTTTAGATATTATAAAAAAGAAACTATTACTGATTTTTCTATAAAAAAAGTTACAGACGAATGTGAAGTTGGAATTTTAGTATTAAAAGGTAAGAAAGTAAAATTAATAAACAATAAAATGTATGAAATATTAAATAAATTAAATATAAAGAAAGACTATGTTACAAATATAATAAAACAAAGTATAGATCAGCTAGATAAAAATTATTGTGTGAAAGTAGAAGATAAATATTATGTATTTGTAGTAAATGATAATGAAATAATTACATTTGATATAACAAAGGAATATGAATTACATCAGAAATTAAATGATCAAAATAGAAAAATAAAAGAAAATAACAAACAAATATTATTAAGTATCGACAATATAGAAGAATTAGAAAGAGAAAAGAATTTACTAAAACTAAAAAATAAATATCATGATATATTAGGACAAAATCTTTCAATTTTACAACAATATTTAAACAGAAAAAATATAAGTCAAGAAAACTTTGAAGAAATAAAATTTATGATACAAAAAATGTTCATAGATATTGAAGATACTGAGGATACAAATACAAATCTAGAAAATTTAATAAAAATACATAAAAAAAACGGAACAGACATTGTTATAAATGGTAAACTTCCTCAAAATAAAGAAGTAGCGAAAGTATTTTTTGAAATTATTAGAGAGGCAACTACAAATGCAATAAGACACGCAGGGAGTTCAAAAGTATTTGTAAATATAAAAGAAACATTAGAAGAAACATATATGATAATAACAAATAATGGTAAAAAATCAAATGAATTTATAACAGAAAATCAGGGAATAAAAGACATGAGAAGAAAAATCGAAAAATTAGGAGGAATGTTCTATATTTCAACACTTCCAGAGTTTTCGGTAAATATATCAATAAAAAATAACTGCTAACATTGAAATAGCAGTTATTCTTTTATTCTTTTGGAGCCTCTAAGTTTGGAACTATCAAACCATTACCCACACAATATATAGCAAGTTTTGCTAAATTATCATAACCAGTTTTTCCATAAATAGATGAAATATGTGATTTTAGTGTTCTTACAGATATTCCAAGTCTTTTTACAACTTCATTTCTGTCTAGTGTTTTACAATATTCAGTCAAAACGCTTAATTCAGTATCTGTTAGATCTTTTAAAACATCAGAAATGTTTGATTTTGGACTATTAGAATTTGGATATAAAGAATAGCCATCAATAGTATTTTGAATAGTAGTTATAAGAGAATTACTACTAATATTCTTGTAAATAAAACTATCAACGTTATTAGCTTTCGCTTTATCTATAAAAGTTAAATCTGGTACACCCGTCATAAGTATAATTTTTACACTTGGAAATTTCTCTTTTATTATTTTTGAATATGCTAATCCGCTTGAATTGTTTTCGGTGCAGATATCCATTAAAATTAAGTCAGGTTTAAATTTTTCACATAAAGATACAGAGTTTTTTGCATTCCCACTAGTAGCAACAACATTAAAACCTCTTGTACTTAGTGTTTCAGCAATCATTTCTCTTAACATTTTATGATCGTCTATTACAATAATATTATACAATATAGACACCTCCAAAATTATTTATATCAAATATATTGTACCATAATAATCTGTAAAAATAAACAACTTTTGTTGCTTTTGCACTTTTGGTGCAAAATTTAATAAAAAATTGCACCAAAAGTACAATAGTATTTTAATGAATTTTATGTTATAAAATTCATATAAGTATATTAATAAGAAAATGATGAAAAGCATATATTTAATGACTATAAAAAACTTAGTAAAAATATTTAAATAATATAATAGTTTTTTTCTTTAAAAATATTATAAATAAAAGGTGGTGAAAATAGGAAATAAAAAAAATTAATTAACAGTGATAAGCAGGTAATGAAAACTAGGATATAAAACACTATCAAGAACTTGTAAAGTTTAATTTAAGGAGGAAGTAAGATGAATAAAAAAATAATTTTTTTAGCGTTAATAATTGTAGTAGCTTTAGCTATAATACTTGTATTTTGTTTTAAAAACAAAGAAGATAAAAATATGGAGATAGCAAAATTAGTAGATGAATATGCACCATTTGAATTTACAGTTAAATACCCAAAAGATGCAGGATATAAATTTGAAGCAGATTTAGAAAATACACCTTATGTGGCAGGTAAACTTATAAATGAAGAAAGAAATATCAAAATTTCATTTAATTTTTCAAAAACAAATGAAAGTTCTAATAAAAAAGAAAAAGAGAATAAATCTAGCGAAGAAAATTATGCACAAACAAATTATACAGAATTAGGTGGATATGAGTATTATGATAAATTTAATTATTACGGAGTAAGTTTATTAAATAAAAATGAAGAAGGTAATTGTCTACAAGTAATAGTAAAAATAAGTAAAAACAAAAATAATGGGGCAGATTTAGATGTAACTGAATTTGCAAAATCAGAAGAATTAAAAAACATTTTAAGCTCTATGACAATAAATGATAAGATAGAGGGAAAAAAAGTTGATGGAATAATATCGTCGAACCATAAATTAATAGTAAAAAATATAGAAAATCCAGACGAAAGCAAATATTATGTTAATCAATATCCGGATTCAAATGGCGTAACAAGCATATATGGCTTAAATGAAGTAAATAAGTATAAAGGGGAAGGCGTCTCATTTAGATTAATATATTATGGAAATGAAGGAAATTACCAAAATTTAGATACTTGTCTTGCATACCAAGAGAAAACTTTTAAAAAGAAATTTGAAGATTATAATTTATTTGGTCAAAAAGTTAAAGTAGATGTATCTAGACATGCAATAGGAGGAAGTTCATCACCAGAAAAATATAAAACTTGGATGGCAGGTTACTTTGAGAAGGATGGCAAAGTATATGATTTTCTATACATTCAATATGTAGGAATAGAAGACAGTCTTGGAGAAAAGTTGGTTAATAACGTATTAAATAACTTTACAACAAATGATTAATAAAAAAATAGAAAGAAAAAATAAAATCTAAAACTAAAATAGTGTAAAAAATTATAAATTAAAGGAGGAATTTTATGGGATTGTTTTCAAAGGAAGAATGTTGTTTTTGTAACAAAAAAGTTGGAATGTTAGCAAGAAAAAAATTAAGAGATAAGAAATATATATGCAAGGATTGTGAAAAAAATTGTAGTGCATTTATAGATATTTCAAAATTTGATTCAGAATATGTAAAACAACACTTTGAATATATGAAAAAACAAGATGTTTTATACAGACAGGCTTTTGAACCATTAAATAAAGAAGAAAAGCTTAGAACATTTTATCAATTTAATGGCATTGTTTTTGCAGATAGTATTGCAATGTTTGAAGTAATTACACCCAAAACAGAAAAGAAAAATTTTAAAGAATTATTCAGATATGATCAAATAAAAGATTATGAAATTTATTCTGTCTTAAACAATCAGGAGGGTGGAAAAAAATATTCAGAAGTTGGTGTTATAATAAACTTATATTGTAAAATTGGAACTGATAGTGTTGGAATAACAGAACAAGAAAAAACAATGGGTCATCCTTATGTAGAAAGAATTAAAATTTGTTATGGAAAAAATGTTAGCAGTGATTTATGTGTAAAAGATGCAATAAATCATTTAGATGAAATATTTTTAAGAGAACCAAGATTTAAATCTTTTGCAAGAGGAATAAAAGAATCATTTACAGGAACAGAAACAGAAAGAAGAAATGTGAAACAAAGTGCAGATGCAATAAATGCACTTGCAGGACTTGCAAAAGCTAAATTTAGTGGAGATGCAAACAGCATGGAAACAGCAAAAGAAAATATAAAAGATACGATTGTTAGTACAGTAAATCTAGCAAGTGGAAATAGGCTTAAATATAAAGAGGTAGCAGATTCTGTTGAAAAAAGAATCTGGGGCCAGTTGTAAAAAATATAATAGTTGTAACTTTTAACATCAAAAACTATAAAAAATGTTGTAAATCCTTGAAATATTAGACAAGGTAGTAGTTTTAATGGCTTTAACCAAGTATTAAAATTATTCAATATAAAATAGACAGAAAAATTTATAAAAAAATGAAGTTGATTTTAAACAAAAGTGAAACATTTCTAATTATTGTAGGAAAGGAGAATGGTTTTATGAAAAATAAAACAAAATATTTAGTAGTAACATTGTTTATGCTAGTTAGTTTTTTACTAATTGGAGCTACTAATGTAAGTGCTAAAACAATAACAGTAGAGAATGAGGAAGAACTAATTAATGCATCAAAAGGAATTGATTCTGAGATAAATGAAATTAAATTAGCAAAAGATATTACTTTAACAAAGTTTCTAAATTTTTATGTTGTAAATGACATTATTCTTGAATTAAATGGGCAAACATTAGATATAGGTTCCTATGGCCTTTCATTTAATTATGGACAGTCTGATTATGATGCAACAAGTAACGATTATTATTATAACTTTAATAGTAAATTAACTATTAAGGATAGTAGTAGTAAAACTGGTAAGATTCTTTCAAAAAATAATATTTTCTTTAATTATTATGATACTAATCATGATGCGGAATTAAAAAAATTTGGACTAACTATTGATGGTGGATATTATGAAATTATTAGTTCAAAACCTAGTTTCATTGAATTCTTTTCTAGAGATTACTATACAAATGGTAAAAATCTTACTGTTGATGTAAATATAAAAGATGCTGTATTTAAATTAAATGATGGTATGTATCTTTTTGGCACTATATCAAATTCTGATTCAGATATTAAATTAAATTTTAATTTTGAGTCGTTGAAAGTGCTAGGACTTACAAGTAAATTGGGCAATTTAAAATTAGGTGAAATGAAATTAAATGATGTAATTGATCCTAATTCTAAGGCATACTTTCAAAAACTACCTTATACAACAGGAGCTCCAGTTTTAGCTGAAGCAGATAGAAATACTTTAGTTGACGATTTCTATGCATCTGGAGGAGAAAATCCTTACATTGTTATAAAAAAAGTTAATGGATTTGAAACAAATAATATAACAATAAATGAAACATATAACGAAATACCTAGTCTTAATGACATATCAATTAAGAATATAAGTGATAATGATTTGCAAATTAAAAATGTAACAGTAGATAGTTCTAATTTTAAAGTTGAAGGCCCTAGTACTCAACCAACAGTTAGTGCTGGTGCCACAAATACTGATTTTAAAATTAAGGCAAAAGAAGGACTTAATGCAGGAGACTATACAGCAATAATTACTGTAACTGATATAGATGGAAATAATTATACAGCAACAGTTACATTAAAAGTTGAAAAGAAAAACCTTAATGTGGGTATTAGTGGTTTAGATAGTACATGGGTTTATGGTACATCTAAAACTCCAACTGCAACAGGGGTTGATGGCTTAGGAGCAGGTGATTATAAAATTACTTACTATAAGGAAAACAATGGATCTTATGATGAAGTTGTAACAGAATTACCTAAATTAGTAGGTAAATATAAAGCTACATTAAGTGTTACAAATCAAAATTATACAGCAAGTGAAGCAAGTGTTAATTTTGAAATCACACCAATTACTACGGAAGTAAAAGTTAAAAGCTATGATGATACATTTACTTATGATGGAACAGAACACTCAAAAAATGCTTATGATGTATTATGGGCAAATAATGCTAGTCCAGTAACTGATAATAAATTACCAAATGGTGATTTGGTAACAGCTGTTGTTACTGGCAAAGTAAGAGATGTTAAAGATACAGCTCTTGAAAATAACACAATAGGAAAAATTGCTATAACAAATAAAGATGGCATTGATGTAACTGCTTGTTACTCTAATATTGTAAAGTCTGCTGGTAAATTAACAGTAAACCCAATTACAACACCAATAGTTGTAAAAGCAGGTGTTTCTATCAAAGATTATGATGGCACACCTTTAACAAATAATACTTATACATTTACTGATGGAGTATTACTACCTGGGGACACATTAAAGGCAACAGTTACTGGTAGCCAATTATATGTTGGAAATTGCAGTAATGAATTAAGTGATATTAAAGTAATGCGTGGAGAAGAAGAAATTACAGATAACTATACAATGGGAGCACATGTAAATGGTATGCTAACTGTAACAAGTGCTTCTCAACCTTTAGCAATTGCAGATCAATATGTAAAAGTTAATGATTCTATAGCATTAAGTTATTTAGAACAATCAGTAACTGGAAATGTAGGAAACATTGATTTTGCTATTAAATCAGGAACAGCACTTACTTATGATGCTATAAATGATGAATATGTAGCAGGAGCTACTGAAGGTGATGTTGTAATGACTGTTACAGCAGTAAAAGTAAATCTTGGTGGAGATGATACACCTGAATGGAATGAAACAACAAAAGATTTTACAGTTCATGTTGTAAATAAAACTGATGTAAATATAGGAGGACTTTCTAATAACGAAACATTTACTTATGATGGAACACCTAAAAAGCCAACAGGAACAATTAGCGTTAATGCAGGAACAGTAAATGTAAGTGATTTAGAAGTAAAATATCAAGGAACAGGAACAACTTCATATAATAGTGCTATAGCACCAACAAATGCTGGAACTTATACAGTAACATATAAAGTGCCAGATAGTGATACAAATTATACAGGAACATATAGTGTAGCATTCACTATAAAAAAAGCACAGCTCGAAAAAGTAACTTTAGCTAAAGATACTTATGAATATACAGGTAGTGATATAACACCTACATTAAATAATGTTAATTCTAATATAGAAGTAACTGGTGATACTAAAGCAAAAAATGTATCAAATAATACTATTACTGCAAAAATTAAAGATAAAACTAATTATGAGTGGAAAGATGGATTAAATGGTGATTTAACTATTAACTGGTCTATCACACAAGCAACGCCAAATTATACAGTACCAACAGGACTAACTTCTGTAAAAGGCAAAATATTAGCAGATGTAGTATTACCAACAGGATTTACTTGGAATTCACCTGCAACAATATTAACAGCAGGAACTAATACATATACAGCAACATACACGCCAGAAGATACAGCAAATTATAAAACAATAATGGATATTGATATTGAAGTTAATGTTAAAAACGCATTCGATGTAATAACATCAGTACCTGGTGGAAATGGAACAATTACACCAAGTAAAATAGGGGTTATAGAAGGAAGTAAAGTAAAAATAACATTTACACCAAAGACAGGATATATGATAGACAAAGTATTAGTAAATGGAATAGAAAAAACTGTAATAGGAAATGAAATAGAAATAACAGTAGATGAAGAAAAAACAGTAGAAGTAATCTACAAAAAAATACCATTTACAATAACAGTAGAAGAAGTAACAGGAGTGACAGTAGATCCAGATGGAATAGTTACAGTAAATTATGGCGATAACAAAGATTTCACAATAACAGCAAATACAGGATATAAACTAGTAAAAGTATTGGTAAATGATGAAGAAAAAGCATTAGAGGGTAATACATTAAAGCTAAAGAATATTACGTCAAATATGAAAATTAAGGTAGTAGTAGAAAAAATAGAATACAAAGTAATAGAAGGTGCAGATCAAACATATACCATTGATCAAAGTACAGAAGCAAGATTTAGAATAGATGCAGATTATAGCTTATTTGATAAAAAAGTATATGTAGACGATATACTTGTATATGGTGCAAATTATACATCAGAAAGTGGAAGTACAATAATTACTTTTAGCAAAGAATATATAGATACACTTGCAATTGGACAACATACATTAAAAGTAGCGTTTACAGATGGAGGAGAAGCAAAAACAACATTTACAATAGCAAGACAATTTGAAGAAAACAATAATAACGAAAACGTTTCATTAAATGCAGAAAATAAAAAAGAAATGAAAGATAATGGTTCTAATCCAAAAACAGGTGACAATGTAATGCTTTATATAGCAATAGTAAGTATGTCAATAATAGGGCTTGGAGCAACAACAGTAGCTGTAAAAAAGAACAAAACAAACTAAAATACTATATAGGAGAGAACTAGAACTTTCTAGTTCTCTTTTTAAAAATAAAGGGAGTAGATTATATGGCAGAAAAAAGGACTAAAACTAGAAAGAAAATAAAGCTAAATAAAAAGTTAGTATGTATTATTGGTATTTTGCTATTTCTAGTAGCTGTTATATTTGTAAATATAATGATATTTAAACCTGTGAATGTAGGAAAAATAAATAAAGAGGGTAAAGCAGAATATATAGAAAAAGTTGTAAATGTATCCAAATATCCAAATAAAAAAATTGTAGAGTTTAAAAATAATTATGAACTAATAGATAATGGAATAATAACAACTGAAGTCTATGAGAAATTAAAAAATAATGATAATATATATAATTTAACAGTAACAGAATATTTAAGATTAGGAGATATATCTTCAAAAGAAAGTTATAACATAACTAAAGCAATACAAACAGGAATTATAAAAGAAGATACAATATATGCAGACTATTTTGCAAAAATTTGTGGATTTAAAAACAAAAAAGAATTATTAAAATACACAAAAGCTGTATTTGAATTAGCTCAAAAAGAAAAATAGAGATAAAATATAATTTATATTTTGAGATAATAGGTAACAAAATGAAATAATAATTTAAAAATGTGGTATATTAGCAATAAATTACTAATATACTATTTTTCTATATAAAGTAAATTTAATAACTTTAAAATTTTGCTGACAAAAAATATAATTAATGATATAATTATATAAAAAAGTAGAAGATTTTAAAAAGTTATAATTTGAATAGGATTTTTGCGGTCATTTTTTTGAAAAAATATTATCACAATTAAAAATAGTGCAATTATTTTGTTTAATAATTACACTATTTTTTGTTAAGTTGTTTACATTGAGTAATACTGGGGGATAATTGTCAGTTTCTATTTACATTTAGAATCAGAAGGATACGGAATTTTGACAAATTTTCTTTGCTTTTCATCCCATTCATAACCAAATTGTTTTGAAACTTTGAGTTTTCTTAATCCTAATCGGATCTGTTTTTGATGACTAGGAATATAAAAAGCATTTTCTTTTTTGCACATAATAAAACCTCCTATAGTATTGAACTGATAAGATTTTAAATATCCTGCCTATGATAAAAATATTATACGTATAACATTTTTACTCTCCTTTCAAAATAAACAGTAAAAAATTCTAACCTTAAGTATTATAAGGTACTTTCTTACTAATTGGATATTTTTGATAAAAACCTCCATTGATATACCTCTCAGCTGTGTCCCTAGTAATCTTATGCATAAATGAAATCTCCTTTAAAAATTATTTTACTATAGCTGACCTCCCTATAGATGCAAAAATAAGGTAATAAATTTTTTGCATATCATAATTTTACTACAAAAGTTGTAAAAGTCAATACAAAATTGGTTTTTCCGCAATTTACTTACGAAAAGAACTTTGGAAGTGTTTGGAAAAGCACTTCCTTTTTTTGATTTTTTGTGGTAGAATGATGGAAAATAAAATTATGGAGAAAAAAATGGAAAATATTTTTAAGGTTGCAATTTTACAATTAAATGCAATTAATAATATGGATAATTCTTTAAAAAAGGGTATAATAGCATGTAGAAAAGCAAAAGAATTAGGAGCAGATATAGCAGTTTTTCCAGAAATGTGGAACATTGGCTATGAAATGCCAGAAAATGATGAAGATTTAGGTGATTGGATTAATAAATCAATATATGAAAATAATAACTATCTTTTAACGTTTAAAAAGTTAGCTAAAGAATTAAATATGGCTATTTCTATAACATTTCTTGAAAAAACAAAAGATCTGCCTAAGAATTCTGTAATTATATATGATAGATTTGGAAATAAAATTTTAAAGTACTCTAAAGTTCATACAGTAGATTTTAAAATGGAAAAATATATGACACCTGGCAATGATTTTTATGTTGGAGAACTTGACTATGGAAATGGAAAGTTGAATATTGGTTCTATGATATGTTATGATAGAGAATTTCCAGAAAGTTCTAGAATATTAATGATTAAAGGTGCTGAAATAATATTAGTTCCAAATGCTTGCTTTATGTCAAAAATAAGATTAGAGCAATTAAAAATTAGGGCTTATGAAAATATGGTCGGAATAGTAACTGTTAATTATACCGATTATGGTGGAAGATCATCTGCTTTTAGTCCTATTGTAAGAGATGAAAATAAAAAAGAACTTAATAGTGAAATATTAATTATGGATGAAAATGAAAGCATTCAAATAGTAGAATTTAATATGGATGAAATAAGAAACTATAGAGAACATGGAACATGGGGAGATTCATATAGAAAACCATTTCTATATGAATATATAAGTCAAGAACATGTTAAAGAACCATTTATAAGAATGGATGCAAGAAGAAATATAAAAAAATACATTGAACAATAATATTTGGAATATAAAATTAAAAAATAGGAGGTAACTTTAATGATATATAAATATATATACAAAACTCCAATATGTTTTTTTTGTTATGAACTTCGTTTTAAAATTAAATAATTTATGATAAATTATATATAGTATATAAATTAAAACTATATATTTTATAAATAGTTCAGGAAGGTGGAATAATATGGGAAAGGTTTTAAAAGTAAGAGAAGTAGGGGACCCTATTCTTGAAAAAGAATGTGAAGAAATAGAAATAAGAAATATAAATGAGGATATTTTAGAAATTATAGGAGATTTAAAAGCAACATTAGAGTTTGGGACTGGGCTAGGAATTGCTGCACCCCAGATAGGAATAAATAAAAGAATAATTGTAGTAGGTGCTAAGAAAGAAGATATAAAGTATAATGATGCAGAAGAAATACCAATAACGGCAATGATAAATCCAACTTGGAAGAATTTGTCAAAAGATACGGATGTGCAATATGAAGGATGTATGAGTGTTCCTAGTATAAGAGGAAAGGTAGAAAGATATAAAAATATAGAACTTACTTATTATAATGAAAGTGGTGAAAAAATATTAAAAAAGTTAAATGGATTTTTTGCAAGACTAGTGCAACACGAATGTGACCATTTAGATGGAATTGTATTTCTAGAAAAAGTAAAAGGTACTAATGGTTTTGCAACTAGAGAGAATATAAATAAATATAATTTATAGATATAAAAACATTTATGTTGAAAATAGTATATGTATAATGATCTAAAAATAAAGAGAAATTAGGAGAAATATAATATGAAAATAGGAATTGATATAGACAATTGTATATCTAATTTTGATGATACTTTATTAAAAGAATATTTAAAACATGATAAAGAACTGAGGAATACAGGTATTATAAATGGAAATGCAGAATCTATAAGAAGAGGAATGTTTGATTGGACAGAAAAAGAAGAAAATGACTTTTACAATTCAAACATTGAAAATTTTGCAAAGAAACTAAAACCATTAGAAGATTCATCTTATTATATAAATAAATTAATGGAAGATGGGCACGAAATATATATAATAAGTGGTAGAAATAATGGCGAATATACAAACCCTTGGGAACTAACAGAAAAATGGTTAAATAAATATAGTGTTGTTTATGACAAATTAATACTTACAGATACTTACGATAAACATGCAAAAACAGTTGCATGTTTAGAAAATAATGTAGATTTAATGATTGAGGATAATATTAAAATAAGTTTAGATTTAGTAAGTAATGGAATTAAAGTTTTGACAATGAATACAAGATATAATCAAAAAGAAAAAACATTAGATAGAGTTTCAAAATGGAAAGAAATATACGAAAGAATATTAAAACTTAATAAAAAATTAGATGATAAAAAAGTAAATGTTATTTTAGATACAGATACATATAATGAGTGTGATGATCAGTTTGCATTGTCTTATTTATTAAAATTAGAAGATAAATTTAATATTGAAGCAATTACAGTGGCTCCATATCATCATGATAATAACATATCAATTGATGAAGGAATAGATAAAAGTTATGATGAAATCATTAAAATCTGTAACTGGTTAAATTTTGATTGTACTAATAAAGTATTTAAGGGATCTACAGATTATGTGGAAAATGATTATAATGAGGAAAATGATGCGGTAAATAAAATAATTGAAATTGCAAATAAAAATGATAAAACATATATTTTAGCTATAGGAGCGATAACAAATGTAGCCATTGCTATAAATAAAGAACCTAAAATAGTTGATAAAATTGAAGTTATTTGGCTTGGTGGAAATAGCTTCCTAAGTAAAGAGAACAAGGAATTTAATTTTAAACAGGATGTACAAGCTGTAAGAACTGTTTTTGAATCAAAAGTAAAATTAACAGTAATACCTTGCAAAAATGTAGCTTCAAATTTAAGAACTTCAATATATGAATTAGAACATTTCTTAAAAGGTAAAAGTAAATTATGTGATTATTTATGTGAAAGATTTTATAATGATGGAGTACATGGAATTAAAGAAAGAAGAGTTATTTGGGATATAAGCGTTATAGCATATATGATAAATAAAGAATGGTTTCAAACAGAAGAGGTAAGTTGTCCAAATATTAAAGATGATACATCTTATGAAATTACATCAAATAAGCATAAAATAACTGTAGTTAATTATTTAGATGTCGATAAAATATATAAAGATTTATTTGAAAAATTAACAAAGTAATAATAGATAGGATGATATGAAATATTTTATTAGATTTATTATATTAATAAATAAAAATTTGCTTTAAATGTTGAAAAAATCCATAGGAGTTGACTTTAATGATATATAAATATATATACAAAACTCCAAAAGAATTTTCAAATATAATAATGAATAGTGATGGAGAAAATTTAACAGGGTTGTGGTTTGAATGTTCAAGAGATACCTCTAAACATGTAGTAGAATGTGAAGAAAAAGATTTGAAAATATTTAGAGATACAAGTAAATGGTTAGATATTTATTTTAGTGGTAAAAATCCAGATTTTACACCTAAGTATAAAATAGAAAATATGACTCCTTTTAGAAAAGAAGTTATAGATATAATGAACACTATTAGTTTTGGAAAAACTTTAACATATAGTGATATATCTAAAATAATTGCTAAAAATAGAGGATTAGAAAAAATGTCATCTCAGGCTGTTGGAGGTGCTGTTGGTTGGAATCCTATTTGCATTATAATTCCATGTCATAGAGTAGTAGGAAAAAATGGAAGCTTAACTGGATATGGTGGAGGTATAAAAAATAAAATAGCATTATTAGAGCATGAAAAAAACGACATGAGTAAATACTTCATTCCAAGACGTGGAAGTGCCTTATGATAAGATATAAATGGTGTAACTTAAACAATCCAAAATATATAGAATATCACGATAATGAATGGTTTAAACCAAACTTTAATGACAAATATTTATTTGAAATGTTAATATTAGAGTCTTTCCAAGCTGGGCTTCCTTGGGAATGTATATTGAATAAAAGAGAATATTTTAGAAAGGCATTTGATAACTTTGATGTAAATAAAATTTGTAACTATAATGATGAAAAAGTACAAGAGTTATTAAAAAATGAAAATATTGTCCGAAATAAGTTAAAGATAAATGCAGCCATAACCAATAGTAAAATATTTAAGAAAATCCAAGACGAATATAGTTCTTTTGGTAATTATTTAAAAATATTTACAAATGATAAAATTATTTATGAAATAGATAAAAGTACAAATAAATTATCTGATAGATTATCAGAGGACTTAAGAAAAAGAGGTATGAAATTTGTTGGAAGCACAATTATTTATTCTTATTTACAAGCAATAGGAGTTATATATTCTCATGATACAAAATGCTTTATGTATAAAGATAGATAGGAGAAAAATATGAATTATACATATGTCGATTATTTTAAATATAAGTATAAAAATAAGGTTAAAAAAATATATATCAAATCTTTTCCTAGGAATGAAAGATTTCCATTTGGAATTTTAAAATATTGTTCTAAAGGAAAAAATGTATTATTTAATATAGTATTAGATAAAGAAGAAATGGTTGGACTAGCATATTTGGTTGATTGTAAGGATTTCGTTTATTTAATGTATTTAGCTGTAGATGAAAGTAAAAGAGGATGCGGATGTGGTTCTAAAATACTTAAAGATTTAACTTCAAAATATGGAAATGTTATTTTAAGTATAGAAAGGCCTCAAAATAACGTAAATGATGAAAAATTAAGAAGAAAGAATTTTTATCTTAAAAATGGATTTTATGAAACTAATAAATTTATTCTAGATAATAAAGTTGAATATGAAATTTTATGTACAAACAGTGATTATGAAATAACAGAAGAAAATTTAAAACAAAGATATACCAAAATGGGAAATAATAAATTTATAAATTACGTCATATCAAAAATATTTAATACATATAATATAAAATTTATAAAATAAAAATATAATCTAGCATAGTTATATGTATGGAGGGAATATGGATGAAAAATAATGAAGAAAAAATAACAACTATATATTATATAAGACATTCTGTAAAATTAAGTAATAATATGATTAATACATATATGACAAATCAATCAAAATTACTTCAAAATGAAAAAATTGTACTTAGTGTTAATGGAGAGAGAAGAGCTGAACTGCTTAGTAATGAAGAAGAACTTCAAAATATAGATGTTGTATATACAAGTAATTGTGTAAGAACATTACAAACTGCAAAATATTTAATGGTTAAACAAAATTTGAAAGCAAATATAGATGAAAGATTAGATGAGAGAAGAACAGGGATACCAAATGATGATAAAGTAAAAGATTGGTATACAAGGCAATATCTAGATGAAAATTATAAAACTATTGGCGGAGAAAGTAAGAAAGATGTTGAAAATAGGATGTATGAAGTATTTAAAGAAGTCATTAGGGATAATAAAGGAAAAAGAATTGCTATTTTTTCTCATGGGTATGCAATAACTATGTTTTTGCTTAAATATTGTAAATTAGAAGATATAAATAAAGAACATAATTTAAAAATTAGCTATAAAGATAAAGTTATATTTAATGGAAAAATTAATTCTCCTGATGTGTTTAAAGTTGATGTAGGAAAAGATAATGAAATTTTAAATATTGAAAATATTAAATTTGATGATTTAGAATATGATGATGTAAATTAATTAAAAATCCATCTAATATTCATGTAGATTACATATACATTATTGAAATATTGTAAAATTTAGTGTATAATACTTTTAATAAATTTAGACAATATTTAACGTCAATTGATAAGGAGGAAAAATTAATGAAGCAGAATGAAAGTGAGATAAAAAAGTTTTTTTGTTTTCGGCCAAGAAAATGCATTTCTTGTGGTAAAATAATTTGGGTTGGAAAATATTGGTGTAAACCAATAAAAAATTATTCTATGTGTCCTGAACTATATGCAACAGATAAATTAATATGTTGCAAAAAATGTGCAAATTGTAAGAATGATATGGATAAAATTTCGGTTACATGTGCATATAAAAAGCCTTTGTGGATGTTTTTAAATAAATAAAATAATAATAATTGAAACGTGTAATTTATTAATAAAGGAGGACTTTTCCTCCTTTATCTTTTAAAAATAATAATTTGGTGTAAAGAATTAGGAGAAAAAAGTTATGAAGAGAATGAAAAAGGACGAGCTTTTAGAATTAATAAAGACATTAAAAATTGATAAGGAGGAATTTTGGGTATTATCATCTGGTGCTTTAGTATTAAGAGGAATATATCCAGATGCCGGAGATTTAGATATTGCGGTAACAAATAAAGGATTAGATGAATTAAAAAACAACTATCCTTTAGAGCCAAAGGGAAAAGATTGGTATAAAGTAAATGATAGGATTGAATGTGTGTGTGACGGTGATAAGGAAAAGCTTGAATATTATCCTGAAAAAGTAGGAGATTATTATGTTCAAAATATACATGATTATCTTAAATTTTTAAAACAAAGTAAAAGGGAAAAAGATAAATTAAGAATAAAATTAGTTGAAGATTATATAGAAAATAGGAAGAGAAAAATATGAAAATACCATTAAGATTTCAATGTACAGAATATGATTGTGGAACTACATCCTTTATAAATGCACTTCTTTATTTATATGATAGAGAAAATATACCTATTGAATTTATTAAAGCGATTTATAAATGTACTTTGGATGTGTAGGATAAAGAAGGAATTATTGGAAAAGGTGGAACTTCAAGACATCATGCAGAAAGATTGGCTAGATTTTTCGTAAGGTATGCTAATACTAATGAAAAAATTAATAAAACAGCTTAGAAAAGTGTACGATAAAGTTGATATGAATATATATAACAGTACTAAAAATGTTAACTTAAATACAATTATTTCATATGTAAAAGATGGAAAAACATATCATTTTATGGATGATTATAATAAAAAGGGGGAGAAAAATAATGAATAGTAGTAAATATTGTTTAATTACAACAACTTTTGAAAATAAAGAAGAGGCAAATAAAATATCTGAAATTTTACTAAAAAAAAGACTTGTTAGTTGTTCACAAATTAGTAGTATAACAAGTTCATATCATTGGAAAGGCAAGATAGAACATGAAAAAGAATTTTTATTGCAAATGAAATCAAAGACATCATTATATAAAGAAATTGAAAGTGAAATATTAAAATATCACAGTTACGAAACACCTCAGATAATTATGTATGAGATTAAGGATGGTTATTCTGAGTATTTAAAGTGGATTGATGATGAAACTAAAGAAGATAATGAAAAATGTATTGTACTTGCTTCAAGTAACAATAATAAATTAAAAGAATTTAGAGAAATTTTAAATAACAAGAAAGTTTTATCTCTTAAAGATATTGGATTTAATGAAGAAATAGAGGAAACTGGAAAAACATTTCTAGAAAATTCTTTAATAAAAGCAAAAACTGTAAGTAATTATTTAAAAGAAAGAAATTTAGAATACATAGTAATTGCAGATGATAGTGGTTTATGTGTAAATGCTTTAAATGGTGAACCTGGAGTATATAGTGCAAGATATTCGGGAGATCATTCAAATAGTCAGTTAAATAGAAAAAAATTACTAGATGCTTTGGAAAATAAAGAGGATAGAAGTGCATATTTTGTATGTAATATAGTAATGTATTATCCAGATGATACATATTTATCATTTGAAGGAAAAACATTCGGTAAAATTACTAGAGAAGAGCTTGGTAGTAAAGAATTTGGTTATGATTGTATCTTTTATTCAGATGATCTAGAAAAAACTTTTGGAGAGGCAACGGCCGATGAGAAGAATAAAGTATCACATAGAGGACGTGCAATAGAAAAACTATTAGAAAAATTGAATTAGTATTATTTGTAATAAAAATTATATCAAAAGTATTATATATTATTTTGAAGGTGAAAATTTATAATTAAATTTGTAAAAAGTGGCAAACTTTCTAAAATTTAACCTGCAAAAAGTGGCAAAAATTCTAAAATTAAGCCTGCAAAAAGTGGCAAACTCTTCAAAATTTAGCCTGCAAAAAGTGGCAAAAATATTGACTATTTATAAAAAATATGATAATATTTTTTTGAAGGAGAATAAAAAATATGCAAAGATTATTTGAAAAAAAATTATTTGATTGGAAAAAATCAGGAATGAAGAAACCTTTAATGGTTGTTGGTGCAAGACAGATTGGGAAAACTTATACAATTGAAAAATTTTCTAAAGAAAATTTTGAACAATATCTATATTTTAATTTAGAAAAAAATATGGAGGTTAGAAATATTTTTGAAGAGTCAATCGATGATGAGAAAGTTATAAGGAATATTGAATTGTATTTAGGAAAAAAGATTGATATTGAAAAAACAATATTCTTTTTTGATGAAATACAAGTTAGTGAAAATTTTATTGTATCTTTGAAATATTTTAACGAGTCTAAGAAGCCATATAAAATAATATGTGCAGGAAGTTTACTTGGAGTAAAAATAAATAGATTTAAAGGCTCATTTCCAGTAGGTAAAATAAGAATGGAATATATGTATCCTATGAATTTTGAAGAATTTTTAATAGCTACAGGAAATAAAATGTTAAGGGATGAAATAAAAAAATGTTATAATGATATGTCACCAATGCCTGATTTTGCACACGAAAAAGCAATTACCCTATATAAGAAATATTTATGTGTTGGCGGAATGCCAGAAGCAGTCAATAATTTTGTCGAAAATGAATTAGATATATTAAAGTTTGATGAACATATTATTTCAGATATTAAAGATATGTACATTGCTGATATGCAAAAATATGTTGAAAACAGTATCGAAACTGTAAAAATCGAAAAAGTATATAAAAGTATTCCTAGTCAATTGGCTAAAGAAAATAAAAATTTTAAGTATAATTTTATTGAAGAAAATGGAAGAAAAAGAAAATATGAAAGTTCTATTGATTGGCTAGTTGCTTCAAAAATGATTTTAATAGATTATAATACAAAAAGAATAGAAATACCATTAAAGGTATATATAGATGAAAATACTTTTAAATTATATTTAAGTGATGTTGGAATACTAACTAATATGAGTGAGATTAGGTTTCCAGATATAATATTAGATAATTCATTTATTTATAAAGGAGCTATTACAGAAAATTATGTTGCAGAAGAACTAACTTCAAAAGAAGAGTCATTATACTATTGGACATCAAAAAGAAATGCTGAAATTGATTTTGTGCTATATAGCCAAGAAGATGGAATAATTCCAATAGAAGTTAAAAGTGGAAATAATGTTAAATCAGTAAGTTTAAATATGTATATTAATGAATATAAACCTAAATATGCAATACGATTTTCTACTAGAAATTTTGGATTTGAAAATAATATAAAATCAATTCCGTTATATGCGGTTTTTTGTATAAAATAAATATAAAAAAAGATATTAATTGTATTAGATTATAAAATATATTTATAATGATTATTAAATAAAAGAGGGCAAATGCAGTAAAATCAAAGCATTTGCCCTTTTAGAGACTATTATATAAATTTACAATAAAATTTATAAATACTCATTTAAAGTTTTCATATATTTTTCTTGATAATCAATAAATTCATTTAAAATAGTAACTTCACTTTTACTTTTACTTTTATCATCTTTCATATCAATCATTTAATAAGTATTATTTTCTATAACAACAGATTTATTCATATATGTCAAATTTAGTTGCTTTACCCCTTTATTTTACATTAAATTTGTGGTAAAATAGACATAAAGTATAGGAGAAAAAAAGATGTATATTTTATCACAAGTATTAGGTGTAGCAGGAATTATTAGTATGCTTGCAAGTATAGCTTTTGATACAAGAAAAAAATTACCAGTTTTTGAAATGTTGGCAATTATTCTTTTTGGACTTCAATATTTTATTTTAAAAGCCATTCCTGCAGTGATTATGCTTATAATTTTATTTATAAGGTGTATTGTATTTTTTTACATTGAAAAAAAGTATAAAAAAGTTCCATTTTTTATACTACTGATTTTTCTTGCTTCAATTATTGTAGCTGCTAGTATAATGAAATATGGAATTATGGAAGGTTTTCCAGTTATATCTACATTTATATACACAATTGGAATTTGGCAAAAAAATACTAATATTCAAAGAATTGTTACACTATTTATTTCATGTATATTAATTGGATACAATGTATATGTTAGAGCGTATTCATTATTAATTTGGAATATTTTTGAAATAATTACATCTTTAATTGCTATTTACAATATTAATTTAAATGATAAAAAGACTAAAAAAGGGAGGATGTTATGATAATATTAAATGTATTTAGACATATAAAAACTGTAATGACACATAAATTCTACGTATTTATTTTTGCATGCAAAGCCGGAATACCATTTAGAGGGTTAGTTCATGACATGTCAAAATTTTCTCCGTCCGAATTTTTTGAATCTGTAAAATATTATCAAGGGAATGGATCACCAATATCAGCTGCAAAGAAAGAAAATGGATATTCTAAAGCGTGGTTACATCATAAAGGAAGAAATAAACATCACTGGCAATATTGGTATGATAGTCAAACATATGATAAGACACCAATTATTCCATATAAATATACAGTAGAAATGATATGCGATACTTTAGCTGCTGGAAAAACATATAAAGGTAAGAACTGGACTAAAGATTATCAACTTTCATATTGGCAAAAGGAAAGAAAAACGGTAAAAATGAATGAATGTATTCAAAATGTACTTACAGAAGTATATACTCAAGTTGCAAGTGAGGGAATTGATAAAGCAATAAATAGGCATAATTTAAAGGAAATATACAATAGATGTACAAATACAAAAGTTCAAGAAGATGAAGAAAATGATACTGGAGTTAATGTTCAAAACTCTCAATTTGTATAATAAAAAATAAAGGATGTTATTTTAAAATAGCATCCTTTATTTTTGTTTAATTATTTTCTTTAGTTTTGTTTTTCTTTCTTAAATCAATAATAAATGAAATTCCAAAGAAAAATATCATTATTGAAGCAAGTATAATCACATTTTTTATAATCATACTAGAATTTGCCGTAATAATACATTCTTTTACAAGTCTTACAGAATATGTCATTGGCATAAATGGTGATATTGCTTGAAAGGCTTTAGGTACAGTTTCTATTGGGAAAGTACCACCACTTGCTGCAAGTTGTAATACTAAAAATAGTATACTTAAGAATTTACCAACATCTTTAAAGTAAACAAGTAAGAAGTGTATTATGCTTAAGAAAGTAAGAGAAATTAGTACACAAGATAAATAATATAAAAGTAAATTTGTAGTACTAAATCCAAGAGTTAATTTTAGTACAACTCCAAGAACAATACCTTGAGCTACACCAATTACAGCATATAGAGCTGTTCTTAAGAATTTATTATTTGCATTTCTTCCAAGTTTTTTAAATCTATCATCTGGATCAAAGTATAACACTATAATAAGTATTAAGCCACCAACCCATAGCGAAATTGACATGAAATAAGGAGCAAATCCTACACCATAAGAAGAAACTTTACCAAAATCTTCTTCATTGATGCTAACAGGATTTTTTACATATTCATCAAGTCCATCTAAATTTTTAAGTTCTTCTTTAGTATTTTCATTTGAAGTATCAATTTCATTCTTAAAAGTAGTAATACCATTTATAAGTTCAGCGTTACCACTTGATATCTGACTTGCACCATTATTTAAGGTATTAATACCGTCAAGTATTTGTTTTGAGCTACCATTTAATTTATTTAATCCTTGATTTAAATTTGCACTACCGCTTACAAGTTCATCACTACCTGATTTTAAACTATTCACGCCATTTGCAAGAGTACTTACACCAGCTTGTAAGTTATTTAAGCTTTGAGCTTTACTACTAAATGTTGAAATGGCTGTATTTAAGTTACTTGTGTTTGCTTTTATATCATTTCCAGCCTCTTTTAATTTTGCTACTTGTGGCGTTGAAGTAGATATTCCATTCAAATCACCTAGTAATTTTTGAAAGTTAGAATTTGCATATAATTCCGGATTAGATGCAAGTAACTTTTGAATATCAGCTGATACTGTGGATACTTGGGAAGATACTCCACTAAGTGAGTTATTTACAGTATCTACGTATGATGATATTCCATTTGAAAGAGCATTTGTATTATTTGCAATTTTACTTGCACTTGATGTAAGAGTTGAAATATTTTTTGTACTATTATTTAATGTATTTACGCCATCAGATATTGAATTTATACCATTTGATAATGAAATAATACCATTGTTTAATTTAGTTGAACCATCATAACATGAAGTTACACCATTATCAAATGTTGTGTAATTTTCTTTTAAAGTATTAGTACCTGATAAAAGTGTATTCATTGCATTTTGTAAAGTAAGTGCACCATCTTGAAGTTTAGCACTTCCATCAGAAATTTTTTGCAAACTATCTGGAACTTCGTTTAGTTTATCAGAAAGTTTTGAAACAGTTTTTTGACTTATTTGCCCTTTAAGCTCACTTTCAACACTTGTAACTACCTTTGCGATAATTTGAGATGCAAGATAGTTACTCTTTTGGTTTGGGGAATAAGTTAAAGTAACAGTTTTTCTATCTCTTTTATCTGCATTATTTAAAGAATTTGTAAAATCTTTAGGTATAGTAATTGTTGCGTAATATTTTCCATCTACAAGTTCGTCGTATGCTTTATCTTTGTCTTTAAGTTCCGTAAATGTCATTACATCCTTTTCTTTTAAGTTATTTACTAAATCATTACCAAGATTTTCGTTATTTTCTCCTTCATCTAGATTTACAATAGCTACCTTCATATCTTTAAGATTACCATATGGATCCCAGAAGGCTTTTAGGTAAAAGAAACTATACATTATTGGTATGATTATTATTGCAACTAGTATCACTATTTTCATTGCTTTTGTATCTTTCATTTAAAATTCACCTCGCTAGGATATTATATATTTTTTTTTGAAAAATACCACTACACTTTGTATACAATTGTATACTATCTATATAACATGCAAAAAGTATATATACAATTGTATATTATCTTTACAAATGTATAAAAATGTTATAGAATGTAGATGGTGATAAAATGGAAGATTTAAGAAAAACAAGGACATTAAAATTGTTAAAAGAAGCTTTGCTTGAAGTGATGACAAAAAAGTCGTTTGAAGAAATAAAAATAAATGATATATGTAATGTTGCAATGGTTCATAGAACAACATTTTATAGTCATTTTGATGATAAATATGATTTACTTGAATATTGCATAAAAGAAGCTGAAAAAGAAATTACAGAAAAAATGGAACCTGAAAATTATACAAGTATACAGGAATTCTATACAAATATGATAATGGCATTAGTATGTTATATTGAAGGAAATAAGGAAAAGTTTAAAGCCATGCTTATAAAAAACGACAATACTAGTTTTTATAAAATGTTTAATAGTACGTGTGTGTTGTATATTTATAAAATGCTGCAAAAAGAAGAAAAAAATGGAGTTAAACATGAAGTTCCTATAAATTTAGTAGCAGAGTTTTATGCAGGTGCTGTAATATCTTCAGTCACATATTGGATAAAAGATAGTAGTGGTATGACTCCGCAAGAATTATGTGATCATCTTATAAAACTTATATTTGGAAAAAGTTATATAAATCAGTAAAAAATTACGTAATTTTTATTAAACTTAATCATTGAAGTTGACAATGCTAAAGTTTAGTTGTATAATTTTAGCATAAGTTATATTAAAGCCTATGACAAAGCAAAGTAGGTAGAGATAAATACATTAAAGAGAATACAAACCTTGGCTGTAAGTTTGTATATGTAGCTTTACTGAAATTTCACTTTTGAGGTCTTTTTTTGAAATAATAGTAGGAAAAAGCAGGTAAGCCTGTTATAGCTGTATTAAGAGCATTTAATTTTATTAAATGAATTTAGGTGGTAACGCGGAATAACAAAGTCATTTCGTCCTATATATATATGGACGAAGTGACTTTTTTTGGGAGGAGTAAATATGATAGATAAAATTAAACAAATCGAAATTTCTGCAAAAGAAAAGATAAATGCTGCAAAAAATAGTAATGAAATTGAAGAATTAAGAGTGGCTTTCCTTGGAAAGAAGGGAAAAGTTGTTGAAGTACTTAAAAATTTAAAAAATGTTGAAGCAGATAAAAGAAAAGAAGTGGCCTCATTTGCAAATAATGTAAAAAGTAAAATAGAGGAAGAAATTGAGAATAAAAAGGAAAGTATAAAGGAAAAAGAATACAATGATAAAATAAATAGTGCTAAAAGAATAGATCTAAGCATGCCAACTGATTTAAAACTTGGTTCACTTCACCCTATAACTGTTGTTCAAAGGGAACTTGAAGATATATTTAAAAGTATGGGATTTACCGTAGAAGATGGAAATGAAGTTGAAACAGAATATAACAACTTTGAGGCAGTAAATGTACCTAAGCATCATCCAGCACGTGATATGCAAGATACTTTTTGGCTAGAAAATGGACAACTACTAAAGACTCAAACATCAGCTGCACAAAATAAAATTATGAAAAAATATGGTGCACCTTTAAAAGCAATATTTCCTGGTAGATGTTTTAGAAATGAAGAATTAGATGCATCTCATGAAAATACTTTCTTCCAAATGGAAGGAATGATGGTAGATAAGGACGTATCTATTGCTAATCTTATATACTTTATGAAAACACTTTTATCAGAAATATTCAAAAAAGATGTTGAGGTAAGATTAAGACCAGGATATTTTCCATTTGTTGAACCTGGATTTGAACTTGATATAAAATGTATATATTGTGAAGGAAAAGGCTGTAAGGTTTGTAAACAAGGTGGATGGATTGAACTTTGTCCATGTGGTATGATACATCCAAATGTACTTAGAATGGGAGGCATTGATCCAGAAGAATATTCAGGATTTGCATTTGGACTTGGGCTTTCTCGTCTTGCAATGATGAAATATAATATAAACGATTTAAGAATACTTAATTCATGTGATTTAAGAGCTTTAAAACAAATAGGATTAAAATAATAATGGGAGGTAAATATGTTTATTTCAATTAATTGGATAAAAGATTTCGTAAACTTAGATGGAATTGATATAAAGGATTTAATATATAAATTTACAATGTCTACAGCTGAAGTTGAAGGAATTATTGAATATGGAAAAAATACAAGAGATGTAGTTGTTGCTAAAGTTTTATCTGTAGAAAATGTAGAAAATTCAAAAAAACTACATAAATTAGTTGTAGATATTGGAGATAAAAAAGTAAATTGCATTTGTGGAGCACCTAATGTAAAAGAAGGAATAAAGGTTGCATTTGCTAAAGAAGGAAGTTTTGTTAATGGTTTAAGTATAACAAAAACAACAATTGCAGGTCATGAAAGTTCTGGAATGTGTCTATCTGAAAAAGAACTTGGTATTAGTGACGACAACTCTGGAATTATGGTTTTAGATGATAAATATAACATTGGGGAAGATATTAAAAATATAATACCTATTGATGATATAATATATGAAATTGACAATAAATCCCTTACAAATAGACCAGACTTATGGGGACATTATGGGATAGCAAGGGAAATTGCTGCAATTACAAATAGAAAGCTAAAACCTTTAGAAGTAGAAAATTTAGATAAATATAACGATTTAAAGAAATTAGATATAAACATTGAAGATAGTAATCTTTGCTACAGATATACAGGACTTACTATAGACAATGTAAATAAAAAGACATCTTCATATAAAATGAAAACAAGACTTACATATTGTGGACTTAGACCTATTAGTCTTTTAGTTGATATGACAAACTATATTATGCTTGAACTTGGTCAACCAATGCATGCTTTTGATAAAGAATTTATTAAGAAAATAAATGTAAAAACATTAAAAAATGATGAAGAGTTTGTTACACTTGATGGAAATAAAAGGAGTTTAAAACAGGGAACTCTTATGATATATAACGAAAACAAACCAGTAGCTATTGCAGGAGTTATGGGTGGAGAAAATACACAGATTACTGATGCAACTACTTCATTATTCTTAGAATCTGCAAACTTTAATGCTGTAAGTGTAAGAAAAACAGCAAGTGCTATAGCTTTAAGAACAGATGCTAGTGCAAGATATGAAAAAACTCTTGATCCAGAACTTACAAAGCTTGCAATAGAAAGATTTGTAAAAGTACTAAAAGATGAGGATGATGATATTAAAGTGTCTTCAAGCCTTTCTGATGTATATGTAAATAAATATCCTGTAATCACTATAGACATTTCAAGAGAATATATTAACAAAAAAATTGGCGTTAATTTCTCAGATGAAATGATAGAAAAAGTTCTTACATCTTTATACTTTAAAATTATTGAAAATAAAAACGGAAACTTTAAGATTGAAGTACCAAGTTTTAGAGCAACAAAGGATGTTTCTGGTAAGGCTGATATTATAGAAGAAATTTCAAGAATATATGGATACGATAATATTGTTCCACAAACAAATTTATGGAAGGTTGAACCTGTAAAAGAAGATAGTTTAAGAGAACTAGAATATAATATTAAAACTTTACTTGCACAAAAGTATGGAATGTCTGAGGTTCACAGTTATGTATGGTACGATACTAAATTAAATAGTGAGCTTGGTATAGAGGTACATGATAATTTAAAAATAGTAAATGGACTTAGTAAATTAGATAGTACTTTAAGATATAATATGGTTCCAACTATGTTATACGCTATATACAAAAATATTAAAAACTTTGATGAAATAGGTGTGTTTGAAATTGGTAGAACCTTTGACTACAAGGAAAAAGGAAAAGACTGTGTAGAGAATAAAGTTTTAGGAATAGGAAAATCAAGTATTTCAAAAACCGAAGAAGAATTAATGTTTGAAGTAAAATCAATGATAGAAAATATTGCAAATATAAACAAACACGTAAGCTTGAGCTATGTATGTAACTCTACATTTGATGATAATTTTATACATCCAGTAAATTCATATGAAGTAAAGTATGGAGATGAATGTTTAGGATATATCTCAGTTTTAAATCCAAGAATTAAAGATGCTATAAATAAAAAATCAAATATTGTTGTAGCCCAGATTAATATTGATATGTTAGATAAAATAAAATATTTAGATATACAATATGAAGAAATAAGTAAATATCAAACAGTTGATTTTGATTTATCTATTATAGTTGATAAAAATGTTTCATATTTTGAAATCGAAAAAGTAATAAAAGATGCAAATATGCAATATTTGAAATCATATAGTTTAATTGATGTATATGAAAACGAAGAAAAATTAAAGGATAAGAAAAATATAACTATAAGATTTAATATTGGTTCTAGTGATAAAACTCTTACTAAAGAAGAAATTGATGAAGAAAGAATAAAATTAATTACAAATCTTGGAAAATATAATATGAATATTAATGGATAATAACAACAAACAGTCAAAATTACAATTTGTAACTTTGACTGTTTGTTAGTTGTATTATTACAATTTAATTAGAAGTTGGTCTTCCAATATAATTTAGTTCGACAATACCATTTTTTTCTGATATTATAGTGCAATAACTTAGTATCAACTCTCTTACTCTTTCTTTGGGGTAGAATCCTTTGTCGTATGGGGAATCGTCAAATGAAATTTCAGTGTTCATAAGTTTTGTGATATCATGTTCTGCAATTGCAATTAATATCATTTCTGCTACAAATTCTTCAACTTCATATTTCCCGAACTTTGGTACATGATAGTTTGTGAATTCGAGCAAATTAGAAATAGCGATATTTTGTATTTGCCTTGGACAATTTAATTTGTAAGTAGTATTGTCTATGGAATCAATCTGAGTATGATAAGATATAATTCCTTTTGTTCCTTTTGCTAAATAATAATTAAACATAAAAAGCTCCTTCTTAAATTATATAGTAGGTTTATGTATTCTTGTGAAGTTATTATATCATATTTGTCAATAGTAAATAAAAACGTATATATTATATTTAAAAAAATTGTTATTTACAAAATTATGAAGTGGATAAGGAAAGGTTTAATTTAGAATAATAATAAAAAATATTTAGTATAATTTTTTTATTTTTCTTCTTGATTTAATTTTTTCTTTATGATATAACAAATATGTCGAAATTTGGAGGGAGAATTGATATGGAAATAAACGAAGAAAAAAGAATGAAATTTATGGAAAATGCAGGAAAAAGAGTAAACAAAGTAATGCATGATATACAAATATTAGAGCCAATGTCAAGAAGTAGTGTGTATGATTTTACTAAAGAAGATGTTGAAGAAATGTTTTTTGCTATGCAAGAAACTTTAGATAATGCAAAAGCAGAATTTAACAAAAAATTTGAAGAAAAATCAAGAGCTGAAAAGAAAGTATTTTCATTTGGAAGTACGTCTATGCCTAAATCTCAAGTTGAAGAAAGTGTAGAAGAAACAACTGAAGAATTAAGTAATGAATAAATTTTGTAGAAAGGTCGCTTTAATCTATGGCGGCTTTTTTCTTTTTTTCTTGAATTTTAACATACAAAAAAATATATAAACTTAGCGCTATCAGTGCATTTTACCTTGACTTATTTATCTATTTAAAGTATAATAAAGGAGAAATTTTAATTGAATGGAGGAGATAAAATGAGTGTTTCAAAAGAAGAGGTAAAACATCTTGCAAAATTATCAAGATTAGAATTTGATGATAAAGAACTTGATAAAATAACAAATGATTTATCAAGTATAGTTGAGTTTGCAAATCAGCTATCAAAAGTTGATGTAGAGGGAGTAAAACCTACTGCACATATTTTGGATATAAAAAATGTATTTAGAGAGGATAATGTAGAAAAATCTTATGATAGAGAATTGATATTAAAAAATGCACCAGAAAAAGAAGCTGGATGTGTAAGTGTACCTCAAACTGTAGAATAGGAGTGATAAAATGGAACTATATAGTAAAACTTTAAGTAGTATAGCAAGTGATATAAAAGAAAAAAAAGTAACTATCAAAGAAGTGTTAGATAGTGTATATAAAAGAATTGAAGAAGTTGAACCAAAAGTTGGAGCATATATAACTTTAACAAAGACACAAGCATATGAAAGAGCTGAAGAACTTCAAAAAAGATTGGATAATGGAGAAGATATCGGTATACTTGGTGGAGTGCCAATTGCAATAAAAGATAACATATGTACTGAAAATGTTAAAACTACATGTGCTTCAAGAATGTTAGAAAATTTTGTACCAATATACAATGCAACTGTTATTGAAAAACTAAAAGAAGCTGGAGCAATTATGCTTGGTAAAACAAATATGGATGAATTTGCAATGGGATCATCTACAGAAACTTCATACATTAAAAAGACTGCTAATCCATGGGATGTAAATAGAGTACCAGGTGGATCAAGTGGTGGTAGTGCTGCAGCAGTATCTGCTGATATGGCTTATGCTGCTTTAGGTTCAGATACAGGTGGATCTATAAGACAACCAGCATCATATTGTAGTGTTGTAGGTTTAAAACCAACTTACGGATTAATATCAAGATATGGATTAATTGCTTTTGCATCATCTCTTGATCAAATAGGACCTTTTGCAAAAACTGTTGAGGATGCAGCATTAATGCTAAATGTAATAGCAGGACATGATAGTAAAGATACTACATCTGCTAATTTAGAAAAAAAAGATTATACAAAAGCTTTAGTAAATAGTGTAAAAGGAATGAATATAGCTGTACCATCAGATTTTGTAAATGATGGAATAAATGAAGATGTAAAAAAAGCATATGATACATCTATAAAAACATTAGAAGATTTAGGAGCTAATATTGTAAATGTAAAACTTGAATATGCAAAATATTCTCTTGCAACATACTACATTATAGCTACAGCTGAAGCATCATCAAATCTTGGAAGATATGATGGAATAAGATACGGACACAGAGCAAAAGAATTTTCTGATTTAATTGATTTATATACAAAATCAAGGACTGAAGGTTTTGGTGATGAAGTAAAAAGAAGAATTATGCTAGGTACATATGTATTATCATCAGGCTATTACGATGCATATTACAAACGTGCACAACAAGTAAGAACGCTTATAGTAAATGACTTCAAAAAAGCATTTGAAAGTTGTGATGTAATAATGATACCTACAGCACCTAATACATCATTTAAAATGGGTGAACATTCAACTAACCCACTTGAAATGTATTTGGAAGATATATTTACAGTGCCAGTAAATATTGCAGGATTACCAGCAATATCTGTGCCAGGTGGATTTGCATCAAATAATATGCCAATTGGTTTACAATTTATTGCAAAATCATTTGATGAAGAAAAATTGCTTCAAGTTGCATATACATATGAGCAAAATACACAGTTTCATGATAAAAAACCTAATATTTAGGAAGGGGATAATATGTTACAATCAAAACTTATAGCAAATACAAAAAAAGAATGGCCAAGTGAAGCTTTAGTAAAATCACATGGACTTTTGATAAAGGGTGGATATATAAAGCAAATGGCAAGTGGAATTTATACACTTTTGCCACTTGCAAAAAGGGTTACATCTAAAATAGAAAATATAATAAGAGAAGAAATGAATAATATTGACTCTCAAGAAATACTTATGCCACTTGTAGCTACAAAAAAACTATGGGATATGTCAGGAAGGTATGATAGTGTCGGTTCTGAACTTTTAAGATTTAAAGATAGAAATGATGTTGATATGGTACTTTCAATGACACATGAGGAAGCAACTGTATTTTCACTTTTAAATGAGGCAACGTCTTATCAAAAATATCCATTTAGTGTTTATCAAATCCAAACTAAATTTAGAGATGAGGCAAGACCACGTGCAGGTCTTATCCGTGTTAGAGAATTTACAATGAAAGATGCATATTCTTTTCATACATCAGAAGAAAGTTTAAATGAAGAATATGATAAATTCTATCATGCATATGAAAACATATATAGAAGAGTTGGTATTCCTGAAACTGTAGCTGTTGCATCTGATACTGGTATGATGGGTGGAAATGGTGCTCATGAATTTATGCTTTTATGTGATGCTGGAGAAGATAAAATTGTAATATGTAAGGATTGTGGATATAGCGCTAATATGGAAGTTGCATACACAAGTAAATATGATATTTCATCTTCTAAAGAGGAAACCCTTACTAAAATACATACTCCAGGAATAAAAACAATAGAGGCGCTTCATGAGTTTACAGGTATTGATATATCAAAAATGGGTAAAGCAGTTATTTATACAAGACTTGATACAAATGAAATTATTATTGTATTTATACGTGCTGATAAAGAGGTTAACGAAACAAAACTTCGTAATTTCTTAAAAGTAGATGATGAAAAATTAGTACCAAGAAAAGAGGAAAAAGAGGACAATATAACATATGGATTTGTGGGCCCAAAAAATTTAACAAAAAATGCTATAGTTGTATTTGATAAATCATTGGAAAATGAAAAAAGTCTTGTCTTTGGCGCAAATGAAGTAGACTATCACTATACTGGACTTAGTATAAAAAGAGATATTGGTGATGTAGAGTATATTGATGTTGCAAAAGTTTGTGATGATGATTATTGTCCTGTATGTAACAAAAAGTCTTTAAAAATTGAAAAAGGAATTGAAGTAGGTAATATATTTAAACTTGGAACAAAATATACAAAAATGATGCAAATGACATATGCAGATGAAAATGAAAAAATTAACAATCCAATAATGGGTTGCTATGGAATTGGAGTTGGGCGTTTAATGGCTTCAGTTCTAGAAAAAAGAGGAACAGAAAGTGCAGTAAATTGGCCTGCAAGTATTGCACCATTTGATATTCATATTTGTCCAATTGACTATACTAAAAATGAAGAAGTAAAAGTAGAGAGTGATAAGTTATATTCTACTTTAAAAGAAAAAGGATTTGACGTTTTACTAGATGATAGAAAAAAGAGTGCAGGAGTTAAATTTAAAGACTCAGATCTAATAGGGGCACCGATTAGAGTAGTAATAAGTCCTCGTAACTTAGAAAATAAAAAAGCTGAAGTAAAAATTTCTTCTGAGGCTGAGGCTAACATTGTTGATTTAAAAGATTTAGTAAGTTATGTAACAAATAAACATGAAGAACTATTAGAGGAGGTAAAATAATGAGAGATGATTATGAAGTAGTTATTGGTCTTGAAGTTCATGCTGAACTTTCAACTAATACAAAAATATATTGTAATTGTTCAACAGAGTTTGGAGCTGATCCAAATACTCATTGTTGTCCAATTTGTACAGGAATGCCAGGAGTACTTCCTGTATTAAATAAAAAAGTTGTAGAATATGCTGTAAAAGCAGGACTTGCAACAAATTGTGAAATATCAAGATTTTCTAAGCAAGATAGAAAAAATTATTTTTATCCAGATTTACCAAAAGCATTTCAAACTTCACAATATGATTTACCATTATGTGAACATGGATATTTAGAGTTTAACGTTGATGGTTACAAGAAAAAAGTCGGAATTACAAGAATTCATATTGAAGAGGATGCCGGAAAACTTATACATGATGCATATACAGGAGCAACTTTAGTTGATATGAATAGATGTGCCGTTCCTTTAATAGAAATAGTGTCAGAACCAGACATAAGAACAGCAGATGAAGCTGTTATGTACATGCAAACTTTAAAATCAATACTTGAATATCTTGAAGTATGTGATTGTAAGATGCAAGAAGGATCTTTAAGATGCGATGTAAACCTATCTGTAAGGAAAAAAGGAAGCACTGAATTTGGTACAAGAACAGAAACTAAGAACTTGAACTCATTTAAATCAATTAAAGATTCTATAGAATTTGAAACAAAAAGACAAATTGAAGAATTAGAAAATGGTGGAGTTATTTACCAAGAAACAAGAAGATTTGATGATGCAAAAGGTATTGGTTATGCTATGCGTACAAAAGAAGATGCAAATGACTATAGATACTTCCCAGAACCAGACCTTGCACCAATTGTTTTATCTGATGAGTATATCGAAAATATAAAAAATAACTTACCAGAACTTCCACATATTAGAAAAGAAAGATATGTAAAAGAATACAAGCTTCCAGAATATGATGCACAGATACTTACATCTTCAAAAAATACAGCTAATTTCTTTGAAGAAGCAACAAAGATATGTAATAATCCAAAGGCAGTTTCTAACTGGATTATGGTTGATTTTACTAAAAAGTTAAATGATGATGAAATTGAAATCCAAAATTCAAAAGTAACACCGGAAAATTTAGCACACTTAGTTGAACTTATAGATAAAGGAACTATTAGTTCAAAAATTGCTAAAAAAGTATTTGATGAAATGTATGAAACAGGAAAAGATGCAAAGAAAATAGTTGAAGATAACGGTATGACTCAAATGTCTGATGAAGGAGCTATAAAAGAGATAGTTGAAAAGATTGTTGCTGCAAATCCAAAATCAGTTGAAGATTACAAAGCAGGAAAAGATAGAGCAATAGGCTTCTTAGTTGGTCAAGTTATGAAAGAAACTCATGGTAAAGCAAATCCAGGTATTGTAAATAAATTCTTACTTGAAATTTTAAATAAATAGAGTATGAGGTGGAATAAATGAAAAAAAGAAACATCATATTGATAATTATTTCTATAGTTTTAGTCATAATTATAGGTATTGCTTTAGTGCTATTTTTAAATTATAACAATAGTATATCAAATAAAGATGAAAATATTTCTATTTCTTTAGATGAGCTTGATAAAAAAATAGAGCAAACTAATGAATTTGAATTTTTAAAAATGAATGCTATAACGGATGATGAAGCTTCAGCCAAATTTTTAATTGATAAATCTAAAATTAAAAATATAATTGGAAGAGAACCTATTGTTCATACTAAATCAGGTATGTATGTTGTAATTCAAACAGATTTAGATAACATACAAGATGTAAAACTTGCACTTGAAAGTTATGGTAGTGAATATGAAGAACAGTGGAAAACTTATCTTCCGGATCAATATGAATTGGTTAAAAATAGGGAAATTGGTGTAAAAGGCGACTACGTTTATATGATTGTTTCTGAAAGCCCAGAAAAAATACTTGAATTGATAAAATAAAAGATAATTAAATCTAGTTTAGTGGTATAGCTACTGACTAGATTTTTTTGATTTTACTTGACATAATTTAAATAGCTTGGTATAATAATATTGCAAAAAAATATAAATTCTAAAGAAAATTTGGAGGAATAAACAATGTGTACTAATGTAACAGATATTTCAAAGTATTATTTAGAAGATGTTTTAGTTAAAGGAAAGAATTTTCCTCATGGAACTTGGAACTGTGATGAAAAATATGAAAATGCTAAAAATGTAACTAAAACTTTAATTGAAAAAGTATTAAAGTGGAGTGAAAATGATATAAAAGAGAAATTATCAGCAAATACATTTAGAAAATATTCACTTACAGGTATGTTTATTATATTATTTAATGCTAGTCCATATCTAGCAATAGATAATGCATACCCTGGAAAATTCAAGCAGTGGGACTTACCATCTGTATCAAAAAAATTTTGGAATATGGAAACTGCTAGAGAGGCAACAATATGGCTAATTGAAGAAAAGCTTAAGTGGAGTGATGATGATATAAAGGAGAAATTATCAGCAAATATATTTGAAAAAAATTCACTTGGTGGAATGCTAGCTATTTTGTTTAATGATAATTCATATTTCGCAATAGAAAATGCGTATCCTGGAAAGTTTAAACCTTGGGAACTATCGGGTACACCAAAATATTTTTGGAATATGGAAACTGCTAGAGAAGCAACAATATGGCTAATTGAAGAAAAGCTTAAGTGGAGTGATGATGATATAAAGAATAAATTATCAAAAAATACATTTAGGAAAAATTCACTTGGAGGAATGTTAGCCGTTTTGTTTAATGACAGTCCATACAGGGCAATAGAAAATGCATATCCTGGAAAATTTAAGCCTTGGGAGTTACCATCTGTGCCCAAAAAAATTTGGAATGTAGAAACTGCTAGAGAGGCAACAATATGGCTAATTGAAGAAAAGCTTAAGTGGAGTG
>ENA-ORSB01000234-ORSB01000234.1-human-gut-metagenome-genome-assembly--contig:-NODE-234-length-65368-cov-12.944131_pt1 | contig 65368 bp, 69 predicted proteins | sample MGYA00242180_ERZ509144 | MGnify/ENA primary metagenome ERZ509144 (study PRJEB26280, sample SAMEA2338661) | human gut metagenome | biome: human gut; feature: human-associated habitat; material: faeces...
TTTCTTTTTTATATTGAAAAACATAAATATTTGCAAACTAAAATTTTACACTAACCTAAAGTAATTTATACTAAAAAAGATATTTGAATAAAAAAATTCAAACATCTCTTGCATTTGGCTATATATTAGTATTTTCCTATAAAATATGAATGGTTTTTAATTAATGTTTTTTCGCAATCAACATTTCAATTTTTTATATTATACACAAAATAGCGCAAAAATACAATAGGTATATCATGATTTTTTCCATTATTTACTTGGTTAATTTTTTATTATTATTTTTATACTATATAGTATGGTGATAATATGAAGAAAGATAAAGATAATATTTTATATGGAAAAGCATTAAGAAATTTAAGAGATAAAAACCATTTGACACAGGATGATGTCGCTCAATTAACGGGTTTTGATACTAAATATATTAGTCAAGTAGAAACAGGAGTTTATATGGGAACTATAAAAACTATGTTAAAGTTTTGTGAAGCTTTTCATGTAACACCTAATGATATTCTTGCTGATTTAATTAATACTACTAATGTAAATAATGAAATGGAAAAATTTTATAAAGATTTTTCAAAATTAAGTAAGAGAGATAAAGAAAATGTCTATGCTCTAATTAAATCTATGCTTTCTAATTAATTTTACACTTACTTATTAGCTATATAGCAAAAAAATGAATGATATAATTCTATCATTCATTTTTTATTAACCTTAATATTTTATTTGTTCTATATTCATTAATTTATTTTTTCTAAAAGTCATTTTTAATAAACAAGGAGATGTTATATCTAAAGTAATATCTTTATAAACTAATTTAACATCTTTATTTACTTCGCACCAATTTAATAAGATGAACTTTATTGAACCTCCGATGACTTATGACTGCAATTTTCTTTCCTTCATATTCTTTCAATATTTTATCAAAAAATTTTGTCATTCTTTCTTTTGTATCTTCTGCACTCTCTCCATCAGATGTTTTAAAGGTTCTATCTAAAAGTTGCTCTTGTGAAGGATCTCTAGTAGCTTTATCTTTCATAAACTCGCCTAATTCTTCTAAATTTCCTAATTTTCTTTCACTTAGGTCATTATCTAAATTAAATGGTAAATTATTTATGTTAGCAATATATTTTGCAGTTGCTTTTGCTCTAGTATAACTGCTTGACCATATTACATCTATGTTCTGTAATTCTTTATTGTTACTTAATTTTTTTGCTTGTTCTTCACCTTCAACTGATAGAATTTCTTTTTCATTAATTAATTGAGAATCTTCACTTGTATTTCTAATTCCATTCTCATTAACTGTTTCAGCATGTCTTATCAAATAAATAATAGTATCTTCCATCTATACCTCCATTTTTGCTACTATCTATAGCAATTAATTTTCTATGTTCTAACAAACACATAATAAATCTATCAATATAAAATATTTTTTATATTCTATTTAGTTCTTTTCCTTAAAAATTTTCAATTATTTAAATACTACCATATATTAAATAAATTGTAATTTGTATTACTGATTATTCTATTGCTCCAGCTATACATTTATTAAACATATACATCTCTACTTGTATTATCTTGTTATTTGTTACATCTTTAACAAGTTCAACTTCATAGCCTAAGCCTTGATACATTATTGTTTTTGTAGTTAAATCATTTTCTTGCTTAACTACTGCAAAAATAGGCTCTCTAAAACTTTCTACTCTGTCTATATCAATAGAAATCATAACACTATATATTGTTGCTAAAATAATTATAATAGATAATACTATTTTTAATGTTTTATTACAAAACTTTACAACCAAAACCATAGCTATTAACAATAATCCAAAAATTCCTATCATAAATTACCTCCCTACAAATTACTATTTATAATTCAAATATATTGCATTTTAACATCAAATTTCTTATCTTAACTTTATCTGTAAATGAAATTTCCCATACACTTCCACTAATTGATCTTTTTATTTTGTATTCTCTGGATGGTTCTCCCAATACTTTGTTTAATTTTCTCTGCAAATCCACTTTATTTGTATAAACTGATATTATTTGTTCTTTATACAAAACATTTATATTTGTTTCTGTTTCAAAATGATTTGCTTCTTTGTATATCTTTTTTTCCATAACATTCTTCACTCCTTGCTAGTAATTTATCTTTTGTGAATGTTATTTGGTCTTACTTTATTTCGCAATAATTACTCTATCTATATCATTTTCATTAATCTTCGTTATATCTTTTCCATTTTTATTTAAAACCTCTACTTAAATAGAATATAATACCTTATCAATTTTCTCTATTATATCGCAAAATTCTTCATTAGCTTTTTGTAAATCACCGTTTTTTGAACTTTTACTTAATATATCATCTATTATATTGCTTTTAATAATTCTAAGTTCATCTTTATTATAAGCTCTATTCTCAATTTTTGTAGCTCTTGAAATTAATTCTATTTCTTTTTTGCTAAATATATCATCCATTCCCATTTTTAGTTTCCTTTCTATTATTCCTTTATTGCTATCATTAGTTCGTTAGGTTGTACCATTCTATTTGCATTTTGATAATTAAATCTTGCATTTGTAAAATATACTTTATAACCTTTATTTTCAAAGTAATCTCTATTTATTCTTAAAAATTCATCTACTTCTTCTTCAGATAAATTATTCTTAACTCTTAACTCATAAAAAGTATATCTTATGAAATTCTCATTTTCATTTATCTTTTTATCTATGTACTCAGTTACAAATTTTGTTGTCATTTTTTCACTTCCTCTATTGGAATTATATCACAAAATTAAAAAAATTTCATTTTTATTATCTAAAAAAAGTGATTCTTTTTTATTTGATATTTCAGCTATTTTTATTATTCCGACAAGTTTCGACATTTTTCTTGTTTTTAGCAAACAAAATTTTTAACTTTTTTAAAAAAAACATTAAAAATATTAGTTTTCATATTGAATTTACATAATTTTAATGATATAATATTGCCAGAATTTGTAAAATATTTTGTGAGGGATAATTATGGTAAATATTCTTGTGGGCGATAGGAATAAAAGTAACATCAATATTCTGCGTCAAAAATTCACAGAAGATAATAAATTTAAAATTCAAAATGCTGTTACAGGCAAAGATACTATTTTGGAATATTGGAAACTGAATCCAGATATTTTAGTATTAAATAATAATTTACAAGATATGTCTATCGAAGAAATTATAAATAGGTTATCTTGTAGTCCTATTGAAAAGAAAAAATGTAACACTATTTTAATTTTGCCCTCAAAAAATAATTTTCATTTAACAGATGTTCAAAAGGTCAATAAGATTATATACAACTCTAATTATAAAGAACAATTAATCTCATTTATAAAAGAACTTGGACTTGATTACAATACTCCTGATTTAGAGTTAGGAGAAATCGACTGGCTTTTACAATCATTAAATTTTAACTGTATGTCGCCTCGGATACATTTATATGAGAGATGCCATCATATATTGTTATTATAATTTTTATAAATTGGAACTTCTTAATGATATATTATATTATCTTGCATATAAATATGATGTTAGTTATACAAAAGTTAGAGATTCACTAAAAGCTTGTATTAGAAATTTCAATAGTTCAACAGTTTGTAATGTAGATAAAGAATTATTTAATTCATTATATAATAACGGATATGGGGTTTCTTTAAAGACTTTTATTGAAAAAATTGTTATTTATTTAATAAGGACAAAAAATAAAGGTAGATTATTTTAATCGCTTTCTAATCTACCTTTTCCTATTGTTTCATATATCATTTTTCTAGGAATTTTATTAAAATTATAGCAGTTTCTTCCATCTAAAACTATTGCTTTTTTCATATATTTAACAAAATTATTAAGTTTATATTCTTTAATTTCTTTCCATTCAGTAAAAATCAAACACAAATCGGCTCCTGTAACTGCTTCATCTATGTTATTACAATATTTAATAGAGTCTTTATATTTTTCTTTTATTATTTCTAATGATACAGGATCATAAACTTTTATATTTGCTTTTTCATTTAAAAGGATGTTTATATTGTCAATTGCAGCTGATTCTCTTATGTCATCTGTATTAGGTTTAAAAGATGTTCCTAATATCGCTATATTAAGATTGTTAAAATTTTTATAATACTTTTTTGCTTTTTCTATTAATTTTATTCTTTGATCTTTATTAACTAATATTGCTGCTTCTAATGTTTTTATTTCATAGCCCTCTCTTTCAGCAAGTTTAACTAATGCTTTTGTATCTTTTGGAAAACAAGAACCACCATATCCAACTCCTGATTTCAAGAAATATTTACCTATTCTTTTATCTGTTCCCATTCCTTTTTCTAAATCTTTTATATTTCCATTTATTAACTCACATATATTTGCTAATTCATTCATATATGAAATCTTTAATGCCAAAAAAGAATTACATGCGTATTTTATTAATTCTGCTGTATTTGAATCTGTAATTACATATTTTCTGTTATTTTTTTTATAAACTAATTTTAAGATTTTAATAGTTTCTTTAGAATCTGTGCCTAATACTATTCTTTGAGGATTTATCGCATTATCTATGGCAGTTCCTTGCGATAAAAACTCTGGATTTGAAACTATCTTTATATTTTTATTTGTTTTATTTTTTATTAATTTTTCAATATCTTTATTAGTTCCAATAGGAACTGTAGATTTTATTACAATAATAATATCTTTTGCTAATACATTATTATTTATTATTTCATTAATTGCTTCATACACACTTCTTGTATCTGCTGTTCCATCTTTATTTTCTGGCGTACCTACACATATAAATATAACTTTTACATCTTCATTTAATTTTTCATAATTGGATTCAAATTGTATATTTTCTTTATATTTTTTTAAATATTCTTGTATATTGGGCTCGTATATTGGTGAAATCCCTAATTTAAGTTTTTCCAACTTAGTTGAGTTTTTTTCTATTGCTATTATTTCATTTCCTGCCTCTGCCAAACTTATAGCTGTAACTAATCCTACATATCCCATTCCGATTACTGCTACTTTCATTTTTTTCTCTCTTTCTATCAATAATTATTCTATAATTCTTTCGAATGTATTTGAAAATTCAAGTATTCTATTTCTATATTTTTTTGGTATATCTGTGTTGTTAAGATTTTCATAATATTCTTTTAAGCAATAATACATATTATCATCTTCTTCAAATTCCTTTTCCCATATAATATTTTGATACTTATTTATTACTACTTTTCCATTTTTTATCTTGTTTAAATCCTTATCATATAAAATAAATTGCCCTTTTATTACAACTCCTTCATCACAAACTATAGTTATTTCTTTGATAGTATTATTGGTAACTAAATCACTTTCATGAATTACTATTTTATCATCATATTCTAAAAGAATCTTTCCATATCCATGTTTTTCAATACATATATTATCAATTATAAAATCCTTTTGTTCTTTAAATATTATTTCTTTTTTATTATTTTCTCCTAATATATAATCAGCTAAATATATTTGATGTGGAATTTCAATTTCAAAATTTTGCGTATTCTTCTTTGACATACCCCTTCTATTTATACTATCATTTATTCTATTTTTAGAAAAATTTGTATATATTAATTTTATGTTAAAATTATTTTCTTCTATTTTTTTCTTGATTTCACTAATAATATTAGAATACAAGTAATTTTGTACCATTAATATATGCAAATTAGGATATTGATTAAAAAAATCTTTAGAAGCTATAAAAGGTTTTTCTACTATGATATTGTTTATATCTAAAGAAATACATTGATTTATAATATTATAAAATTCTTCTTTAGGAGTACATATATCAACAATAATATTATTACTATTTAAGTTATTTTGAGATAATGTATCTATTATACTTTTATATATCTTTTTAGTTTTTATATTTTTATTACTAGCATTTTCTTTAATATCAGTAAAAAAAATCTTACCTACATTACTTAACTTGTTATAAGACTTAAAATGTAAAAAACCTGCTTTACTTGTTCCTACAATTATTATATCTTTCATTTTTCCCTCTTTTACTTTAATTTTTGTATTATTTCATATTTATTGCCTCTTACATTATAAAGTTTTATATTTGATATTTGTGATAAAAAAGTTTTAGTAAATTTTTGTATATCATATAAATAAACATTATCCGTAAAAATTGGTGCAATGTTTGTCCAATTGCAATAATCTGAAATTTGTTTTATTTTGTAATAAAAATTATTTTGCTCATTTATTGAAGTAGTTCCGTTATCACATAAACCTACTATTCTTATTATTTTATCTATTCTTACTTTTTGTTTAATATCTGTATTATCTAAAAATTTTATATTATCATTTTCACGATAAAATCTTGAACCTAAAACTTGATTTAATTGCAAATCCTTTATTTCTAGCCATGTTTGGTCGCTAGAATTTATTTTATAACCATATTTAAGGAATTCATTTGCCAATGTTGTTTTTCCTTGTCCAAAATTTCCTATAATTAATATTCCTTGTTTAGAATTACTTACAACTACAGAGTGCATATATATATTATTTTCATCATTTATTATGTAAGAAATCACATTATTAATAATAGTATAAATATCTGTTTTTATAATTTTTGAATTTAATATTTTTTCTTGTCCATTTATTTTAATTTGAATATCATTAATATTAAACTTTAAATAGTTATCTGTTTTTATCTCATTTTCTTGTTCAAATTGTGAGAATCTTCCATATATTATATCGTCAAATTCACTTATTTGATTTTCTACTAATAAAAATAAATTTTTAATTTTATATATCATATTTTATTACCTCAAAAAAGTTATTTTTTCTTTGTAACACATTATTTACTATATTAGGTTTTTCGTTATATATATTAACGAATTTTTTCAGTTCTTTATTTCTATTTTTCTTTAATAAATCTATAAAACAACTATTTCTATTCTGCCAAGAATGTCCATTTAATTCATGTCCTCCAAATATATTTATATTCTTTCTATGTATTTCTAAAGGGTCTATTAAATATGTTCCTTCTCTTGGAGTTCCTAATAAAAAAATGGATGAGTTTTCAGTTATATTTTCTATTATTTTCTTTATTATATTACTTTTGCCTGTTGCTTCAATATATGTATTATAAGTTGAAAGTGTAGTAACGACACTTATTTTGGCATTATATATTTGGTTCAATTGCATTATTGCGTCATTTACATATTTTTCATTATTATTTATTAAAATATCTATTTCTTTATATCCTAAATCTAATAAATATATCAAAGATGCAAAACCTACATTACCTAATCCACAAATGATTATTCTTTCATTTATAAAATCTTTTTTATTATCCAGTGTTATTTTTGGTATTATTTCAAATCTTGATAATGTAATATTCTCTATATTATAAATGTCGTCAAATTCAAAAGAATCTTTTAATGTTTGGACTTCTTTTTCATAATGTTTGGATAATACAAAATATCTTTTTCCTTTTTTTACTTCAGATATTCCCATATATCCTTTACTTCCATATTTTTCAGTTCCTCTTGATATTATTGTGTATTCAATTTTTAATTTTTCTTCCATATATACCTCTATTTTTTTGCTAAATATAAATCATAATATAATTCTAATATTTTTGAGTCTTCTATCCATTTATTTACAATATCTAATTGAAGTTTTTTGTTTAATATTTTTTCTTCTTGAATTGCCATATTAGCTGTTACTAAAGTTCCTGCTTTAAATATATCTATTGCTCTATTAGGTATTGACTCTGAATCAAACAAATTAACTGATCTTCCATTTCCTAATACAGTTATTTTTTTGCCGCTAATCTCATATTGAGTTCCATATTTAGGAATAAATTTATATTTAACTCCTTCCTTTTCAAATTCCTTAAAAATAGATAAGTCGGCAGTAGCTCCAGCTGTTACATAACATTCATCTTCAAGCATCATTACAACTTCTTTACTAATACTTTGCTCTCCACTTGCTCCAATTATAATAAATGGTTTTTCATACTTCATCGCCTCTTCTAATGTTTTGTATGTTGTAAATCCTTCTTCTGCTGCCTGTATTAATTTCATAATGTCAGGATCAACAATAGATACTCTAACTCCATATTGCCTAAATCTTTTTGCCAAAGTTTCTCCTAAATCTCCATAGCCTAGTTGTATTAATGTTCTTCCAGCTAACTTTTCATCTCCTAATAATTCTATTGTTCTTGTAAAAATTGTATTAGAAATTTCCTTATATGTAATAAATTTTTTTAAGTTTGTTTTTGCCACATTTAATACTGGATATGGCAATTCTTCTATATCTAACTTTTTGATTCTCCTTAAACCCATTTCTGTTAATTCTACTATTGCTTTAACATTGTCATATTTTCTATTTATAAGGATTTTAGATATAATCGCTCCATCATCTAATATTAAAACTTTTTTATCTTTTCTATCTGTTATAAACTTATCAATTATTTCTGTTCCTCTTTCTAATAATTTTTTCTCCTCTAATGAATTATTATCTAGCAATTCAACTTGAAACCCTAATTTCTTAAAAGTAGCTGTTATTTCTTTTCTATGTTTTGTACTATCACCTTTATCCATGACTAAAATATCACTTGCTTTTACTCCCATTCTCATAAAAGAAGTAAGTAAGCCTATGTTATCTTCTAAAAAATGATCTCTCCAAATTATTGCTACATCTTTTAAATCTTTATTTCTTTTTGAAGAATATTCTTTTAATATTGGCATTTTATGAATTATTGCTTCTAATTCATTATCTGTATAAGCTGTAGAAATTTCTATTAGATGATTTTTTATATCTTCTCTACATTCAGATAAATCTAGTTCAATCTCATTATCAACAAAAAAAGGTTTTGAAAAACTCCTTAAATCAATATCAATTTCCTTATATTTTACTTTCTGATTTTCAATAATTAGTTCGTGTTTCATACTATCTAATTCAACATTATTCGTAATTCTTTTTTTTATATCTTTTATCAAATTTTCTAATACATCATAATATACCACTTTCATTTCATTCCTCCATATTATATATATTCATAAGACTTTTATATGATTTTACAAATATATCTTTTTTACTTTCATTTTTATTATATTTAGGTAGCATCGTTTCTAAAGATATTACTCCGTCATATTTATCTTTATTTAAACTTTTCAATAATTTTGTTATTGGAATATTTCCTTCTCCAAAATAAACATATTCTTGAGTTTTTTTGTTATAATCTCGTATATGTATATATTTAATATTATTTTTATTTTTTTCATATTCATTTAAAACATCATACCCTCTTGAATATACGTTTTCTATATCATATAGTATATATACATCTTTTTCATTATCTATTAGTTCATTACATGTACTTATATCCTCTGCATATGTGTCTTTCTCATTTTCAATTAATAAATTTAATTTATTTTTAGATGTTATATTGGACATTTCTTTTATAACTTCTCTTATACTTTTTGAATTAATTGTCCTTCCAACATCTGAAAAAATTCTTAAATATTTTGCTTTAAATATATTAGCTATTTTTATATATTTATCTAATAATTTTTTATTTTCATCATAATTAAAAGAGTTCTTTTTCTTTCCTATTGGAGTATCTATTGTAATTACTTTTATCTCGTTTTTTTCAAATTCTTTTTTAATCTTTTTTATCTGTTCTTCTGAATATTCCCATATATAAATATCGTTAATTTTTCTAATTTCAATATATTTCATGTTAACTTCTTTTAATGCCTTGATTTGCTCTTCTAATGTTGTTCCTATTTCATCTCCAATGGTAGTTATTATCATATTTCCTCCTACTTTATAATTCTCTTTCATTCTCTTTTTCTTTGAAAAGTTGTATTATATCTCCAGTTAATACTTTTCCTTGTATATCTTGTGATATTTCTTCATATTCATAACAAGGTTCTTTTTCTCCTAGACCAAATACATCTCCCCATCGCCACCATTTTTCCTTTCCGAATCTTTCTAGTCTTTCTTTTAATTCCTCAGGCTTTATCGTTTTTAATGCTGCTTTAGTATTTGGATCTAAATCAACATTTATTATTTGTTCTAATGGTTCTTCCCATATCCACTGTGTAGAGAATTCTTCGCAAAAGTCTGCAGGTAGATATTTTATCTTTCCTTTATTTGGTATGTTTTGTTTCGGTACTCTTTTAGTTAAATCAAAAAATGACTGGTCTATTGTAGCTGTCCATGGCCATCCTATTACTTTCCAACCATTATCATCTTTTCTAACTACTGCAACATCTCCTGACATAGGTCTGGCATTGTCATATATTATACTAGAGAAAAAAGATGTACTTTTTCCTTTATTTTTACCTCCAAAAAATATAAATCCTTTTCCATCTTTTGAAACTACAGAAGCATGTATTGGCATATATCCTTTAGATAAAGCTTCTTTTGTTAATATTTCTCTGCTTATGCCTACTATTTGGTTCGGTAGTTCTCCTTCGTGAAACATTACTTGAAAATTATTTCCTTTTCTAATAACTATATGAGAACCGCCTCTTTCTTCTGGAGGAGAATATGCTAAATTATATTCTCCATTTTTCCATGAATAATAATGTGGACCTGCAAAACATCTTTGAAAGTTTGCATCCAGTGGTATTTTTAAGTCTGTTGGTAATATTCTAGTGTTTAATTTTATTGTATAATTCTCTTTTGCCTTTTTATTTTCTAATCCAGGATAATATTTTTTTACTAATTCTATTAATTCTGGAGTTCCTATAAATTTAATAGTTGCAATATCTAAAAATTTTATTATTACTTCTTCCATATTTATTCCTTTCAAAAAGCTTTTTAACCAAAAGAGAAGAGAAGACCTATATTAATTCTTCTCTTTTGTAAACATTATCTTTCAATATCTTCTTTTTTTCTAATTCTTTCATCTTTAATAATATGAACAATTTCTTTTGGTATATTTTGCAATATCGGTATCATATAATTTGGTTTAAAAGTTATTTGACTTAACAACTCCTTATCAATCCATTTATATCTATATTTTTCGCCTTCAATTCCTGCAAATTCACCTTGCATTTTTAATAATTGAGAATTTTCTGGAAGTCTTAATAGATAATTAAATCCTAATTCATGATATGTCTTATCTTTCATATCAAAAAAACTTTCTGTTATTGAGACTAATCTATCAATCTCGCTTGTAACACCTAATTCTTCTTGTATTTCTCTTAATATTGCATTTTCTGTATCCTCTAGCATTTCCACTCTTCCTCCTGGTAATAACCAGAAGTTAAAATTTGAAAGTCTATGTATTAGAACTTTTTTTCTGTCAGGACTTTCTAATATTCCTCCTACTCTAAAATTAAATTTATTTTCCTTTTGTTCGTAAGAAATCATTTTATTTTTCCTCCTTTCCTTATATAAAATTATCTTTCTTCTAATATCATTTGTCTGTGTGGTACATTTTCTAAAAGACTTTCACTTATTTTATCTAAATTAGCATATAAACTTCTACATAAGTTAGTTCTAAACAAGGCAAATTTTAATAAATCTTTTTGGCTACAATCTTTATTATACTCCCTATATCCAAATGTGCTTCCTATTAGTTGCATTAAGTAAATATGTGGGGCAAATTTCAAATCATATTCATTTAATTCTACATATTTAGAGACTTCTTTAAAATATTGAATAAGATTATCTATATCTATTTTTCCACCTTCTGCATTTTTATCTACATAACTATACGATCTGACTATTTCCCATACTATTGGCATCTTCTTTGCTGTTTCAAAATCTATTACTGTAGCTGATTTACCTTCATTATAAATTAACTGCTGAATGCTATAATCTCCATGTGTATTCATTATGCTTAATCTTCTAATTATTCCAAAATCAAATTGGTCAATTAGAGCATTCGCTATTAATATTTTATCATTAAAATCTGCAATAAATTGTTCTTTATATTTATTATCTCTTTTAATGTTCTTTTTTTCTTCTTCTAATTTTTGAACTCCTATTTGTACACTCTTTTTAGAGAACCATTTATCTATAATGCCTTCTTCTTCTAATCCTTCATATCCTATTAATTCTCTTATTAATTTTCCTAAAATAGTTGCTGATTCCATCATTTGCTCATAATTTCCTGTATTGTTTTCAACAGTATATCCCTCTATGAATTGTTGTAAAATCACTACTTTTCCATTAAAAATAAAATAATATCTTCCATCATTTGACTGAATATACTGTGGTACTTGAAGTTTTCCCTTTTGTAAATATTTAATTAATCGAATTTCTTTTTCTACTAAAGATACAGGTTTATTTGAATTAAACTCTTTTAATATATACCTTTTACCATTTACATTAATTTCAAATAAATTTGAAGAACCTCTGTTCAACTTAGTTATTTCTACATTTCCTTCTATATTATATTGAGTTCTTAATAAAGTAATTATATCATTTTTTGTTAATACTGATTTCTCTACAGACATTTATAATATACTCCTTATTATAATTTTAAACATTTTTTATAATCTTCTTTATCAAAATCTATCGTTGGAATAATTTCTTCGTTATCAATCATTTTTTCAAATTCATCTATAGTAACCCATTTAGAATCAACTACTTCTCCATCTGTATAACTTAAATCCTTTATTTCTAAATCTTTTCTAAATAACCATATATCTTTAAAATCTTTTGCATTATCATCTCTTAAAGTTTTGTAAAAAACAGCATCTAACTCATTAAATATAACTCCTAGTTCTTCTCTTATTTCTCTTAATATTGATTGTAAGCTGTTTTCACCTTTTATGCAAGAACCAGCCGTACTTTCCCACATATTTGGATATTTATTCTTAAATTTTGAGCGTTTATTTAATAATATTTCTCCTTTAGAGTTTATTATAATAGCCTCTACTACTAAATGATATTCCCCTTCTTTTAATCTTTCATCACTATGTCTATCAATTACTTTTCCTGTAAATTTTTTATTAATATCATATACATCCCATAATTCCATTAATATTTACCCCTTTTTTTATTTTTCTTTATTTTTTCATTTTTAGTTTATTTTGTCAATATAGTTTAAAATAATATTTTTAGTATAAATTAATAGTATTATAATTGTATATTCTGATTTAAATATTCTTTATAATCATCAATTATTCCATTATATCTTGTTTCTGTTTGTTCTCTTATTACTGTATTCATTTTATCTCCAATTTCCCTTTTAGCTTCTAAATAATCTTCTTTAGGTATATCTATAGTTATAATATTGAATACAGGAACTTTATCATTTAATGCTGCTTTTGATTTTTTTATTATATCAAGACCGTTCATATTTGTCCCAAAATCATATTTTGCAAATACCATTTCTGGCTTTAATTCTACAATTTTATTATATGTATCTTCTGCACTATTTGCTACTGCTACAATTTCGATATCTTTTCTTTTATTTAGTATATCAACTATTTTATTTTTTTCACTGTCATCATTATTTGCAATAATTGTTCTAATTTTATCGCCCGTAGTCTTGCTTTCCCAATCTAATTCCTGCCAGATTTTTTCATTTTGTTTAGGTTTAAAAGAACAACAAACTGGCACATATTTTCCAAATCTATTATGCTTAAATTGTGTAGCACATGGTGTATTTTTATCCATTTCTATTCCACGCAACTCATTTGTAGGCGAATCGTCCCATACAATTTTATTATCATAATATCTAGCAATACCATAAGGAGTTCCTATCAATAAAGGACAAATACGAAGCATTCCATTTGGATGCACTAATAATGCTGACTTTGTTTTACAAGTGCAATAACCATAATACTCTGGATTTCTTACAAATCTATCTTTAGTTACAAAAGATGATGGAATTCTTACAGGTATAGAATACTCATTATTTTCAACTTTTTCTTCGATTTCATCTTTTACTTCAAACCAGTCTTTTATGCTAATATCTATATTTCCTGTAAAATGATCACGAGGTACTCCAGTTTTGAATAGATTATGAAAATTAATTTTTTCTATTCCTAGTTCTTCAGAAAGTCTTATCATTCTATCTAAATATAAATTGCCATTTTCATCTCTTTTTATTAATTCCTTGCTAATACAAGCTGTTATGTCTATATTATATCCTAGTTCTTTTGCTCTTTTTATATTTTTTATAGCTTTTTCAAAAGATCCTTTTCCTCTTATATTATCATTAATTTCGCTTGTTGGTCCGATCTATACTAAATGTTACTTCATCTAACATTTTAAATTCTGGTTTTTCTAGTAATTCACTGTCAAATTGTCCATTAGTATCTATTCTAACATACTCATATCCTAATTCTTTTGATTTTTTTATTAACTCTAATAATTGTTTATTTCCATCTTTTTTGCCATATAAAGTTGGCTCTCCACCCATTAGAGTTAGTTTTACTGCGCCTAATTCTCTAAAATCACTAATTAGTTTAACTGCATCTTCAAATGCAATTTCTTTCTTCTCTACTTGAAAACAAATATCTAATTTGTATAAGCATTGTACACATCTTAAATTGCAATCGTCAATTAAATATAGAAAAACTTGTTTTAAATTGTCTTGAAAAAAGTCTTTAAATTTTTGATCCATTTTATAATTCATATTTACCACATCTCCAAATCTTTTTATGGTAGATAAATTATATAATGGATGTTAAAATTTGTAAATTATGAAATTCTAACAGTATTGTCAGTTTTTCCAACATATAACAAAAAAGAATACAATTAATTTGTACTCTTTTCTATTAAATATCTTTTTATAAATTCCCTATCAACTTTTGTTAGATGTCCTTTCAAATATACTAAATCCAAACTAACTTTGGGTAATTTTATAAAATCTGGCAATTTTACTTCATACACCTCTTTATTCTCTAATGCTTTTTTCGTAGCCTCTTTTAAAACATACGCTATTCCAATTCCTTCTTTTGTAGCATTTATTCTTTGCTCTGTTATTCCGACATCTTAAAACTGCTTCCAGTTCTATATTATATTCTTTTAATATATCTGATAATTTTATTGTATTTCCTCTTTGTTCTCCTGCTAATATATATTTATAATTATTAAATTCATTTACATTTTCTATTACAATTTTCTTATCTGCTATAAATATGTATTCACTCTTTTTTAACTCTTTAATTTCTAAATCTTTTTCATGGTCATATTCAGTTGGTATTCTATCTAATATAGCAAAATCTATTTTGTTTTGCTTTAGTGCAACAATTAAATCTTCACACTCATACGATGTGTCTAAATTAATTTTAAAATTAGGATAATCTTTTACTACTTGTGCTATTTTTTTCATTAAGTAGAAGTCTAATATATGACTTGGACATCCAATAGATATTTTGCCTTGTTCCATACTATTTTTTGAATTTGCTATAACTCCTGCAAAATTAATATCTGTAAATCCACTTTTTACAGTTATATATATATCTTTTCCTACATCTGTTAATTCTAAAGGATTTCTATTAAAAAGTTTTACACCTAATTGTTTTTCAAGTGTACTAATGTTTGTTGAAACTGTTGAATGAGAATAACCTAGTTTTTCTCCTGCTTCAACTAAACTTTTAGACTCTGCTGTTGCAATAAAAAATCGCAATAAATTTAGATTTAAGTTGTTCATATCAACCATATTTAACCACCCAATATCTTTTTTAATTTTATTTCAGCTTTTTTTACAAAAAAGTCGCTTTTATCTATTGGTAAATCTAATTCAATAATCTTTTGTTTTAATTTATCTACTGTATTTAAACTATTGTTATTTTCTATCGTTTCAACCTCTAGTAAAATGTTACCATCTTCTAAAGTTTTTATTGCTATTTTTAAATCTTCTTTTCCATACACTATATCATCTTCTCGTATTTTCATTAACTTTCTATATCCAATGGCTATTAGAAAATCATTTCCATCTTGTAGATTTTTAATTTCACATTCCTTTTTATTTTGACTAATAATCTCACCATTTTGTGCTATATTTTTACATTTATAAGTTAATTTGATAACATTATAATATTTTATAAATTGTTTTGGTTCATACTGTTTTATATTTCTAATCAATATATATGACTTTAAAATTTCTTTTGGAGATAATTTATTTATATTTATATCTTTTGATATATAATAGGTATCTTCCATTTCATATTTATCAACTATTTCAAAATCTTTATTTTTTAATATATTTTTTATCTCATTTATAGAACATTTTAACTTAACAGTTATTTCATTACTCATATTTTTACACCTTAACATCACTACTTTTTTATTATAACACATTATGTAAAACTATTCAAGTAAAATGTATAATTTTTCCATTAACACATTATTTTTCAAGTGATATTTACTCTTTCAAGTAAACACCACTTGAATATTGCTATATTTTTTTGTAAAGAATTTTACTTATTTCTTTACTTGTTATTGCTTTCTTTTCTATTGTAACCCCATAAGGATTTATTATCTCTGCAATATATTGATTTCTGTTATTTTTATTTATTATGATAGCCTTGTTTCCATTTTTCAATTCTATTACATCAAATTTATTATATCTCATTTTTTTCCTTCCGTTTATTAATTATACATAGGTGTTCCATATCCTAGAATCACATTACTGTTTATAGAATATTCTTTTTGCTTACAACTGTCTCCACTTGTATTACCTTCAATGGTATATACTGTTCCATTTTCTACTTTTTCTACAATTCCAGTATGATCTGATTCATCATCGTTATCCCAGTCAAAAAATATAATATCTCCTGCTTTTGGAGTATAACCTCTTTCTTTCCATAACCCACAAGTTTTAAACCAAGGTACTCCTTCTACATTAACAGAGGCAAATTTAGGAATTATACCTGCTTCTATATAACCGCATTCATTTGCACACCAAGAAACAAAACAAGCACACCATTCTACTCTACTTGTAAATCCATACCAACTCCAATAAGGTTGTCCTCCTACATTTCCTATTTGTTGTTTTGCAACTTGTACTATATCTTGACTACCAATTGATGAGCCATAGATTACATTATTCCACATACTCGCATATTCTTTTTTTCTTAACTCTGCTAATTGTTCTTTTTGTTTTTTATTAAAATTATATTCTTTTGCCATTTCTTCTATTGTTTTACTTGTAACATCAATATACAGAACCTTCCTTTTTTGTTTCTCTGTTTTTGTATTTCCATTTTCGTCTATAATTTCAATATCTTTTTCAATTTCCGCTACTTTTGAAGAAATTGTATTCATTTTCCAAAATATTTCTTTTAATTTTTCTACTTTTTTGTCATCTAATGTTATAACATCTGTTTGTTCTTCTCCATTACCAATTTCTACAGCATAAATTGATATAACATCTTTCCATTCTGCACGATTAGAATTTATTTCATAATCATCGTGTTCTGTATTGTTTTGTATATCTGTAATTTTATTTGTAAATTCTATATTTATTTCTGAAACCACAGAACTCATTGTCTTGCCATTTACTTCTTTCTCACTTGAAAAAAATATTCCAAAAACCGAAGTACAAATTAGTCCAATCAAACATATTATTATTATTATAAAAATTGCTACCCAACCACCTGCAATAATTGCTGATATTAGTGCTTTACTTGCTAATATTATAGCTTTTATTGTCGCTATAGTTGCCTTTACCGTAGCTTGTATAGCTCTACCTGTAGCTTTTGCAGTTGTTTTTGCAACTTGAACTGCTTTTTTGCTTGTATTTATTGTAGCTTTTGCAGTTTTTTCTGTTCCTTTTATAGTTTTATTTGCCGTTTTTATTGCTGCTCTCGTTGCCTTTGTTGTATTTTTTCTAATTTTAGTTATATTTTTTACTCTTTGTTTTATTTTACTTTTTCTTTTAAGATTCTTAATATTTTCTTGTACTTTCGTTAAATTTTCTCGTGTTTGTTGAAAATTATTTTTTCCTACTTTATTCACTTTATAAATATTATTAGGCATGCTATCTGCTTGTTTTGATATTTCATTTATAGCATATTCAGTTCCTGAATTATAATTATTTTCGTATGTTTCTTTTGTTTTATCTTTTGCTGAAATTAATTTATCTTTAAATTTTTGAACCTGTATCACATTTTTGTCTAAAGTTTTTATTGTACCTTTCTTACTTTGTTTTGTTTTTATATCTGCCATTTTCCACCACCTAACTGTTTATTTCATAAGCTATTACTACTAATCTTCCATTTTTGTTACTATACTCACAAGTAGATAAAGTTAAGAGTTTACACTTACTGTGTGGTCTTTTGTTTGTTTCGTACAATGAAAGTTCTTTACATTTTTTTATATAATTATCATAATCATTTATATTTTGAAAATTAATATATTCATAATATTTAAAACTATTATCGCTATATGCAGTTGTTTTAAAAACAGCAAATATTTGGAACTCTGTTTTTTTATCTAGCGTTTCAAATGTTATTATTTGATGATTATTATAAAATTCTTCTTTTTTATAATCTTCTAAAGCTCCAAACATTGCCTTATTCTTCATGTGATGACCATATATAACAATATTATCACTCATATTAATATTACATTGCTTGGATATATATGGAGTACCATAAGAAGAATAGTTTTTATAAAAATCTCTATCTAAATAAAAATTTGGCTTATCTTTTGATTGCATTATTGGATAATTTATTGTTGTTTGTTCAATCTCTAACCAACCAATAAAGTCATTATTTATATCATATAACTGTTCTAAATTTTTCTTATCTTTATTATCATCTCCTTTTGTTTCTACTATTTCTACTATTTCTTCATAGACTTTATCTTGTTCTTTATTTTTCATTAATCCTTTAAAAAGGTTATAACTGCTAATAAGAATTAAACTTATTAGCAGTATGACAATTATAATATTTATTACTTTTTTCATTATATTGTACCTTCTCCTGGTTTTGTTGTCATTAATTTATATAATTCAGTATTTCTTGGAAATTTATTAACAAATGGTATTAGTGAACTTCCTATTTTTATTAAACCTTCCCCCACATTTACATTAGTTATATAACTCATTTGTAAATCTGATATATTTAATAACTTTGCAAGTTCTAATCTGTCCGTAGATGCTTGATTTAACATTATTATAAGTTCACTATTTGCTAACATTGTTCTAGCCGTATGACTTTGCAACATATCTTCCACATTTTGCGTGATTCCTGTGGCATACGCTCCGATACTTTCTCACTCTTTTCCATAATGTAAATAGGAAGTTTGCTGAATATTCATGTTGAAATAATAAATATATTTCATCAATAAAAATAAAGGTATTTCTACCTTTTGCTCTATTCATTGTTATTCTATTTAATATTGAATCCAAGACTACTAACATTCCTATTGGTAATAATTGCTTTCCTAAATCTAAAATATCATAGCAAATTAGTCTATTATTTGTATCTACATTTGTTGGTTTTGCAAAAGTATTTAAGCTACCATTTACAAATAATTCAATAGCAAGAGCTATTTCCTTTGCTTCAGGTTCACTTTGTCTTAATAATTGTTCATAAAAGTCTTGTAGTGTAGGTGGTGTACCTTGATAATTTCCTTGTTGATAATACTTATAAGTTTGTGCTGTGCATCTATCTATTATTGATTTTTGCTTTGCTCCTAAATTGTTACTTCCAATTAGTTGTTCACATAGTGAAAGTATAAATTCTGACTTTAATATAATAGGATTTGCTCCATCTCCATACTCACTGTTCATATCCATTGCATTAATATGATTACTACTTGTTGCAGATATTTTTATTACTTCTCCTCCGAGTGCCTTTATTATTGGCGAATACTCTTTTTCAGGATCTATTACTATTACATCTGCATTAGCATCTCTTAAAATAGTTGATACAATTTCTTCTTTGGCAGTAAAACTTTTTCCACTTCCACTAACACCTAGTATAAATGAATTTCCGTTTAAGAGCTTTCTTCTATCTGCTATTATCATATTTTTTGATATAACATTTTGTCCATAATATATTCCATTTTCGTGTCTTATTTCTTGTACTCTGAAAGGTATAAAAACTGCAAGGCTCTCTGTTGTTAAAGTTCTTAAAGCATCTATTTTTCTTGTACCAAATGGCATTGTTGTATTTAATCCATCAATTTGTTGAAATTTAAGAACTGCTAATTGGCATAAGTGTTTCCTTGCAGTTGTAAGTAGTGCTTCTGTATCATTGTCCAACTGTTCTTTTGTTTCTGCTGTATGCACCATAGTTAAAACTGATAAAAACATTCTCTGATCACGAGTTATTAAATCATCTAAAAATTCTTTACTTTGTTCTCTTTGTTGTTCCATGTCATAAGGAATTATTGCAGAAAAATTATTGTTTGCATTTTGTCGTCTTTGCCAATTTGTTATATTTGTTTCAATACCAAGCCTACGATTTTCAGCTTCACGAACCGCTTCATCCATAGGTACAGGTATAACATCTATACTCATCATCATGTTTCTATTAATATCCGTTAATTCTGCTACCATACTATCTTTTATATAACTAGCATATTCTTTTAAAAAGATTACTCTACCATATCTGTTACCAAATTTAAAATAATCGCTTTCTATTTCAATCGTATCTGGACAAATGAAATCTTTAAAACTATGACCTTTTCTCATATTATCTAATATATCAAAATTAAAAAAAGTTTCTTCTCCTACTCTATAAAAATCATGGCAAATTCTTAATCTCTCAACTGCATCTAATTCTACACACTTTGAACCTAATTCTTTAAAGTGATTTATTAAATCTGTTCCAACTCTTGAAAAATAATTTCTAGCTTCTTCTATATTCTTTTTGTCAATAGATATTGTTATATACTTTTCTTGAATAATTCCGTTTGCTCCTGATACCTTACTTAATAACATTTTATTATATTCTTCTCTATATTTATCAAGTTCATCTTTCTCCATAGGTAGCATTATTGTTTTTTCAAAATCTACTTTGTTTAATCTTCTATTTGCTATTGTAATCTTAGTAGTAGCTCCTGTGTCAAATGAATTTAATAATTCTGAATATTCTAAAAACATTGCTTCTTTATCATCTCTACTTGCAACTGCATAATTTATATCACTAAATTTATAACATTTTGAATATTTATTCTTTCCAACTAAAAAAATGCCATCTTCCCATATTGTTTTTATAGGAATGGCATCTTGCACATTTTTAGGAACTACAAACTTTTCTTTATCCTGCTTAAATAGTTTATTTAATGTTTTCACTATTTTGTGTACCCCCTTTTTTTCTATTCATTTTTTTCTCAATTTGTTTTTTTCTATTTTCTATATTTTTTAAATCTTCATAATATAAATTTGTCGGTTTAAAAGTTAGCTTTTTTGGTGTTAATATTTCTGATTTAATCCATGCTGTAATAAACTTTTCTGCTGTCATCCCGTTGTATTTAATAAAACCCAATACCGCAAATGGAACTGCACCTAGTATGCATACCCAACTTAATGTTTCTATACCAAAATATGGTTTTAATAAAAAATATAGTATTAGAGCCACGATACATGCGCATATAGAAAAAAAGAACTGTCGCATAGACAGTCCAAAAAATATACTTTCTGTGTATTCTCGTATTTCTCTATTTATTTTTACTTCCAAAATTTATCTGCTCCTTTCATGTCTTTGCTTTTCTTTCATATCTTGATATATATACTTATATATTTCTTTTGATTCAAGTTTTGCTATATTCCTTGCAATATTTATTGCACCTAAAGTAAAGTCATTAGAAATAATACTATTTCTGTCGTCTTTACTTTTTATATCTTTTTGTAAATTTTCAAAAAAATTATCATTTAATAAGTTTCTTCTTCCATAATTCAGTAAATATTCTATTGCAAAAGCATTTTGTATATCATTACCTTTTTTTAAAAACTCTTCATATTTTTTCATAATGCACCTCCAGTTTAATATATCTCTATCTCTCTTTATTTCTTGTATTTTTTGATTTGTTTGGAAATTTACTTACAATGCTAACTTTTATGTTTTCATTTATTGGAGCTTCTGGTTCTCCATAAAAGTCATTATTCACAGAAGTACATAATGATAAAGTTCCATGTCCCAAATTAGTATCTTTAAAAATATTTCCTTTCTCATCTTTATATACAGGTCTATCCCAATTATCTATTCCTATAAATTTAACTCTTAAAATATTTTCATTTGTTTTTTGTTTCTTAACCTTTACTTCTTTACTGATATAATTTTTATACCATTCTTCAAACTTATTCCATCCTTCTTCACTATATAAAACATCATCTAAAAATATTATTCCATATTTTTGTTGTAATTTTTTCTTTTGTTTTTCCCATTCATTTATTTCTAAATGATCTATTTCTTTTAATTCTTTTTTATAAGCTTTCCAATTATCTTGTGGACATATTTCATTCAAATATATATCTATTGCATCATATTTCTTGTGTCCTATCATTTTTCTTGCTTCTTCAAAATCTTGTAATATACTCATTTTTCCTCCTATCTTACTTTTACTTTTTCTTGCCCTTTACTTCTAAATTTTTCTCTATATTCTTCTTGTACTTTTTCTAGTATTTCTTTTAAGTAAATTCCCATTTTAGAACTATACTTTTTATTTTTATCTGTTATTTTATATGCAAAAAGACCTGTTTTAAAATTATAATTTACCAATCTATTATTTATAAAACCTTGTGTTGCTATTGGAATATCAATTCCATAATATTTTGCTAAATATAAAATATTATTTTGTATAGTCTTTCCATTTTCATATTTGTCAGCTTTGTAAAATTCAAAGTTTTCTATTGGTATTGTTTCACCAATAAATATCCTATACTTCGTTTCTTTTAATTTTCTTTTAAAAATATCATTTGTATTCTTTACTTCTTCTTGTTGTTTCCTTTCTCTCTCAATTCTTTCTTTCTCTTTTTCATTATTTTTATTCTCTAAAAAATTTTCTCTACTCTTTTTTGCTTGCTCGTAAATATCTAGATAAAATCTATGAATATACTCTAGTTCACATTTATTAAAATATCTATTCTCATTTATTTTTTTCATCCAAAAAGCTTTTAAGTCTATGTTCTTATAAGCTTCTGTTATATCTTGACGATATTTTTCTATTTTCTCTTTTTCTGTTAAATATGAATTTGAATCTCCAATAAATAAATTAAGTCTTATAGGTGCTATTCCCAAACTCCAATATTCATTATTTTCGTCTTTTATTAAGAACTCTTGTATATCATAATTTCTTTCTTCTTTTAAAGTTGCTATTTCTACATTATTGTATGTGGTTGTTGCTACCTTTTTATTGCTACATTTTAACTCGTTGTTTGATATATGCCATACTCTTGCTATTTTTATTTTTTCTATCAATCTTATCTCTCCTTTGCATTATTTTTTCTTATATTAATATTTAATAATTGCTCTATACTATCTACTTCTTTATTTATAGATGAAAATTTCTCAAAATCTATAAATTTTTTAAAATTTTTACTGTTAAAATTTAGCTTTTTATCTGTAATAATAGAGCCTATTTTATTAACCAAAATATTTTTTTCTATTGTAGCAATACAAAAACCATCATCATCACTTCTTAAATCATAACAATATAATCCTTTTTTTTCGATTTCTTTCTTTTCTTTACTATTTTTACAATTTGTAATTAAATACTTCATTTAACACTCCTATACCTTTTTTTATTTGTTCTTACAAACCTAGCATTTCCCTTACTAATCTATCTGATATTTTAACCGTACCAACTAGAACTAACATATTAAATATTAGCTCTCCTATATATTTCCATACCATTGTTACTGCTGCCGCTTCTGAATCTATAACTGGTGGACTTGCAGCAAAAAGTGAAAAAATTATACATGCTAGTATTATAATAACACCTTCTAAACAAACTGCCGCATACCCTTTCAAAAAGCTTTTTCCTACATTCTGTGTTGGCTCTCCTCCAAAGCTTGCAAAAGCTATTGGAGAAATTGCCGTATATAAATAAATTTTGAAAAATCTTCCGATATACTGACAAAATCATGATAAATGATAATACGGTTATAAAAAGTCCTCCGTATTAAAGTTACTGCCCATAATGGTATGCTTTCAAAAAAACCGACAATCTTCTACAGCTGTTATGATTTCAGTAGGTAATACTGTTTGTGTAGTTCCTCCTAATCCAGCAGTTTTCATTATTGTACTTGCTATTCCTTGCACTATTTTAAATATAGCCATCATTAATTCTAGCCCGTATGTTATTAGTCCTTTAGCTATGGCAAATCTTATAAATAATTTTAATGCATGTTCAGGTTTTTTTACTTCTGCAAAACTTCCACAAGTTTTTATTACTCCTACCACAAAAAATAATACAAGTAATGCTAATGCAATTGCTTGTATTGCTCCATGTATATTAGTAATAACTTCCCATATATCTCCACCTTTAAAATCTGCTGGTGATTGTGAAATCAGTGTCCATATTTCGCTTAATTTTGAATTCCATGTTTCTAGTGCATTTTGTAAATTACCTACTACCCAATTATCACTCAATATTTAACACCTCCTATTTCTGCCTTGAATAGTTAATATATTCTTTTTTCTTATTACCTCTTGCTTTTGCTGTTTCTTCATCTTTTAATTGTGGATGCTTTTCTTGTAATTTTCTGCGACATCTTGTTATACTTTCAAAACTTATTCCTTTGCTTTTTGCACCAAACATTACTGTTTCAAATTTTTTTCCTATTTCATGAGGATATAACTTACTTATAACTTGTAATATTAAATAGCAGTCATCTTTTCTTGCTAATTCGTCATCTTCTAAGATTTTTTTTACTACTTTTTCTAATTTTATTAATCGTGCCATTTAACTCCTTTCTAATCTTAATATTTTTATAATTGTATATCACTATTGACTTCGTTTCCCCATGCATCCCATCCTTGTACTCTTTGCCTTGCAAATAGTTCTATTCGTGGTAATTCTCCTAATAATTCTACAATTCTTTTTCTTGCTTCGTCAGGCTTTTTGCTATGTTCCTCAATAGGAGAAATAATTACTTGATGTACTTTTGCTGATATTCTTTTTGGATTTCCTTTAGTTGCCAATATACATATCTCCGCATTAGCTCTTGTCCAAAAACCTAATCCCCAAAATAATGAAGGAGTTTTCTTATTTTGCTTAATCCATACAAATGCTACAGTTTTATACTTAAATCCCCACTTTTCAATAACCTTTATTCCTTCAATTAAAGTTGGAAATGTCATCCACATAAATAAGACACAGTTATCGCTAGCCAAATCTTTTACTGGTAAATTACAAATATCTTCTACACTCATTGTTGGATAGTGATTTTCTGCTGAACGACCTTTTCCTTTTTGTGAATATACCTTGTATTGCCATGGAGGATCTGCATATATTATTTGATATTTTTTTCTTGTTTCTATTTATATTCCTCCTTTACCTTATAAAAAGTAGATTATATATTTCATCCACTCTATTTGTAATATTTATCCCCCTGTGATAATATTTAAAATTTCTTTCGCAAATGTTATAACTACTCCTCCTGCTAAAGTCATAAAACCATTTGCTCTCTGGCTCGGATCGTGTGATTTTAATGACATTCCTACTTGTACCACTCCAAAACCAAGTATTATCATACCTACAGCTCTAATTAATCCAAATATAAAGTCTGAAAGGTTATTTATTATTGTTAATGGTTCATCTGTTGCAAATACATTTGATGCTTGTGCTACAAATAAAGCTATAATTGCAAATACAATTATAGCCATTCTTTTTATAACTTTTTTTATAACTTTTTTTCCTTTCACTTATAAATCCTCCTTTAAAATTCGTTCTATTTCTTCTTCAGATAACAATTCATAATTTCCTACCAACTCTTGCTCAAAATCTTCTGTATCATATTTTTCTATTTCTTCATCTAGCACAATAGAAGCTGTAGCCTTGTCTGTTTTACCATGAATATATGGTTTTCCTTTCCCATCTGTTGTATAAGCTACATTTGGATGTTTTAATATGTCATATTTTAAATCCATAATTGGTCTTTCTCCACGAATAAAAAGAAGTGCATATCTGTTATCAAGTAATCGCACTTCATCTGGAGTCATTAATTCACGACCACTAATTTGATAATTTGTTGAATAATTACCACTTCTGCCTGAACTTTTACCATGTGTATCTAAATCAATAGTTTCTTTACCGCAGAAGCTCTGAAACATATTTATGGGTACTTTGTTCATTTCCACCTAAATACAGAAATGTATCACAATTTCCGTACAATAGATTCCCACTGTTTTTCAAATAGTGCTTTTAATTGTGCTAAATTTTGGAGAATAATAGATACTGAAACTGACCTCGATCTCATAACACTTAAAATCTTGTCAAAATCGTCTGGCAAAGATACATTTGCAAACTCATCCATTACAAAATGGACATGTATTGGCAAACTTCCGCCATATTTATGGTCAGCTATATAAAATAATTGTTGAAATAATTGTGTATATAAAATACTTACTAGGAAATTAAAACTTGTATCATTATCTGGAATTACAGCAAATAATGCTACTTTTTTTTCACCTAAACTAGGCAAATCTAATTCATCTGTTCTTACTATATTAGCAAGACTTTCTAAGTTAAACTTTTCAAGCCTTGCAGCAAGTGTAATTTGTATTGATTTCAATGTTTTCGCTGAGCCTGAGCGATAATTTCTATAATATTTTACTGCAATATGGTATGGGTTTTCATACTCTAATTTATCAAATAAAATATCTAGTGGACTTGGTATATTCTCTTGTTCTTCATCGACATCTCCAGCTCGTAACATTTCCATTACCATTGGAAAATTTTGTTCATCTTCTGGCGCTTCATACTTCAGATAAAAAATAAGTGCTAATAAAAGCATACTTGCTGCTGTATCCCAAAAAGGATCTTGGCTTTGAGATCCTTTAGGAGTTGTGCTTTTAAAAATATTTGTTACTAATCTTTGAACATCATTATCTGTTCGTAAATATTTAAAAGGATTATAGCAATGACTTTTTTCCATATTGATTAAGTCAAGAACTCGTACTTCATATCCTTCTTTTTCTAATAAATTCCCCGTATCTCTCAATATTTCGGCTTTAGGATCTAAAATCACATACGAACTATCTCCGCATTGCATTACATTTGGTTTTCCATAAAATCTTGTTTTTCCTGCTCCACTTCCGTCCACAGACTAAAACATTTAGATTTCTTCTATGATTTCTACCATTTAAACCTATTGCCACATTTTGAGTTAAAATTTTATTATTTTTTAGTAGTTTTTGCATATATTTCTTATTTATTACTTTAGAATCTCCCCATTTAGCCGAACCATGTTCTTCTCTTCTTCGGTAATTCTTCTTTGTAGATTCATATATACTAATTCCTAATACATAAATACATATAAAAACAAGAATAGTTTTTATGCTATTCTCACACCATATAATATTAAATGGCTTACTTGATATAACTGAAATATTATTTACTACATTTATTACTCCACCTTTTATATATGGTGCAATAAGAATAGCTATCCATGTTACTGGTAATATGCCTAATATATACAAAAACTCATGAGTCTTTTTATTACCTCTCGTTGCTTATTCTTTCCCTTTTAAATATACTTTTTCTTCTAACGGGGATATCTAACATTCTTATCAATAGTTCATTAACAATTTCTGTTGATTTATTTTCTTTAATTAATTTTGAACGCAATTCGTATAGTGCATTTATTATAATTCCATAATCATACTTATTTAATATTACAACTCTCTGTTCTTCCAACTTAACCTCCTACCTTAATTGTGTTTTATCTCTATTTTGCTTTGCAAACAATTCTATAGAATTACTTGTTCTTCCACCAATATTCTCCATTGCATCATGGATTGGTTCTAATTCTTCTCTTATTTCTTTTGCAGACATTTCCTTAAATTCAAATGGAATATCTGTTACATTATAATTTGATACATCTATTCCATACTTTTTACATAACATATATGATACACAGTTTATTTTAAAACTTTCTATAGGTGTTTCTTCTCCTATTTCTTGTTTTGCTAATTCCTGTGTTACTTCATAAAATATTTTAGGTGCTTCTGCTCCTCTTGCAATAAATAGTATATCTTTTTCCACATCATACAAAGCTTTTCTATCTATATTAGGAATCTCATCAACAACTTGTACTTTTGCTTGACTACTATTTAAAAATGCTCTTAATAATAAATTATTGTCATACCTCATTACTCTTGGCTTTTTTCTAATATTTACTTGCGATATATCTATTACATATTTTACATTATAATTAGTTCCTACAGTTCCATCTTCTCTCATATATGAATCTCCTGGCTCTAATATTTTCACATCAGCAATACGATTTTTCTTTGGAAAACCTCCTGCATTTGTCCAACCATCATAATCTTTTAACATTGTGGCTTCTGGCATTTGAGCTGTTATTAATAAAGCATTTCCTACTGAATATTGTTCAAATTTACTTTGAGAATCTAAATATTTTTTAAACATTTCTCCACTTTTTACTATTTCTTCTGCACTCCTATCAATTAATTCATATACTTCCTGTTTTTCTTTCTTCTTATACTCTATCCATTCTTCTCTATTATATTGTCTTTGCTTTTTACTGAAAGTTTCATATACTTGGTCTAATTCTCCCATATTTATTTACCCCTTTCTTTGTTTTGTATAATTGGATTATCAATTATCTTTTTATCTGGTACTTCTATATTTACAGTTTCTTTTGATTTTTGAGCTTTTCTTAATTCCAATTCAACCTTCTGTTCTGCTTTTGCATCTTCTATTTTTTTCTTTACTGATGTTTTTTTTGCAGACTTAGTAACCCCCTCGGAATTGCTTTTGCTCATTGAGGAATGCTCTAACGGAGGGTTTTTTTCCGTTTTTGCCGCTTCGGGGTTTTGATTTGTCTGGCTTTCTTTAGAAATAGGTTTGGCAAAAATATCTTCTATCATTTCTTCATTTATCTCCGTTTTTTCTGTTCCTATATCTGGTACATTTTCTTCTAAATCTTTTTCATTTTTATTTGCTATTCTTTCTTTTTCAATTTCGCTTCGAATAAATGCTCTGTCATGAGTAGATAGTTTAAATCTTTCAACTATTCTATTTACTTTTGGAGCATCTTCTGCTCTTACCATTATATCTACCATTCCATCTATATTTTTGTTTCTCCTATTTATTAAAGCACAATATAATATTCCATAACTTTTAGCTTCTTGGTAGAAAGTTTTTAAATCTTCTTTTTTGACAGAAAATATTTTTAAGTCTTTTCCTGTTTTTATCATATTATTTAATCTTGCTTTTCCTTTGGTTTGTTTTTTATCTTGCATTATAGCATATAAAGCTACTGCTATATTTTTTGCTGCTACACCACTTATTTTTGCGACTACTTCCATTCCTTCAAGAGATAATCTAACAATTTGTTCTGCCGAATCACTTGATATACTCAATATCTTCTTTCTCCTTTCTTCTTTCTTTTTTGTCATTATTTATTTCTTCAATATTTTCCTTTATTTTTGGTACTCTTGTTTCAATATCTTCAATTAAAATAATTTCTTCTGAAAGTTTATCTATTTCATTTTGAATTTCTTGTATTCTTGTATAAATATTTTGTTTTTCATTTTCATCTTCTGCTTTTTTATGCTTTCGCCATAGATTTTCTTTTTGGCTCTTTAAGTCTTTTTTATTTAAGTTAATTAATTTTTTATATGCAAGAAGTTCTTGCACATTCTGAATGTTATTCTTGCACAAGAACCTTGTTTCTCTTGAAATCTTATCCATTTTTTTTATTTCTTCTTGCATTTCTCTTGAATATGTTTTTTTCTTATTTATAGGATATATTTTTAACAAAAAACAATAATAAAAATATAAAGCTTTTATTCCTTTAGCCTTTATTCTATTTCTAATATTTTGTTTTTTTACCATTTTGTATTTTTTCGGTTGTTGAGTCCTTGCTTCTGGAAATGGCTCTCTTGTTTTATCTGTTTCATAAATTCTTTTTTCAATATTTTCAACTTTATACTCATCTCCAAAAGCTCTTTCAATTCTTATATTTCTTTTATATGAATTTTGCCTCACACTTAATTTACCACTACGATTTTCTACTGTATAATTCATTTTATTTAATATAGCAAGAAAATCTTTATATGAATATGCTTGTTCTATCGCATAGTCAATGTCATCTTTTGTGTTAGTATAGTAATTAGATATTTTTACTTCCTTTTTATAAAAATTATTATAATCAATATTACTCTTTGGACATTTCTTTTCTTTTAATACACTTAACTTATATTCCTCACAAAGCCTATCTGATGTTTCTCTCATTAGAGCATAACTACTATGACAATCATGATATTTTTTTCCATCCTTAAAAGAAACTGAGTTAAAGCAAAAATGATTATGAATGTGCTTTGTATTTAGATGTGTCGTTACTACAACTTCATATTTATCTCCCCATAATTCATTTGCTAACTTAACTCCTATTTCATGAGCAATTTCTGGAGTAACTTCTCCTTCTGCAAAAGATTGAAAAGCATGATAACCTAATATACCATCTGTCTTTCTATATTTCTTCTTCGTTTCCATCATTTCTTGCAATATTGTTTCTTTAGAACAGTTTAATGTAGTTACATATAGTTGTTCTTCTGTTTTATACGATGCCTTTGTATATTCAATTACATTATGCAATTCTTTATAAGCTTCATTTGTTGTCTTTTCTGGATTAGTTGTATATTTAATAACATGATCAAGTCTTTTATCTATTTTCCATATACTTGTTGTTGCCATTACTTTTCCTTATCAATATAAAAATATTCTTTTTTTATTTGTTGCATAAATTCATTTAACTTAATACAAGTTTTTTTATAAAATGGTGCATCAATCATTCCTAATGAATTAGCCTTTCTTGCTATCTGGTTTAAATTTATACTTATACCTCTTAATTGGTTCATACTTTCATAAAATTCTTCATTTGGTTGTTCTTTTGGTTTATATCCCATTATAAGACTTCTAATATATTCACTTTCATTTAATCCAACCTTTTTTGCATTTGTTTTTAATGTCTTTCGTTCTACTTCGTTTAGCCATACTTGTTTTTTTATATCTCTTTTTCTCAATAAAAAATATGCACCTCTTTCTTTTTATTTTTTACGGGGATTGGGGTGTCCCCATATTTTGCATTTGTGCGGGAGTACAAATGCAGTGCTTGCTAGGACATAAATTTTTCAATTTTCAAAATGAGCTAAAATAAAACTACAAATTTTTTTATTAATTTGTTACTCAATTTCTCTTACAGTTTCTTTTAAATCTTCAATATTATCTTCTAAATCTTCAATTAACATATCAATATATACAATGTCATCTTCATCTAAAGCATCTTCTATTTTATCTAAATTTTCTCTCATTTCTTCTACTGTTTCTTCTATATTTTCTCTGCTTTCTTCATCTATAATATTATCTTCTTCTAGTTCTTCACATTTATTGTCAGTATTTTTTTCAACAATTTTTGTTTCAACTGCATCTAAATCCATATAAGAATGTTCTAACATATTTGTTCTTAAATAAGCCTTTTTCACAAATTCTATTGCCTCTGCTTCATTCTCTGCACATACCATAATTTCTTTTCTAAATATTTCCTTTAATTCTACTTTGTATTGATTCATAGTTAAAATTCCTCCATTTTTTTATATTATCTTGCTACTTCTATTACTTTTTCTTTTGTATTTCTATTAAAATTTCTACCTAATATATATTGCAAATAATCGTTACAATCCTTTCCTATAGGAGGTGGTCTATCAAAAACTTTATAGTTTTTTCCTAAAACTTTTTGCATTGCACAACTTGCATTTCTTCCAACTTCATCATTATCTAAATGCAAATATATTTCATTTATATTAGGATTTTTCTTTAAAAACTCTTGAATTGCTATTGGTATTTTATTACTTTCTACCATTTTAGATGGCTGATAAACTCCTGCAAGTGAAATCATATTTTCTCTGTGCCAGTCTATTTTTTTCAATTTTAATAAGGTTGCATAAGACAACAAATCTATTGCACTCTCAAATAAATGTAATCTACTGCATTCTGTTTTAGCCTCTAATCTAAAGGTATATTTTTTATCACTTCCTTTCGCTTCTCCCATAAATCTTGTTTGATTAGTTCCTCTATAAAAAGCATACTTTGGACTTTTACTATCATCTAACCCAATAAAAACCACATTATGATTTGGTAAACTTTCATAAATCAACTTATTATCCATGCACTCTTTTATTATCTCTGGTGCAATTCCTCTGCTCATTAAATATGTTTTTGCACGCTCTGAATTACTTGATTTTTTAGGTAAAATTAATTCAATTTTATCTTGTTTTTCTTCTTTATAAATCACAGGCTGTTTCACATTCACATTTCCTATAATTGTTTCTACAGCTTCTAAAAAAGAATAGTTCTTTACCTTCATAAGATACGAAATTGCATTTTTTCCCCCTACACCTTCTGAAAACCAATTCCATAAACCATTACTTATTCTTATACTATCATGTGTTTTTGTGGTGTAAGTTCCATTTCCTACCTTTACTAATTCTTGTGGTTCATAGTTCTGTAAATATGTTAGTAAATCCATTTCTTCTGCTTTTTTTACTATTTCTGGTGGTATATAAGGCATATTTTTCACTACCTTTCCAAATAAAAAAAGAGATACTAATTTCTTAATATCTCTCAATTTCGTTTATATGTTAATTTTATTTTCTGTATTTTTAAATTTGTATATATTAACTTTTCTTAAGGATTAAGTTTTATATAAGTTCGTTCCACTTTATCATTTTCATCAAAACACACATTCATTTGATATGAGTCAAAAGTTTTAGTATTTCCTAAAATTGGTTCTTTAATTATTTTTCCTGCATAATACTTATATCGTTTTTTATTTTTTTTATCATTATATTCATATTTGGGTTTTCCTAATAACTCAACAACTTCTTCTAATGATAATCCTATAAGAGACTGATTATCATTAAGTTCTTTCATTTTTACATATAATTCATCACCCTTTTCGCTCTTAATATTCATTCTTATTCCAATATATAATAATCCTCCTAGAGTAATTATTATTATTATAAAAACGAAAACTATAAGCATTAATTTTTTTTTCATAAGAACTCCTTGTATATCATTTTTTCTTTATAATATCATAAATAATAAAATAAGTATAGGCATTATATAAAAAAAGTTGGGAAACAACCAGTTTCTCAACTTTTTTATATTTATACATCTCCAAAAGCATTTATTAAAGTATTAGCTATATTGCTTATAGGAAACATATCTTTTTTAAAAGGTTCTTCACCTATACCAGTATCTGCCTTTATTGCAGATTGATACCATCCTCCAGCTACCAATCTGTTTACTTCTCTACCAGCTATTATGATACTATCCTCACCACTTTGTAAGAAAACTGCTAAAAATTCTGTAGCCATTGCATGACATATATTCTCTGCCGCAAAACTATTTAATGACTTGTTACCTGAACGACTCACCAATATTGCACATTTTTCAATATTACTTAAATTATAGTTTTTAACTTTTATTCTACTGTTTTCTGCATCATAAATATCAGGAATACTTAACAAGAACTCTCTTTGTTCATCAGAAAGTCCACTTGGGACTTTGATATATCCTTCTGCATCTCTTTCTTCAGATAGAATTTTTCTTATATATTCTTCTGCAATCAAATGGTTTGCTTGAGAAGTAAATTTTGAAAAATAGTGACCTATAGGTACACAGTAACTGTAATCTGGCTTAACTTTACCATAAATAAGACGATCTAAGGATTCGCATAATTGCTTTTCATAGATAGATTCTTCTACTTGATTAATGACATCTTCGTGGAGCATATTTATCACTTCAATATCAAAGTCCATAAATGGTATTGATGTGCCAATATTTCTTTCATCCAACCCCCTCATTTTTAGTATGCTATAACTTGTTCCTATATTAAAAATATACCAATCATCTAAATCATCTAAATCCACTTTTATTTCATCGGATTTTAAATTACCAATACCCATATTTGATAAAATTTCCTTTAAAGGTTTCGTACATAGTGTAAAACCGTCATTTGTTTGCTTTAAATCATTAATGCTAATATAATTATTATCTATAAATGATTTTAGAGCATCTGGTACATTTTCATATTGCACATTAATAGCATACATATTTCTAGCATGATACGGATATCCATTATTTGTATTTGTGTCTATAGCCCATGTATTATAAAAATCCAAATTATATGGTGTAACAGTTTTTAATTCTTCTTGTGTATATCGAAAATCAGAATCATTCGTTGGTGAACCTGTAATATTATTTATAGAAATATTATTACTTTTATTTCCTCCATTAGCTATTATATACTTATGTCCTGTATTGACCCATCCTATTGTAACACTAATTTCTGGAGACATAACTGCACAGTCTGTTACAGAACTTCCTGTTTCTCCAATAGCTGTAATTCCTCCAGCATAGACATCTGATAAACTCATACCAGATCCTTCTGATTTTACTTTTCCTGAATTGTAACTTTTAGTTATAGTTCCTTTATTATTTCCCACAAGTCCTCCTGCGTATGGACTCTCTGTTGCTGCTTTCGTTAATATATTTCCCATATTGTAACAATTTTCTATGTTTCCACCAAATTCTCCACATAATCCACCAGCTCTTGTAGTTCCAATAACAGATTTTACTTCTGCTATTATTGGTGCTGTATTAGAACTTAATGAAATCTTGGTATTAGTTGCTTTCCCAACTATTCCTCCAACCCAAGAACTATTATCATTACTAGTTGTTACATTTATATTGCCAGAAAAGTGAACATTTTCTAAAGTTGAGTTTGTAGAATCTGCTACAATACCACCAACATATACATTTGGATTAAAGAATGAACCTCCTGTAGTTAATGAAATATTTCCATCGACATATAGATTTTTAATAGTAGCATCAGTACAAGAAGCAAATAATCCTAAATATGGAGTAGTTGGAATAGGTCCAGTGGTTTCACTAATATTAAATGTTATAGTATGCCCTCCACCATCAAATATTCCTGTAAAGTTATTAATAGGCGTCCAATTTCCAGTTATTTCAATATCTTCTGTCAGAATAAAACGCTCGTTAAGATTTGGTTGTCCTATTGATGCAAGTTCCTGTTGAGAACTAATATAAACAAAGCCTAGTGGTTCTTCCGCTAACGCATCCCCGTTTTCTGACTGAACAGTTGCTTGTGCCATTGGTGCAAACATTATACTAACAATAGATATAATCAAGCCCATTGCTAGTATTTGCTTTTTTAATTTTTTCCTCATTTTATTTCTCCCCTTTTCTAATTTATTAATTTTTAGATAACTTAATTAAGTTTCTCCTTTCTTCATAAATTTATCATTATTTTTAAAAATTTTCAATATAAATCAGAATTTTTTTACATTTTTTTCCAACATTTTTCGACATATTTCTACATTATTTATTATAACTATTGCTTTCTCTTTTAATAATAATGTAACTAGGGGTATTTTTTATGATTTTTATCTTTGATATTCTTTTTCTTTATCAGTCATATCTAATTCATCATTTGATGCATCCAATACTTGCTTTTCTTTTTCATCTATTTTTAACAGAATGTTTAGTTCTTCTAATTTTTTCATCTTTTCTTTCAATTCCAATTCTTTTGGAAATGGCTTTTGCACTTCTATTTTGGCTGTTTCTAGTTGCTTTTCAATATCTTCAAGTCTTAACTTTTGGTCTGGAATTTTATCTTTTATTCCATCTAAAGCATTGTTTATTCTAGTAATATTACCATAAATATCGCTACCCAAAAAAATACTATAACTATATTTATTTTTCATAGTCATAGTAAATTGTTTTTCTAATGAATTAAATCCCAGTTCTAATTTAAATCCTCTATATTCTCCTATTTCTTCTAAATCTGGGTTTGTTTTTGTCTTACAAGTTTCTAAAATTGCTTTTCCTGCTTGTTCTTTATCTGTATATTCAACACCCTTTATCTTCATCTTTGAAAAGCCATCTTCGTTTAAAATTGTATTTTCTTCTAACTGTTTTACATCATCTTCTAATGCTTGTATTTTTTCTTGTATCTCTTTAATTTGATTAGGATATGATCTAGTAATTTTATCTTCTAAATCATATATTTGACTTTGATAACTTTGTCTAACTATTTTTAGTTTTGCAACTTCTGAATCTAATTGTGTTTTTTCTAGTATATGCTTATTTCCTGTTGCTAATGCTTTAATTTCACCATAACTTAGAGCTTTTTCATCTATATCATCTGCCGTTCTATCTGGTTTTTTTGAAGTCATTATTTGTGATATAAATCCTTGTTTTCTTTCTAACATTTGAAATAAATAAGCATCAAAAGTCTGCTCTGTCACATAAGTATATATATGAACTTGTTTGTTTTGATTTCCTTGTCTTACTCCGCCTTCCGATTTCTTTGCGTTAAATCTGCTGGTCTATATGGTGTATCTAAATGGTGTAATGCTATAATTTTATCTTGAACATTTGTACCTGCACCGCATCTTACTTGTGCTTCCAATTAGAACTCTTACTTCACCTTTCCTTACTTTAGCAAATAACTCTTTCTTTTTACTTTCATTATCAGCTTCATGAATAAAAGCTATTTCTTCTCGAGGAATACCTTTTAATACAAGTTTTCTTCTTAAATCGTTATAAACATCTGTAAATATATAATTTCCTTCTTCATCATATTTTTCTTCATATTGTTTTGGTGTAGATAAGTCGCAAAATACTAATTGAGTTAATTTTTGTTCTTTATTTTCCTTCCATATATTATAAATGTTGTTAGCACAAGTTCCAACTTTTCCATTTTCATTTTCTTCTAACATATCATTCATAAGTCTTTGGTCTAATGCAAGTTTTCGTCCTTCATTTGTTATTTTCAACATATTATCCACACTTGGATCTACTTGTCCATTTCTAATAGCTTCAGCTCTTTCTCCTAATTCTGCTACCATATCTTTTTGCATTTGGCTTGGTTTTACTATTTCATCATGTCTTATTACTTCTGGTGTTGGTAAATTTAGTGTTTCTGCTGTTTGAATATCTGCTATTTCTTTAAATAGACTCATCAGTTCAGGCAAATTATGAAACTTTGAAAATCTTGTTTTACTTCTATAACCTGTTCCTTCAGGAGACAATTCCATTGCTGTTACTGTTTCTCCAAATATACTTGCCCAGTTATCAAAATTTTCAAGTCCCATTTTTACTAAATCACCATACTGTAAATACCTCTGCATTGTGTATAATTCTACCATTGAATTACTTACTGGTGTACCTGTTGCAAAAACAATACCTTTACCACCTGTAATTTCATCAAGGTATCTACATTTCATATATAAGTCGCTACTCTTTTGAGCATCTGTTTGAGAAATTCCACCTACATTGTGCATTTTGGTATATAAAAATAAATTTTTATAGTTATGAGCTTCATCAACAAATAATTTATCTACGCCTAGTTGCTCAAAATTTATAACATCATCTTTTCTTTCCTGTGAATTTAATTTTTCTAATTTACTTTCAAGTGCTTTTCTTGTTTTTTCCATTTGTTTTATTGTGAAGTTCTCAGCTTTGCTTCTTTTAGCTTCATCAATTCCTGTTAAAATATCAAAAATTTGATTTTCTATTAACTGCCTTTGTCTTTCGATTGACATTGGAATTTTCTCAAATTGTGAATGACCAATGATTACAGCATCAAAATCTCCAGTAGCAATACGAGAGCAAAACTTTTTTCTATTAGCCGTTGCAAAGTCTTTCTTCGTTGCCACCATTATATTTGCTGAGGGGTATAGTTGTAAAAACTCTGCGGCGAATTGCTCTATAATGTGATTTGGAACAACAAAAATGGACTTATTACAAAGTCCAAGTCTCTTACTTTCCATAGCTCCTGCTACCATTTCAAATGTTTTTCCTGCTCCTACTTCATGTGCTAAAAGAGTATTCCTCCCATATAAAATATGAGCAATAGCATTTTCTTGATGTTTTCTTAATTTTATTTCTGGATTCATACCAGAAAAATTCAAATGACTTCCATCATATTCTCGAGGTCTAATGCTATTAAATTTATCATTATATAGTCGTACTAATCTCTCTCTTCTATCTATATCTTTGTAAATCCAATCATCAAACGCTTGCTTGATTTGTTCCTGTTTTGCCTGTGCAATAGCCGTTTCTTTAGCATTAAATTCTCTTATTTTATTTCCATTTTCATCAGTTATTGTATCAAAGATTTTAACATCTTTTAAATTTAATGTTTTTTCTATTATTTCATAGGCATTTATTCTTTTTGTTCCATAGGTTCTATTTGCTTTTACATTAGAATAATCATAATTTTTACTTGAAATATACCACTCTGAATTATATTTACTAAATTTCACTTTTATATTCCATTGTGCATGATTAGGTGTATCTAGTAATTCATACATGAAACTTTCTATTACATCTACAGGAATCCATGTTGCACCTAGCTTTATTCCGATTTCGCTAGCTGTTAAATCTTTTGGTATTACTTTTTTTAATGCTTCTACATTAACTTTTAATTCAGGTTGTGTTTCAACTAAAGATTCTGCTAATTTAAGTTTTTCTCTTACATTTCCTGAAAGGTATTCATCACTTGTTACATATTTATTATCTTCCATAGGTACTTTGTATATAATTCCTTCAAGTTCTTTTATTAGTTCTTCTTGAGTTTTGTTTGATATTTTTGACATATATTCCAAATCAACATTTGCTTTTTCTGAAAGTGATACAATTAATGCTTCATTTGCAGTATCAACACTTGTTATTTCTTTATATGCTTTAATAGTCCTTTTACTGAACATATCTGCTTTTCTTACAAATTTACCTTCACTATCTATTACTTCTAATGAGCATAGTAAATAGTAGCTACTATCTGCCTCAAAAGCTAAACGATTACCTCTACTGTTTATAATTCCGTATTTCTTCACAAAATTATCATAAATTCTGTTTAATTTTTCTTGTGCTACTTTAATATTCTCATCTGGATAATCTTCTGTTTGCAAGTCTATCAACTCTCTTACACAATCACGAAGTTCAATCATTCCTTTTATTCTACTTATTGTAGTAATTGGCAAATCTTGCTCTGACATTATACTATTTTCTCTAAAATATACTTTTCCATCGATTATAGTATAAGAGAAATTTCTCACATTAGGATCTGCTGGAATCGTTGTTTCTTCTCTTTCTTCAATATTTCCTACTGCATATTCTGTAATTTCGCCATTTATCTTTTCCTTAGCTTCATCTAATAAAGTTTTTAATTCTATACCTTCATAGGGTTTACATGTAGAATCTAGTCTTCCAAATTGTGTTGATTCCATCTCCATTGTTCCAAGTATCATATCTGGATGATCCACAAAATATTTGTTCATTGTAATTCCATCTTCATTAGTATCTAGGTAAACCCAATCTGGCATTATATCTGTCATATTCTCTCTTTTTTTCAGAAAAAGTATATCAGAAGTTACTTTTGTTCCTGCATTTTTAGTAAAAGTATTATTTGGTAGTCTTATAGCTCCTAATAATTCAGCTCTTTGTGCTATATATTTTCTAACTTCTGAATTTGCCTTATCCATTGTTCCTTTTGAAGTAATAAATGCAATTACTCCTCCAGGTCTTACTTTATCTATTGTTTTTCCAAAAAAGTAATCATGAATTAAAAACTTGTTTTTATCATATTTTCTATCATTTACTTTAAACTCACCAAAAGGTACATTTCCAATAGCTACATCAAAGAAACTATCAGGTAAATCTACTTTTTCATATCCATTTACTGCTATGGTACATTTTTGATATAACTGTTGTGCTATTCTTCCACTTATACTATCAAGTTCAACTCCGTACATTTTGCATTGTTCAAGTTCTGTAGGCAGCATACCAAAAAAGTTTCCTATTCCACAGGATGGTTCTAATATATTTGCTTCTTTTAGTCCCATATTTTGCAATATTTCATACATTGACTTTATTACTATTGGAGGTGTATAAAATGCCGTTAATACTGAAGCTCTTGCATTTTCATATTCTTCATCATTTAATAATTCTTTCAATGTTTGATATTCTTGCGACCAACTATTATCGTCTTTCTTAAAAGCCTGTTGTAGTCCACCCCATCCAACATATTGACTCATTATCTTTTGTTCCTCTGGTGTCGCATATCTATTTTCTTTCTCACATTTTTTTAATACTTTAATAGCTTCAATATTTCTTTCAAACTTTTCTTTTGGTGTTCCAATTCCTAAATTATTATCTGTAATTTTATAATTTTTTCTATCTTTTATATCTACTTCTGGATGTAATATGAAATCTTGAATTTTATTGCTAGATTTAATAAAATGTGGATTTATCTTTTTTTCTGGAAAGTTTCTTGCATTCTGATTATATAAGTTTTCAAAAGTTAAAATATTTTCTTCTCTAAAAATAGGATAATTTATAGATAAATCCAAAAGACTTATTTTTTCATTTTCCAAGTCTATTTTATCAATTTTATATTTTCTATCAGATTCTAAATATACTTCTTGTCCAATTTTATATGACTTTTCTTCTTTTATTTTCTTTTGTTCTACTGGTACTTCCTCTACTTTAGTATCCTCTATTTGTTCATTTTCATTAGATAATTGTATTTTATTATCTTCTAAGACTATTTCATCCTGTCTATTTTCAACTCTTAAATGATCATTTGAGTAGTTTTCCTTAACTTTTTGTTCAAATTCTTTAAACTCTATTTGTTTATTAAATAATGGAAACTTTGGATCATATAGAGTAACTATATCTTCTGTAATTCCTGCAATTTCATATTCATCTGCACCTATATATACAGTATCTCCTAAATGATATTCATAATGAGGAACTCTTTTTTCTAACAATGTTATTAATACATCAATTTCATGTCTATTGACATCTGTTTCTTCCAATCCTTCTTTTGCTTTTCTTAAAGCATTTATATAATCACTTATATTCCTTGTGTCATTAATATCTGCTTTTACTATTTCAATATTATCTTCATCAGAATTTAGTGCTACAGTGTCATCTGTGTAATTATATAATTCAAATGGCTTAACAAAAGTATATATTCTTTCTGCAAGTTTATATTCTTGTTGTTCAGCTTGATTTTTTAACTTTTCTTCTGCTTGTTGTAGCTCTTTTCTCTGTTCTTGCTCTTTTAGCCAATTTGGATATGCTTCTTTTTCTTTAGGATTTAAGTATCTTTCTGCTTTTATCAGTTCACTTATTCTTTTTTCTACTTTATTCCATGGTATTGTAATTTTTGGAGCATCATTTTCATAACCTCTATGAAGTTTTATTCCTTGTCCATCATAATCAATACCAATTTGAGTTCCTATATGAATTGAGCTGCTACCACCCCAACCATATTCCTGCTTTAAAAACTTTATATTTTCTTGAGTTGATAGGCTCTGTTCAAAATGATTATATATTCGCATTTTACTTTCATGAAAATTACTTCCCATCTGCAAAGTATAATCAATAATTTCTTGTGTAAAAGAAAAAGTAGGAGCATTTTCTGCTTCTACTTGTAAAATTTGCATTTGATCATCATAACTCGGAATAGGTTTATGCAAATCATTAAATTCATTTACCATTATAAGTCCTTCAATATATTCTGCAACCATACTCCAATTATAATAAACTTCTGCTGTTCTATTCAAATAATCATCTTTCCATAAATGTAGTACATTTTCATAGGTTTTATAACCTAATCTTGTATCATCAACTACAATTTCTGTATATGCATCATTAAATGCTTGTTTTATATACTCTGTTCTTTCATTTAAGTCTGGATGTAATTTATAAAATTCTTTAATGTCATTTTTAGATACCTTTAAACTTTGAATATTACTTAATAATGCACTTACATATTTATCTTGTAAAAAGTCCTTGTCTGTTTTTTGTTCTTCTTTAGATAATATCCTTCTTTGTGATAATGCTTCTTCTAAATGTATATTAGTTCGTTCACTACTATTTCCTCTGCTGCTTGCTGAATGTTGTTCATAAGTCCCACCCATTTCATTTGGTCTTTCATCTTCAATTCTTCCGTTATTCCCTCTTGTTTCTTCATTTCCTCTACTATCTTCTGTATTCTTTGATTTGCTTGTTCCTGTATTTGAGTTAAATGTTCTGTCAGTTTCTTGTTCATTACTAAATTGGTCAATTCGTAGTTCTTGTGGTTCTTTAGATAATTGTATCTCATTAGAGAGTATTTCCCTGCTGGTATTTTCTCTTTTTTCATTGTTAGATTTGGCATATAATATTCTCCCTGTTTCGTGTATTCTATTTTCTCTATCATCTTCTTTTCCTCCTTTATTTTTTTCATTATCTTTAGAATACATTTCTTTTTCTAATTTTTCAACTGTACGATTTTTTAAATTTTCACTTTTTTGTAAATTTATAACTGTCTTTGCAATTTCTCTTAATCCCATTTCTGAAATATCACTTATACTTGCTCCTAAAGTTGTAAGTATTTCTTGATTATTAAAATATTTTATATATGAAAATTCTTGTAGTCCTATCTCCTGTCTTGCATTTATTCCACATCTTGTCATAATCATATAACTTACACTCGACCATGCTGTTGTCATGAATATGGTTCTTATTTCATCATCTGACATATCTTTAAGCATTGAATTATTTTTATTGTTAATAACCGATGATAAATAATCTTCCATGTTATCTACTACCATATTATAACTTGCAAGCATTATTGCTTGAGCCAGTGATTCTTTTGCACTTATATCTCCAAAATTAGCTTCTAAACTTTCAATTATATCTTGCTCAAATTCTTTCTTTATTGTCCACAATTTATATTCAGTATTATTATAATTATGTGTATTTGATAAGTCAAATACTAATTTAAAAGGATATTCACTATATGGATTCTTGTCAAATATATATATTGGTTTAGTTCCACTATTTATCCATCTTTTTAACTTTTTATTCCATTCTTCCATTGTTGCACAAGCCTTTGCATCTGGTCTTTGAGCATATATTAAAATTTGGTCATCAAAATCGTACTTAAAATTCCATGAACTACTATCCAAAAAGCTCTGCCAATTTTCTTCATTTTTTGAAATTTCATTTATTACTTCTTTATAGAGTTTTTGTGTTTCTTTTATCTTTCCCAAATTACTCCTCCTCTAATTTATTTTCTTTTCATTTTTTCGGTGTAATCTTCGTTTACTTGTACTCTATCTAATGCTGAAAGTAATAATACAATTAATTCTGATGCTTCTTGTTGAAAAAGTGCTATATCAATTATTGATACTTCACCTTCTTCATCTTTTTGTGGAATAGAATATTTTAATAATAACTCTTGTAATTTATTTGCACTCTCTTTCCATTCTTCACTAACAATGTTTTCTTTTTGAAATTCCAAAATTCCCATTAATTTATTAAAGTTACCTTTATTCACAATAAATTTTACCGATGGTTTTTTATAGTATTCTATCATTTATATTTCTCCTTTCTCTGTTTCATTTCCTGCCAAAAAGTCTATTATCTTTCTTTTAGATATTGCTTCTTTTAAATCCATAATAAAACTTTTTTCAATGGGACTAAAAGCTTTTAAATCCTCCCATTTCAGTGCTTTAATTTTTTGTTCCGTATCTATTTTATTTTCAAATAATTTTTCCAATGTTTTTACACTTTGTGTTAAAGTATATTGTGGCATATATTTTTCCTCCTAATAAATTTTAAGGTGGCATTATAGCCACCTCGTTTTATTCTTAATTTATTTTTCTTTTTTTATGCTCGTGTACTCCCATACCTACTAATGTTATTGTAGCTATTCCAAGTAAACTTGCCCATAATGCTAAATTACTATTATCTCCTGTTTTTGGTGTATCTACAGGTGTATTATAGAATTCAAAAGTATATTTATCATTTTCTTCCTCAATTTTTTCTCCATCAATAAATATTCCTTGATCATTTATTTCAAGTTTAACAATTTTATCTGATAATACATATCCTTTTGGACTACTTTCTTCTTTTATAAAATATGTTCCATATCTTAAATCAGAAAATGTTACTGTTCCTTGTTCTTTATCTGAATCTACAGTTTTTATTAATTTCGTACATTCTTGATCTTCATAAAGTCCAAAAGTAAATTTATCCTTTATTACCTCATTAGTGTTACTATCTTTTTTAACTAATTGAACTGTTTGAAGAATTGGCATATCTTTCATTTCTATTTTTTGAACTTCTTTATCTGATGTTACTGTAAATTCAATTTCATTTGTTAATTCATAACCATAAGGAGCAAGTGTTTCAATCAATTTATAAGTTTTTCCTTCTTCTAGTCCTTTTACTTTATGAGGTGTTTTATTAGATGTCCAACTATCAACAGTATTACCGTTTTCATCTACAATTTTTAATTCTGCTCCTTCAATTTTCTCTCCTGTTACATAATCAGTTTTTGTAACTTCTACTGTTTTATCTACCATTGTTATTATTTGAGTTTCTTTATCTTCTGTAACAGTAAATTCAATATCTTGTGCTTTTACATAATCTCCAATTGTTTCTTCTTCATGTAGCACATAAGTTTCTCCTTCTATTAACCCTGATACTTTATAAGCTTCTTTAGTTGTAATCCATTTATCTACAATATTTTTTGTTTTAGTATTCGTTAATACTAATGTAACTCCTTCTATTGCATTTCCTTCCACATCTGTTTTTAATATTTCTACTATCTTATCTATCATCTCTACTTTTTGAATTTCATTTGTATTTTCTACTGTAAATTGAATTTCGCTTGCTTGAACATATCCATCTGGAGCATATTCCTCTTTTAAAGTATAAGTTTCCCCTACTTTTAGTCCTTCTATTTTATGAGTTTCATTTGTTGATACCCAATTATCTATTACATTATTGTCTTTATCTGTTACTGTCAATTCAGCACCTTCTAATTCTTTTTCTCCTGTTATGTCAGTCTTTGAAAATTCTACAAGTGTTGTATCATTTTCAATATCAAGATTTTCTTCATATATTTTAGTTACAGTATCTTTTTGAATAAATTTTACTTCATATTTTTTATTATTTAGTACAAGTCCATCAAGTGTCTGTATTTCTTGCAACTCATAAGTTCCCATAGGAATATCATTTATTTCTAAATTTCCTTCCTTTGAAAGATTATAAGTTCCAACCTCTTGACCTGCTTTATAAATAACACTACCATCTATTGGACTTGTAATATCTTCTTTAGCTGTCAATTTAAACTTAATACCACTCATATCAGATATATTTACTAATGAAGTATCTACATCTTCTCTAATAGCTACTGATTTATCTACTATAATAGTTCCTGTAGGTTGTTCATTTTCTATTACAACTGTTTTAATATAATCTCCTTGTTCATCTTTGTCATAATCTCTTATACCCTCAATTTTAAATACTACTGGTTCTTCTAATTGTAAGAATCCTTTTGGTATTAAAATTTCAGAAATTTCATAACTTCCAACCTCTAACATAAGTGGTGTTGTTACTGTTCCTTGTTCGTCATTACTATTATTATAACTATTATCTGGAACTATAATATTATCTGCATTTGTTGTAAAGCTATCATATACTGTGCTTCCAACTTTTTGCTTAATAACTTCACCTTTCTTATATAAAATTTTACCATTTCCTCGATCATATATATCCTCTGCTGCCTTAATTTGGAAGGTAGCATTGTTTAATGTTACAATTTTTCCAGTATCTTTATCTTTTTTTACTAATTTCACATAAGTTTCTAATTGTTCATTATTTATAATTATATCTTTTACCTTTTGAGCCACTTCAGTTACTTCACTTTCATCTTTAGATATAGTAAAATAGAAATCAGCAGCTGTTTCAAAATCTTTTGGAGTTTGTGTTTCTTTTCCTACATAGCGTCCGTAAGGTAATTTTTCTGCACTATAAGCATTTCCTTCACTGTCTGTTGTTAATACCTCATAGCTTGGAGCTATTTTTTGAGCTTCTGCTACTCTTTTTTCATCTACTTCAAATTTGTTTCCATAGATATCTACACCATTCCAAACCTCTGCATAACTATAACCTTTGTTATATGCTTCTTCAACATCACTTGCTAATTTGATAGTAAATTCTGCTCCTTCTAATCCATCAACTACTCCTGATTGTTCATCTATTCCTGATTTAAAAATATGAATTTCCATTTTCTTAACAACCTCATTGCTTGTTACTGTTTCTGAAACAATAGGTGTATTTTGACCTTCATATTCTAAATCAACTTCATATTCTTTTCTATCTAGTAGGTATCCCTTTGAGCTAACTACCTCTTTTACAAGATATTTTCCTAAAGGCAATTCTTCTACATCTTCTGTAGTACCTTGCTCACTCATTGTTCTTGTCGCTACTAAATCTCCTTTACTGTAATATTTTTTTGTTTTAGCAACATTATAAATATCTTCATTCGCATATACTTCATATTTTGCATCAACAAAAGTTGCATCTCCTTGCGGTACATTACCAGTCTCACTATCCCTTTTAATAATTGTAATTTTTCCAACGGGTTCACTATTTACGATAGCTTGTGTTGCTGTTTCATTTGGTTTAACTTCTACTGTATATGTTTCTTTATTAATAAGATATCCATCTGGCACACTCTCCTCTCTTATTGTATATATGCCTCTTCTGATTTTTTCTAATGTTATCTTTCCATTTTCAACTGTTACTAATTGATTAAAATTATTTGGTCCTGTAACTCTAAATTTTGCTCCATCAACTAAATCACCATTTGTATTAAGTTTGCTTAATTCTAAATTTCCTAATAAATTTATTTTTAAAGATAATGACATAGTTACTGGATCATTATAATGAAGCGAATATAGTTGATCTTGTACTCCTTCTGGGAAAGTAAAATAAATTGTTGTATCATTATCCTGTGTACCATCCTTAATCATTCCCCATTCTTTCATAGTTGTATCAGACACTCTATAATTTTCTACATTACAATCTTGATTAACAGTTATTGTTATTGTATTCTCTCCTTTATTATGGACAAATCTAATTCCATTTACTGTTTTATCAATACTATTATAGTCTTTTAATACATTATTTGTATCTGTTATGCTTTTTGTTTCTCCTGCTTCTAATTCTATTGTTGTTCCAACAAAACTTGGTTGTCTAGACATATCATTTATTTGTTGATTTATAGTTGCTTTAAAAGAATTATATTGACTTTGTATAGAACTATCCTTGAAAGTTGCATTTGTTTGTCCTAGTGTTTCCCAAATGTATTGCTGTGTAAAAACATAATCCATTTTTACATTATACATATCGCCTGCTAAAATTCCACCATCAACTACATAATCACCATACTTGCTATACCATCCAAAGTATGCTATTTTACAAGCTCTTTTTAATTCTGGCGTTGTTGGAGTATAATATCCTCCGTCTTCTATTGCTCCTGTCTCAAAGTCAGTTCCATGTTCTGCACAGAATACTGTCATTCGTTCTCCAGTATCTAAATTAATTAATCTTCTTATTAGTATCCCAACTGAACCAGTATGATCAGTTGTTTGAATTCCAGAATCATACTGTCCACCTGTAAAGCTTCCACTTCCTGAAACAGCAAATACAGGTTGAACGACACTAAATAATGTTAAAATTAAAAGTACCATTGCTATAATCTTCTTTTTAGATTTTACTTTTTCTAGTTTCAAATTTATTTCCTCCTTTTTTACATAAAAAAAGAACAAGTATTAAAACTTGCTCTAAATATTTTTAATTTTTTTATTAACGATAATAGTAATTTATTGTCCATTTGCCACAATATGGACAGCTATATACCTCATATCCTGATGGACAATTAGTGTAATAAGTATTATCGTCTATTTCAAAATTCTCCCACTTTTCTCCCCAATATGATATCTTACTATTATATTCTTTGATAGCTGACTCTTTTGTATTAAACCATTTTCCAGAATTTCCTACCCCTATACCATGATTACTATTAGTTGTGCATTTTTCCTCTATTGGTTTAGTTTCTTCTGGTGGTTTTTCTACTGGTTTTTCACTATCGTTTATATTAGGTGTAGTTGGATTCGTTGGTGTTTCTTGTGTTGTTGTTTCTTCTTTTATAGTTTCTTGCTTATTCTCTTGTTTTTGAGATGTTTGATTTTTATTTTCACTACTGTTATTTTTATTGTTTGTAGTTTTTGTAGTTTGACTGCTGTTTTCAGTTGTTGTTATATCTTCTTCCTGTTGAGTTTCTACTATGTTATTTCCTACTAAATCATTTGCAATTTCATTTGTTACTAAATTTTCTAATTTATTGGTAATATTTTGATTTTCTATAACATTTGAATTAGTTTCATATATATAACTATCTTTTCTCAAGGAAAAGCATATCATAATAATAGTACATATAATTAGTAAAATTACTATGCCTATTATTAATGCAATTTTCTTCTTTTTACTCATAACAAAACACCCCTTTTTTATTTATTGTACTACTTTGTTTTGTTATTTTCAATTTTATTAATAAATTATTTTAATAATTTTGTACTCCCACATAATTTTATCTAATCATTTCTCTTTGTTTTATTCTTCTATAATGTTCTTCAACACATTTAAACAAAAAATCTTCTACTTCTTTTTTAGTTACTATATTTCTCGGTAAATATTTTTCAAATCTACCATAATTTATTTCATATTTCAGTTTTTGATTTGGCTTTTCTTCTTGCATTATTTCTTCCATTTTTTCAGTAGTTAATTTATTTTCTTGGCTTAATTTCTTTAAAAATATAGCTTGAGATTGCGATGGTGTTGCATCATATCTTTTTATACAGTCAAGTAACATATATTGTTCTTCTTTGCTTAAATAAGATATTTCTACAGCAGGATTAAAAGATATTTTTCCTATATCAACCATATCTAGTAATTCTTTTATAAGTTCTGTTAATCTAATATATCTTTGAACTTGTCTTGCACTATCATCAGAATGTTCTGCAATTTTTTCATCTGCCCTTAACTTTGCGCCAACTTGGCACGAAGTTAAATCGTTTCTCTTTCCTTGCTTTTTTAATGCTTCCATTTTCATTTTATAAGCAAATGCTTTTTCACTTATTAAAATTTTTTCTCTTTGAATGTTACTATCTACCATTATAACAATAGCTTCTTCATCTGTCATTTCTCTAATAATCGCTGGTATTTCATTTAATCCAGCCTTTTTTGCTGCAAAATTTCTTCTGTGTCCTGAAACCATTTCATAATTACCATCTTTTTTTGGTCTAACTAAAACTGGTAATTTAACTCCTATTTGCCTTATACTTTCTATCATCTTTTCCATTTCTTCATTATTTTCAATCCTAAATGGATGATTTGGAAAATCAGAGATTTTATTTGGATCTAACATTACAACTGTTTCAGCTTTTCCATTATTCGTACTAAGTTTAAACAATTCATCTACATTCGGCAAGTCTAATTTTATTTCTTTCGCTATCTTTTAGCACCTCCTTTGTTAATTCTTCATAAGCAATAGCTGGTTTACTTTTTTTGTCATAAGCATATACACTTTTGCCTTCTATCGTACTTTCGGCAGCTTTTACTCCCATAGGAATTATCGTATCATAAATTTTTATTCTCCTTCCATAATTATTTTTTAAACTTTCAATTGAAACTTTTGCTAAATTGGTTTTCATATCAACCATAGTTAGTAATATTCCTTCAACCTTTAATTTAGGATTTATTTGAACTCTAATTTTATCTATAGTTTGCAATAGTTGTGTCATATCTTTTAATGGCAAATATTGTGCCTGAACTGGTATTATAACACTATCTGCTGTAGCTAAAGCATTTATTGTAAGCAAACCTAAAGCTGGTCGGCAATCAATTAAAATATAATCATAATCTTCCTTTATTTTATTTATATATTTCTTTAAAATATTTTCTTTATTAATATATTTAATCATTGATAATTCTAATGCTTCTAATTCTATGTTTGCAGGAATAAAGCTAACCCCTTCCTCACTTTTTAAAATTGCTTCGTTTTTACTTATAGGAATCTCTTGTATTTCCTTTTCCATAAGATTTTTTATAGTATAATCTAAACTATTTGGATTCTTATAACCTAAAGAAGTAGTTAAATCTCCTTGTGGATCTAAATCTATTAGTAATACTCTTTTTCCCTTTCTAAAAAGTCCGTTTCCTAAATTAACAGTTGTAGTTGTTTTTCCTACTCCGCCGTTTTTGATTAGCAATGGCAATCACTTTACACTTTGACACTTTTCCCCCTCCTTTCTATAAAAATTAACCATCTAATAAAGATGGCTATGTAAGACAAATCAATTTAGATTGATTTGTTCTATAAAATTATCTTTCCTTTAATGCTTTTTCTCTTTCTTTCATACTTCTTAATTTCTTTTCTATTGTTTGGCTATATTCTTCTATTCCCATTACTCTAATCGCTCTTACAGATTGCCTTTTTATATTAAGATTTTCAATTAAACTTTCTCTATTATATTTTTCTATAACTTCTTTTACTTTATCTTCACATTTTATGTCTTTAAATTCAATTTCTCCATCTTTAATAGTAAAGTTATAACCTTTTCTAAACAAATAACCTAAAAAATATTTTTGTCCCTCTGTATCATAAGCCTTTAAATTATCACTATTAAACATCCCCTCTTGAAAATACTTTAATGTTTCATTTTCTTTCATTTTATATTTACCTTATCCTTTCTTTATTTTTATTCTTATTAGATTTTATTCTTACTTTAGAATATATTTCAAAAGCTTTATCTTGGTCATAATTTTTATCTATTGAAATTGCTTTATTTTCAATAAATTCTTTTGACATTATAAATCTACCTGTATCCATAAAATTATATCTTCCATCTTTGTCTTTTCCAATATACATTGCTGTAATAGGTATTACTTCATCTCCATAAAGAGGCAAATTTACAGTACAAAACATTCCTTTTTGTAAATTATTTAAATAGTTTATAGCTTCTTATTTTCCATTTATTCCTCCTTTCTATTTTTTAACAAAAAAAAACTAATCTTTCGATTAGCTTTTCTTTAATTATGTATTTTGTTATTTTTTAATTAATTTGATTATTACTTCGTTTACTGGCTCTACTGGTCTATTTTCTTTTAGTTGATTATTCCTTTTATCAATTAATGCTCGCATAATTATACTTTTATCTTGGTCATTTATTTTTACTTTAATTTTTTTCATAATCATCTCTCCTAATATTTTTTATTATATATATAATAGTATAATTATGATTAAAACTCAAATATATATTTCTAATATTTTAGTAAAAATTTCATATTTATATTTTATCGATACTCCCAGCCATTGGTATTACTCACTTTTATCGTTATACTTAGTGGACAAGCGTTGTTACTGCTAGTGCTATTAATGTTACTCCTTTGTTTTCTTTTGTTCTCATTTATTTCCCCTTTCTAAATATTAAGTACTTTACTTAATGATTTAATTATGGTTAAATTTTATCAATAAAATATAGTAAAGTCAATAAAATATATAAAATTCTAGATTGTAAAATAATAACATTTATTGGGGTTATTTTATTTATTTTTAGCTCTTATACAGCCTATTTTTTATAATTAAGTACCTTACTTAATGAAGCAAAAATAGCTTTAATCTCAAGATTAAAGCTATTTTCCTACCCATTGAACAACTTTCATTCCTTTTGCTGCACCCCAAGGAGCACCAGCAATTGAATTTTCCTTATTATGTATTATTATTTCACTTAAATTAAAAGACTCTGCTGAAAAAGCAGTATTAGCAATATCAGTAACCGTATTTGGAATTTCTACTCTTTCTAATTTAGAACATTCACTAAATGCTCCACCTTCGATACTCGTAACACCTTTTGGAATTATAATTTGTGTCATACTTTTTTGACCAAAAAAAGCATTTGTGCCAATTATATTTACTTCTTTGCTTATTTCTATATTATTAGTATTTTCAGTTAAAACTGCCACTAGTCTTTCTTTTTTTCCATTATTTAATTTATATAATATATTGTTTTCGATTACATAATTTGTATTTTCCTTATCTATATTTACCACACCATTATAATTTCTTCTTTTAAATATTGGACTAATATTGTTAACATTTTTTCCTATATCTATTCTTTTTATATTAGAAGCTCCTTCAAAAACTCTATCCTGTATACTTACTAATGAATCTGGAAACACTACATTTTCCACATTTGTTGCTTGTTTAAATGATAATGCTCCTATCGTTTTTATCCCTTCTGGAACAGTAATATCTTTCTCCTTAGAACAACACATAATTAATGTTTGAGACGAATTATATAAAAATCCATTTTCATATAATAATGTTTTATTTCCATTTTTTATTTCAATACTTTCTATTGATTTTGGCAATTTATTCGGATCAATATCAGTTAATGATGCTGGTATTATTATTTTCTTTATATTTGTCATTCCAGATATATCTGTTGAATAACTCTTAATTCCTTCTGGAATTGAAAATGTATTTGTATTTTTTAATGCTATAGTAGATATAAATAATATATTTGTTTTATTTTTATCGAAAAGAATATTTGATTCAAATATAAAATTATTATTTTTACTAACATCTATTTCTTTTAGATTTTTACAAGATATAAATGTGCTACTATTAATTGATTCTATTGTTGATGTTAATACTATTTTTTCTATTGCCGTTCCTCCGAAGGCATAAGTAGCCATATTCTCTAATCCTTCATTTAAAACAACATCTTTTAATTTATTGCATGCATTAAATGTATCATATTGCAAATTTTGAAGATTTTTTGGTAATACTACTTGTGTTAAACTAGTACATCTAAATGCTCTTTCACCTATATAGTTTATTGAATCTGGTAAATTTATTTCTTTTAAATTATTTGCTCCATCAAATGCTGCATTTCCTATTCTTGTTAAATTTCCTTTTATTATTACTTTTTCAAGTGTTTGGTTATATGAAAATGCATAATCTCCGATTTCAGTTACACTTTCTGGTATTATTATTGTTTTTAGTCCTTCAACATTTGAAAATGCACCATATCCAACTTTGTTTACACTATCAGGCAAAGACAAATTTCCTTCACTATCTACTAATAATAAGTTTCCATTTGATGATAATAGTTCTCCGTCATCTGTTATATCATATGGATTAATTTGAATTCCAACTGATTGTGCTGCCTTTATTTGTTTCTTATCTTTTGTTTTTATTAATAATTCTCCTTTTACTATTTGTAATATATCTATGTATTCATCTGTTATATCTGGTATTATATTTTTTATATTGCCTATTTCTTCATCTGATTTTATATTATAATTAATTGAGTCTTTCCCAGCAGAAAGGCTTTCTCCTAAAAATCCTTCATTTTCAACATTTTTGGTTGCTTTATATAATTCTACTTCTTCTTTATATTTTGATAGTTCATTCATCATTTTTGATAAGCTGGCATTACTCGTTATTCCACTATTTCCCGTTAATGTTGATATTGTTACTCCTGCTAATATTAGCATTACTATTATCGTTACTGCTAGTGCAATTAATGTTACTCCTTTATTTTCTTTTGTTCTCATTATTTTTAACCTTTCTATAAATTATTAAGTTACATACTTAATGATTTTTTTATTGGTTAAAAATCTTATTATAAGTTGTTTTGAATACTTTTCATTATTTTCTTGCCTATATTTTTTATTGAATATATTTTTATTAGATATATTGATTTTGTTATTTTTTATTGTTATAATCAATTTATAAGATTAGTCATTAAGTATGTAACTTAATGTACCCAAAAGAGGAAGCACACGCTTCCTCTTTTTAATACTATTCATCATCACCATATTTCTCATCATATTCTTGTTGAGCTTCAACTGCATTTAAAAATGCAACTTTAGCCTCTTCTACTGCAAGAAATGCTAATGCAATTGATTGATCTGCATATTCTAATTCATCATCAATATATTTTGATAATTTTTCTTTATCACGTGCTTCTTTTCTTTCTTGCATATTCTCTTTTGCAACTTTAAAATTCATTTGAGCTTTTAATAATTCACTTGATATTTTGCTTTTTCCTTTTTCTGTTGCTATTCTACATTGTTCTTTTGCAGCTTCAAGTCCACTTTGTGCATCTTTCATCTTTTCATCTAATACATCTTTTGCTTCCATTCCAGCAACTATAACTGTATCTGTTCCTTCTTTTATTTTTGAATTAACTTCTTTCATTTTTTTGCTTAATTCTTCAATTTTTTGTTTTCTTTCTTCTTTTCCCATATATAATACCTCCTAAATTTATTTGATTATTATATATCATAGCTTTATGAATTAATTATGAACTCATTAAATATTGGCATATACAAAAATAGCTGAAGTAGAAAACTTTTAAAGTTTTCCACCTCAGCTATTGACATAGAAACAAAAATTATTTAATAAATAGTTCATCATCTTTGCAATCTACTGTAATTGTTGTATTTGGTAAAATTTTATTTGCTAAAATATTTTTTGCAATTAATGTTTCAAGTTTCTTTTGGACAAATCTCTTTAATGGTCTTGCACCATAAACTTCATCATATCCATTATTAATTAAATAATCTTTTGCTGATTGTGTAACATTTAAACTAATATGTTTATCATCAAGTCTTCTTTCCAAATCTTTAATTAATAAATCTAATATTCTTCCTATTTCTGTTTTCTGTAATGGTTTATAAAATACTATTTCATCTAATCTGTTCAAGAATTCTGGTCTAAAGCTTTGTTTTAATAATTTTCTTACATTTTCTTTTGCTTCTTCAGATATTTCTCCATTTTCTTGAATTCCGTCTAATATATAACTTGAGCCTAAGTTTGAAGTTAATATTATAATTGTATTTTTAAAGTCTACTGTTCTTCCTTGTGAGTCTGTAATTCTACCATCATCAAGTACTTGTAACAAAATATTAAATACATCTGGATGAGCTTTTTCTATTTCATCAAATAAAACTACTGAATATGGTTTTCTTCTTACTGCTTCTGTTAATTGTCCACCTTCCTCATATCCAACATATCCTGGAGGCGCACCAATTAATCTAGATACAGAGTATTTTTCCATATACTCACTCATATCTATTCTTATCATATTATGTTCATCATCAAATAAGCATTCTGCTAATGCTTTTGCAAGTTCTGTTTTACCAACACCTGTTGGTCCTAAGAACATGAATGATCCTATTGGTTTACGTGGATCTCCAATTCCTGCTCTTGAACGCATTATTGCTTCAGATACTTTTTCTACTGCATCATCTTGTCCAATTACTCTCTTATGCAATAATTCTGGTAAATGTAAGATTTTTTCTCTTTCACTTTCCATTAATTTTGTAACTGGTATCCCTGTCCATCTTGATATAATTTTTGTTATTTCATCTTCTGTTACTTTATTTCTTAATAGACCATCTTCTTTTCCTTTTTCAGATAATTCTTCTTCTGCTTTTAATTCTTTTTGTAATTCTGGAAGTTTACCATATCTTAGTTCTGCTACTTTTCCTAAATCATATACTCTTTCTGCTTGTTCTATTTGTGCATTTACTTGTTCTATTTCTTCACGTAATTTTTGCACTTTAGAAATTGCTTGTTTTTCATTTTCCCATTTTGCTTTCATTCCATCAAATTTTGTTTTTAATTCTGCTTTTTCTTTTTTGATGTCTTCTAATCTCTTTTTAGAAATTTCATCTGTTTCTTTTGAAAGAGCTGTTTCTTCAATTTCTAATTGCATTATTTTTCTTGATACTTCATCAAGTTCTGTTGGCATTGATTGCATTTCTGTTTTTATCATTGCACAAGCTTCATCTATTAAGTCTATTGCTTTATCTGGTAAAAATCTGTCTGAAATATATCTGTGTGATAATGTTGCTGCAGTAATTAATGCATTGTCTGATATTTTAACTCCATGATATACTTCATATCTTTCTTTTAATCCTCTTAATATTGATATTGTATCTTCTACTGTTGGCTCATCTACCATTACTGGTTGAAAACGTCTTTCTAGTGCTTGGTCTTTTTCTATATATTGTCTATATTCATTTAATGTTGTTGCACCAATACAATGTAATTCTCCTCTTGCTAACATTGGTTTTAATAAGTTTCCAGCATCCATTGCACCATCTGTTTTTCCTGCTCCAACAATTGTGTGAATTTCATCAATAAATAAGATGATTTTTCCTTCACTTTTCTTTACTTCTTGTAATACTGCTTTTAATCTTTCTTCAAATTCTCCTCTATATTTTGCACCAGCTACAAGTAGTCCCATATCAAGTGAGAATATTGTACAGTCTTTTAATCCTTCTGGCACATCTCCTCTAACAATTCTTAATGCTAATCCTTCTGCTATTGCTGTTTTACCAACACCTGGTTCACCAATTAAACATGGATTGTTTTTGGTTTTTCTTGATAAAATTCTTATTACATTTCTTATTTCATTATCTCTTCCTATTACTGGATCAAGTTTTTGGTCTCTTGCCATTTGCACTAGGTCTTGACCATATTTCTTTAAAACATCATAGGTTTCTTCTGGATTGTCTGTTGTTACCCTTGTATTTCCTCTAACTTCTGATAATGCTTTTAAAAATGCGTTTTTTGTTATATTAAATGTTCTAAATAATTCTTTTAATTGGCTATTTGCATGATCAAATATTGAAATCATTATATGTTCAACAGATACATATTCGTCTTTCATTTTTTTAGCTATATTTTCACTATCTGCTAATACTAAATCTGTATCTTGTGATACATATATTCCGTCATTCGGTCTTGAACCACCTGTCATTCTTGGCTTGTTATCAACTAATCTTTTTACTTCATTTTCGAAGTTTTCTTCATTTGATGTAATTTTCTTTATTAGCTCTTTTATTAAGCTATTATCTTGCTCTAGTAATGCAAGTAATATGTGTTCTTGTTCTACTTGTACATTCTGATTTGTGCTTGCTAATGTTTGTGCATTTTGTAATGCTTCTATTGATTTTTGCGTAAATTTTTGTATATTCATAAATATCACTCTCCTTTTATATTATAGGTAAGTTCAAAGAACTTTCATATAGTATGAATATATGTTTTAACAGCACCTCTTTTAGATAGTGCTGTTGATTTCTTTTCATTACATTTATTATTATACATCATCTTTTTAGCAATGTCAATAGTAGAGTGCTAATTTTATAAAATTTTTTTACATCAAATGTACTAAAAATATTTTTGCTAAACTCAAAAAAATAAAAAATCCCAATACATCAGTAGCAGTTGTCAAAAATATTGAAGAAGACAATGCTGGATCAATTTTTAATTTTTGTAAAATTAATGGAATCAATATTCCAGACACACCTGAAATTATCAAATTTGCGACCATTGCTAAAAAAGCAATAATTCCCAAATAATAATTTCCATACATTATTGAAACAATTCCACTTGTTACAATTCCTATAACTGCCCCATCTATAACTCCAAGTAATATTTCCTTTCCAAGTAAATGCCAAGAATCTTTTAAACTAACCTTTCCCATTGCAATATTTCTAATTATAATAGAAATAGTTTGTGTTCCTGCATTTCCACCCATACCTGTAATAATTGACATTATTGATGATAATGCTACAACTTGTGCAATCGTAGATTCGAAAACTTTTATTGTTGCAGATGCTAAAAATGCTGTTAACAAATTTACAAGTAACCATGGAAGTCTTAATTTTATAGATTCCCATAATGTACTATCTAATGTCTCTTCTTTTGCGACACCACCCATTTTTAACAAATCTTCTGTATGTTCTTCAACTATTACATCAACTATATCATCAATTGTTATAATTCCAAGCATCGCTTTTTTCTTATTTAAAACTGGTATTGCCGTCAAGTCATATTTTGAAACTATTAAAGCAACTTCCTCTTGGTCTGTTTCTGGATCAACATATACAAAATGCTCATTTGTTATTTCTTCTAATTTTTCATTTTCTGGGGCAACTAATATATCTCTTAATTGTGCTGTTCCTATTAATTCTTTTTTTCTATTTACAACAAAAATTGTATCAATTAACTCTGTTTTTGGTGCTATTTCTTTTATCTTTTTTATTGCATCTTCTATTGGAAGATTAGCATTAAGAGCTATATATTCTGTTGTCATAATACCACCAGCACAATCATCTTTATACCCTAAGAGTTCTTTAATAACAGCTCTATCTCCACTTTTCATCAAATTAATTAATTCTTTAGATTTTCCAACATTCATTTCTCCTAAAATATCTACAATATCATCTTTTGACATATAACTAAATACTTTTAAGATTTTCTTATTATCTAAAAACTTTAATATTCTAAGCTGTGTATCTAATTCAGCTTCTTCTAATATTCCAGCTAATTCTTCCTCTGTTGGTTTCTTTAAAAATTCTTCTAATTCATCATCATCATATTCAGATAGCTTTAAAGCTAGATCAACAGCAGTAATGTCGTCTAGCTCTTCTAAGTTCTCTAAATCATTATTTTCATTTCCTTCAATCATGATTTATTCACCCCATTTATTATATTTTCTTCATCTAACCCATATATTTTTTCAAGTTCGTCAACACTTCCATGTTTTATGAATTCATCAGGATATGCATAACTTTTTATTTTTACTCCTTGTAAATTATTATTTACAATTACTTCTTTTACTGCTGTGGCCAATCCATTTATAATAGTTCCATCTTCTATTGTTATTACATTTTTTGTTTTCTTAATACTTTCAATTATTGTATTATCATCTAATGGTTTCAAAAATCTTGCATTTATAACTTCAACATCCATTTTTTCTTGTAGTCTTTGTCCTATATCCATCGCTCTTGCAACCATTTTTCCAATTGCTATTATAGTTACTCTTTCTCTTTGTGTCTTGTTATTAAATACTTTATCTCCAATCTTTTGTAATATCTTGGTTTTATTTGATTTTTCTTCATCTATAATTTTCTTTAAAACTTCTGCTTTTCCTAATTCAATATTTTCATGTCTTTCGAATTTTACTTTTGAATCTTCTCCTCCACGAGGATATCTAATAATTACTGGCTTATTTAATTTTACTGCAAATTCTAACATATCTTCTAATTCTTTAAAATCTTTTGGGGCCATTATTGTTAAATTAGGAACAAGCCTAAAAAATGCCATATCTAATGTTCCTTGATGTGTTTCTCCATCTGCTCCAACACATCCAGCTCTATCTACACACATAATTACTGGCAAATTTTGCATTGCAACATCATGTATAACTTGATCATATGCTCTTTGATAAAATGATGAATATATTGGTATTACAGGTATCATTCCTTCTTTTGCCATTCCTGCAGACATTGTTATAGCATGTTGTTCTGCAATTCCTACATCAAAGAATCTTTCCGGAAATAGCTTTGCGAATCTGGAAAGTCCTGTTCCGTCTGCCATTGCTGCAGTAATAGCTACAACCTTCTTGTCCTTCTTTCCGATATCTGCAAGCACTTTGGAAAAAATATCTGTATAAGAATCCTTCCCCGATCCTCCGATCGCTTCTCCTGTTGTCACATCAAAAGGTCCTGTTCCATGGAATTTTGACGGATTCGTCTCTGCCGGAAGATAACCCTTTCCCTTCTTCGTCACAACATGTACAAGAACTGCATGATTTACCCGTTTTGCTTCATTCAATGTCTTTGTTAATGTCTTCAGATCATGTCCGTCTACAGGACCCAGATATGTAATTCCCATATCCTCAAAAAACATTCCCGGAACAAATAATTGTTTGATCCCGCTCTTCGTCTTCTTCACCTGATGGACGATCCGTTCTCCTCTGCCGGGAATTCTCTTAATCGTATCTTCGACACCTCTCTTCAGGTCTGAATATACCTGTGTCGTCCGAAGCCCATTCAGGTAATTTGACATACCACCAACATTCTTGGAAATGGACATATTATTATCATTGAGTACAATAATAAAATTACTTTTCAATCTGGAAGCGTTATTCAATGCTTCATATGCCATACCGCCTGTCATAGAACCATCTCCTATCACAGATACAACGTTATAATGCTCCTGTTGAAGCTCTCTTGCGGCCACATAACCAAGCCCTGCTGAGATTGAAGTTGAACTGTGTCCTGTATCAAACGCATCACATTTACTTTCTTTTCTCTTAGGGAATCCACTCATTCCTCCGTATTTTCTAAGATCATCAAATCCTTCTTTTCTTCCTGTCAGAAGCTTGTGTGTATAAGACTGATGTCCCACATCCCAGATCAGTTTATCCTCTGGGAAATGAAGTACTTTATGTAATGCCATCGTAAGCTCAACAACTCCGAGATTGGATGCCAGATGTCCTCCGGTCACACTGATCTTTTCGATCAAAAACTGCCGGATCTCATCCGATAATTCTTTCAGCTCTTCCTCTGTCAGTTCTTTTATATCGTTGGCCTTTTGAATCTTTTCAAGTGCCATAAGTTCCTCCTCACCGACAATCTTATTTTTCTCTATATACAAGAGATTTCAAAAGCTGCTCAAGGAAATCATCCCCGGCAGGGAACTTTTTCAGTTCGTCGATTGCTTCTTCTGTCATACGTTCCACCTCTTTATGAGCCTGTTCGATTCCTTTAAGTGTTACATATGTTGTCTTTTCATTCTTCTCATCACTATGTACCGGCTTGCCCAGCTGCTCTGTCGTGCTTGTCACATCCAGAATATCGTCCTGGATCTGGAATGCCATTCCGATCTTTCCTGCGACTTTCTGCATGCTCTTCACATCTTCTTTTGATGCTCCCGCAAGGATTGCTCCAATCATCATAGCAGACTCGATCAGTGCGCCTGTCTTCAGTCTGAAAATAAAGTCAAGAACTTCCTCATCAATCTGATGTCCGGATTCTTTCACATCTACAACCTGTCCACCGATCATACCATAGATTCCGGCCTTTCTTGCCAGAACTCTCAGCGCTTGTCCGATTCTAAGGCTTTCCTCTGGAAATTGCTCAAATGCCTTGCATGCTGTCTCAAATGCATAGTTTAAAAGCGCATCCCCCGCAAGGATTCCCATATCTTCTCCATAAACGATATGTGTCGTCTTTCTTCCTCTACGGTACTCATCATTATCCATTGCCGGGAGATCATCATGAACCAGTGAATAGGTATGGATCATCTCCATTGCTGCCATAAACGGATAAATCACTTCTGTCTCTCCACCAAACAGACGGTATGTTTCCATCATCAGCATTGGGCGAAGGCGCTTGCCTCCTGCCATCAGACTGTATTCCATTGCTTCCATGATCACACTCTGATATCCGTTTGCTTCCGGAAGATATTCTCTGAGTATCGCTTCAATTTTTTCTACTTTTTCTTTCTGTTCTTCTTTAAAATTCATGACTCTCTCCATTCTCATCCAAAGCAAGAACTTTCTTTTCCACATCGTCAATCGTACGATTACAACACTTCACAAGTTCCATACCTTCCTGATATAAATTAAAAGAATCTTCAAGAGAAAGTTCCTCTCCTTCCAGTCCGCCAATGACGCGATCCAGTCTCTCAAATAACTCCTCAAGACTTGCAGCCTGTTCTATCTTCTTCGTGTCTTTCATCATTTCCTCCCGGTTACTGTTTATGGGAACTTTGTCCTCTTTCCCCTTCTAGTTTTACAGTGCCTGTAACGTAAGTCTCAATCTGTCCATCCGTTACATAAATCTGCAACAAATCTCCTTCTCTTACCTGATCTGTTTTCTTTATATTCTGTCCTTGTGCATTGCAAACATAAGAATACCCCTGACTTAATTTCTCAAGCGGAGACAACCCTTTCATCCGTTCTGCACAAAGTGCGAGTCTGTGCTTTTCTTTTGTCAAATGCCGTTCCATAAGCGAGCGCAGTGTATTCTCAGCGTCAACTGCTCTCTGTCTCTTCTCATTGAGTTTCTGTCTTGGATGGAGTGTCTGAAGTTTCAATCTGCTGTGTTCCAGATGCATATGCTCGTTTAGCAACTTCTGATTTATTGCTCTTCGAAGTAAACTCTCACAATTAAGAATCTGTTCTTTCACTTCGGAATATTCATACACTGCAAGCTCTGCCGCTGCGGATGGTGTTGGTGCTCTTAAGTCTGCCACATAATCGGCAATCGTTGTATCTGTCTCATGTCCGACTGCAGAGATCACCGGAACACGACAGTCAAAAATCGCACGCGCAACAGCCTCCTCATTGAATGCCCACAGATCTTCAATGCTTCCTCCGCCTCTTCCGACGATCATGACATCCACCTGCTTCTCTTCCAGCATATGGATCCCTTTCACGATACTGCTCACGGCACCATCACCCTGTACCAGTGCAGGATAAAGCAGGATCTGGACAAACGGATTCCTTCTCTTTGCCACATTGATGATATCTCTGATCGCTGCTCCTGTCGGTGCGGTCACAACCCCGATCGTACGTGCATAGCGTGGAATCGGCTGTTTATACTCTGCTGCAAACATTCCCATCTCTTCGAGTTCCTTCTTCAGTGCCTCGAATCTTTCATACAAAAGTCCCGCACCGTCTAAAATGATCTCTCTTGCGTACAGCTGATACTTTCCATCCCGTTCATAGACGCTGACCGCGCCCAGCACTACTACCTGCTGTCCTTCCTCCATATGAAAAGAAAGCCCAAACCTTGAGCCTGCGAACATCACGCAGGCTATCGTGCCGGACTCGTCTTTCAATGAAAAATATATATGCCCTGATGTGTGGTACTTTAAATTAGACACCTCACCCTTTACATAGATTCGGTTCAGCATGAAGTCCTGGGTGAACATATTCTTAATATAAGAATTAACCTGCTTCACCGTATAGACATTTTTCATTCTTTTGTCTCTTCCAGTGAACGCGCAATCTTGCCAAGTACTCCGTTGATAAATGACGGAGCCTCATCTGAACTGAACATCTTTGTCAGTTCTACCGCCTCGTTAATTGCAACTCCTACCGGTACCTCGTCATCCCACTTCATCTCATATACCGCAAGTCTCAGAATGGACAGATCTACTTTGTTCATTCTTGTTGTCTTCCATCCCTTTGCATTGGCATTGATCAGTTCATCAATCTCTTCTGTCTTCTCAAGTACTGCTGCATATTTTCTCTTAATATATTCTTTATCCTTATCCGCTGCATCTTCCAGTGTAGAAAAATAGTATTCAATCTGCTCCGGCATCTCCTGCGGATCATTAAATTCTATCTGAAACAACATCTTGAAAATGTGCTCGCGAAGTTCTTTTCTAACCATGTTGGCTGATTCCTTTCCTGTTCGCTTTTATTCCTGACTCTCCATCTCGACTCCAGCAACCTTAATGTTCACATCAGCCACTTCAAGTCCTGTCATATTCTCAATTGCATTCTTAACTTTCTCCTGCACTCTTGCAGACACCTCAACGATGCTGTAATTGTACTTCAAGTTCAATGCTAAGGATACAGTCACAATACCTTCCAGTACATCAACCTTCACACCTTTGGAAAGATTCTTCATTCCGAGCTTTCCGATCAGTTCATTCGTGATGTTTCCGGCCATGGAAGCAACACCTTCCACTTCTGTGGCAGCAAGCGCTGCAATGATTGCTACAACTTCATCTGCAATCTTAATCTCACCTTTGCTTGCGTCGTTCTGTATTGTATAAATATTTCTTTCGTCCTTTGCCATAATCAAAACCTCCTGTTTTGTCTGATTCTTTCTACATTATATCAAAAATCTTTCTATTTGAAAAGATTTTTATGAACGTCCGAATTCTGACAAAATAAGTCCTTCATTTCGCTCTTCTGTCATACGGATACTCCACTCATGCGCAAAGAGAAGAAGCGGATGACCCTTCAGATCCATGATCTTCTTCATATCAGATGTTCCGCTTAAGCGATCCATGTCGATCTCTTCATTCTCGATCCAACGGATGTACTCATATGGCAGATTCTCCAGACGGATCTCTACATTATATTCATTCTGGAGACGATACTTCAAGACATCAAACTGGAGTACACCTACAACACCTACGATAATCTCTTCCATACCTGTATTAAACTCCTGGAAGATCTGGATCGCACCTTCCTGTGCGATCTGATTGATTCCCTTTACAAACTGCTTTCTCTTCATCGTATCAACCTGACGGACACGTGCAAAGTGTTCCGGTGCGAAAGTTGGGATTCCTTCGTAAGCAAACTTCTCTTTTGAAGTTGTAAGTGTATCTCCGATAGAGAAAATTCCCGGATCGAATATTCCGATGATATCACCGCCGTAAGCCTTGTCAATCATCTTTCTTTCACTTGCCATCATCTGCTGCGGCTGGGAAAGACGCACATCCTTTCCTCCCTGCACATGATAAACACTCATACCGGCCTCAAATTCTCCGGAACAGATTCTCATAAATGCAATTCTGTCTCTGTGGGCTTTGTTCATATTCGCCTGGATCTTAAATACAAATGCTGAGAAATCTTTCTCTGTCATTGGATCGATCTCGCCATGATCTGATCTTCTCGGAAGCGGAGAGGTTGTCATCTTCAGGAAATGCTTCAGGAAAGTCTCTACACCAAAGTTGGTAAGAGCAGATCCGAAAAATACCGGTGAAAGCTGTCCCTTATCAACCAGTTCCTGATCAAATTCAGCGGCTGCTCCATCCAGAAGTTCAATCTCATCTGCAAGAATGTCTTTTGCATCTGAACCGATCAGTTCTTCTGTCTCCGGGGCATCGATCGGTACTATCTTCACCTCACCCATCGCAGTACCTTTTTTCGTATCTGAGAACAGCTCAACTTCACGCTTCGCTCTGTCGTAAACTCCCTTGAATTCCTTACCGGAACCGATTGGCCAGTTGATCGGACAAGTTGCGATTCCAAGCTCTTTCTCTATATCATCTAACAATTCAAATGTATCTTTCGCCTCACGGTCAAGCTTATTGATAAATGTAAAGATCGGGATGTGACGCATCACACAGACTTTAAACAGCTTTCTTGTCTGCGCCTCAACACCCTTGGATGCATCGATAACCATAACTGCGGAATCCGCTGCCATCAAAGTACGGTATGTATCCTCTGAGAAGTCCTGATGTCCCGGTGTATCCAGAATATTAATACAGTATCCACCATAATTGAACTGAAGTACAGAAGAAGTTACAGAAATACCTCTCTCCTTCTCAATCTCCATCCAGTCGGAAACCGCATGCTTCGCAGTTGCTTTTCCCTTAACAGATCCTGCCTGGTTGATGGCTCCTCCGTACAGAAGGAATTTCTCTGTCAATGTTGTCTTACCGGCATCCGGATGGGATATA
>ENA-ORSB01000242-ORSB01000242.1-human-gut-metagenome-genome-assembly--contig:-NODE-242-length-64445-cov-12.019661_pt1 | contig 64445 bp, 58 predicted proteins | sample MGYA00242180_ERZ509144 | MGnify/ENA primary metagenome ERZ509144 (study PRJEB26280, sample SAMEA2338661) | human gut metagenome | biome: human gut; feature: human-associated habitat; material: faeces...
CTTTTTTCACTGATTCTGCTGAAAAAACCTCATATCCGGATTTTTTCAGTGAAAATGTAATTCCACGATTTAAATTTTCATCATCTTCAACCACGAGTATACCTGGCATAGCATATGCACCTCTCTTTATTAACTATTCATCTTAAAATGCTTCAATGCCTCCACAATTGCGCTCTCTTTATCTCATCATATGTTGCCTTAGTCTCTGCAGATGTTATATCCACATCATCAAGTTCAATCGTGACATTAATATAATCATCCGGCTTTTATTTCAGTTGGGACAAAAGAACTACCGTCTCCACATGCATTGAAACTTTAGTTTGCATTAACATTCGCGTACAACTTTGTGTTTCTATAATTTTTTTGCACCCCTGTTATCTTGTTCTAAAAAGTTGCACCATTCCGGCGGACAACTTTATTACAAAGAAGGAACCAAATACAGCATAACTATAATTGATTCCTTAACCTTCAATTAGCCCTTCTGCTTGCGAGTCAACTTCCTAGAAATAAAACTAAGAAATTTTTTCTTTTCTTTTTCTTCGCTTACATTTTTAGCCTCTCTGCTAAACCCTTCAAAGTCATCATCATAGCCATAGAATGTTTGTTCTCTACGTTGTCTGTAATACTCCACTCTTGAATGATTTGTGCTATACATTTTATCACTCTCCAATTATTTAAGTATTTTTCCACTCAAAACATTATTTCTATTTTCTATTTGGATCCACTGTGAAAAATAATCTTCAACACCTGTTGTATGGTCTATTACGACAAGTGTCTTTTCTTTTTCTCTTATTTTATCCAAATATCTAGCTACCGCATCAATTTCTATGTTACTTAATCCTTTGAACGGTTCATCCACTCCAATTACCTTTGCAGTAGACTTAGAAGCTTTCATTATTTTTATTCTTATATTTTCTCCACCAGACAATGTACCGGTAGCCTGTCCAACATGCAAGTGACCTAACATAATCTCCGATGCTGTTACACATACCTTTGCAATCGACTTATCTGTATCACCAAAAAAGTCTGCAGCCTCATCAAGTGTCATTTTCCACACATCAAAAATAGATGCACCTTTTATCTTATACTTTTTAAGAATCTTATTAAAACCAGTACCTTCACATTCCCTACATTCAATTCTCATACTCTGGTGATAATCATCACCGTATTCAATATATCCGGCACCGGCACACACTGGGCACATTCCATCATTACCAGTTAAATTCGAGAAAAATTTCTTATCCTTCTTATGCTTCTTTGCATAAAGTTCAGATATTTTATTCGATATATCTAATACAGTTGCAACACACGAATTCTTATTACCAAGAAGTGGTTTCTGATTAATATATAAATAGCTTTCAAAATACTGTGGAAGATTTAATGTTGTAAAGTGATAAGCAGCAATCTTTGGTTTTGATGCAGTAATAACAGATAATAAAGTTGATTTTCCAACACCCGAATATCCTATAATCAAATTCATACAATTATCCGCAATTGAAATATCAACGCCTTTGTACTTATATATACAACTCTTTAATTTAATCTTGGTCTGATTTCCTACTGCAACTGGAGTAATCTTTTTTATTGAACTTTGCTTCTTAAGAAAACTATCTACATCAATTAATTTTCCACCAGCGTTACCTCCCTTTTCGCCCAGCGCAATTATTTTGTCTGCGGCTTTATAGAAGGTATCACCATGATCAACAATAACCACTGTATGTTTCTTTGACAATGAAACCACATTATCATAAATAGACTTCTTTTCTTCACCAGATAAACCTGCCAATGGTTCATCAAGAACAATTAAAAGATCCGAAAGTTGTGTTGTAAATACCTGCACCATTCTCAATCTCTGGAGTTCTCCCCCAGACAAAGTTGGAATAGCACGATGGAAACACAAATGACCTAAGTTCAATTCGACAGCTTTATCAATAAATGCTTTTAAATTTTTAATTGTAAAAGCTAAACGATCATCTGATATCTCCTTAGATATCTTATCCACTACTCCCTTCAAAGAAGCAAAATCACCTGTCATAAACTCGCCAATTGAAAGTCCTTGCACCTTATATTCATCAAATTGCTTTCCATATTTTTTCCCATGACAGCATTCGCATTCAAATTCGGAATAATACGACTTGCCAATGCCACAATTTGGAAGCATTGGGGTGCCAGTTAGGACTCCAAAAAACTTTGAAGTTCTTCTTGAAAAAGCATTCGTTTTCTTATAACGAACTGAATACTTTTCTGTACTCTCTCCATATAAAAGAAGATCCTTTTCTTTATCTGACAGTTCTCTAAACGTTTTATCACTATCTATGTTATTGTCATCGCAGAAGTTCACTATCATTTGCGCATAAAAATCTTTATACCTATTCCAGCATCTGAAAGGAACGTTCTTTAATGGAACATTAAAATCAACTATCTTATTGTAGTCAAGTTGACTAACATATCCAATTCCATGACAATTCTCGCATAAATTACTTTCTTTATTCAGAACAAAGAAGTCTTCGGATAGACCTAGCATCACTGCATAGATCAATCCGATACTTCTGTTAAGGCCAAAATATGTTCCAATGGTTGACCTCATATTATTATTGTGATTAGACTGCTTTATTGGAACTGCAGCCACCATGTTAGAAAAAGCTCTAACTTTATAGGAAGGTTCGCTCACTTCATCAGCAAACATGGCCATAAATTCATGCTGGCCAATTTGCGCAATGGTATCGTAAGCCAGTGAGGATTTACCACTGCCTGAAGGTCCAATTATTAAATTAACGCCCTTTTTCACAATCTGAACATCTATGTTTTTTAGGTTGTTTGTCTCAATACCTTCAATAACAATGTTATCACTCATGCAATCACCCTTCCTTTATTATTCTATATAAATCTCTAATCAAGAAATCCAATGTCATCTTTGAATGAGTACAGAAACGTTCATCCAAATCATGAATTGTATTTCCTTTCTTCAAATGCATAGCATTGATTGGACAACCTCCACCACAAATACCAAGCGCAGGACAATCCTGACACTCATCTTTATTAATTGGTGTTAATTGTGACCATTCAATAAAATCTTTATGCTTTGTTGCATCAAACTCTTCATCGTCAACAGTAGTTACGAAGTACTGCTTATTATGCAAACACCCATGGCAAATACCCACTTGACCATTTGGTGCGATAACAATCTGTCCGCCACCTGTTGCTGCACAATCTGAGAAATAAACTTGTGATTTTGTGAATGATTTAAGTTTTCTCATTATACGATCTTCATATATTCCACGTTTTCTCAATTCAACAAACTCGTCAAGTATAAATTGAGAAGCCTTTTCATTGTATTCCTGTGGAACAATAAAATTCTCATCTGACATCATGATATTAAATCCAAATGACTTCACTCCATAACTATCAACAAGTCTAAGTATATCTTTTGTATCTTTAATTGTCTCTTCACTCAATGTAACAGACAATGAAACATCAACACCAATTCTCTTACACATATCAAGCGTTTTAAGAATTTTGTTAAATACATTATTGCCTGCAACATCCACTCTCATTGCATTTGCTTCTTCAGTAAATCCATCAATTGAAATAGCAATAGAAACACCTAACTCTTTTAATTTAAGTGCTCTTTCCTCTGTAAGAAGCAAGCCATTAGAAACCATTGACATTTCCAAATGTTTTACACATTTTTCTACATCTCTAAGACTATTAATCTTCTCAGCAATATGCACTAACACATCATAATTTACAAGTGGCTCACCGCCGTAAAAAATAATAGCAGGCTTATTATCCTCAAAATCCATACCAGATAACTTGATCTGTTTAATAAAGAAGTCAACAGCCTTATCCGCTGTTTCAATTGACATATTTTCTAATGAAAAATTACTTCTCTTGCATGCATCATTATTTCCAAGGAAGCAGTATTTACACGCAAGGTTACACTGCTCACTTGTAATCATATAGCATACATTAATTGCTGGTCCAGGAACCCTACTTCTTACAAACTGTAAAACCTTATTATCATCTTCTTCTGAGTAATTTAAGATTTTATATTTTACTAATTCATTCACTTCATTCTTAATGTTTTCCGGTGCATCATCGTAATCATTGCAAAAAGGACCTGCAAGCCATGCCTGCAAGTCCTCGTAAGCCTTCTTATTCAAATACACTGGTTTCATTCTGAGTGAATGATATAATGCTATATCGTCGCCCAAATCAAAAGTATGAGCATAACGTGAGTATCTTACCATTCTATCTCCTCCATAGTATTCATGTCTCGGCACACGCGATAGCAATCATGCCACACATCTTAATTAGTTTTATATGTGCTGCTTTACATGCCTCGACCAAAGTAATTGTAAAAGCTGTATCACAACTTTTTATGTAATTATTCCCAATCAAGCTCGTCTAAATCTGGAATGTTACGACATGAGCATGCACATGTACATGAATTACATGCTACACAAGCACATCTAGCCATTACTACAGCTTCATCGCAAATTGCGCCAAACATCTTAGCATATTCTACATTATTTGCACTCATTTTACATTTCCTCCCAATCTACATCTGCTATAATACCACCTGAACAAGAACAACGACAATTGCACATACAACCTGTACACTGAGACATGCATGAAGCAGCACTCTGAATTGTCTTTTCAGTAATATTACCAAGCATTTTACCATAAGAATCTACGTTGTAATTAATCATCGAAATTGCCTCCTCGTATAGTTTGATACACCTATACTACCCCCCAATAGTAGAAATGTCAATATTTTACCAATTATACAGCTTTTATCATTTTTGTTCAAAATGCTGTATATGGTATTTATTAATTTTAATAACTACTACATGTTGTGTTTTATTGTCAAAACCCTTTTTTCAGTTTTTCCCTGTTATTTTATGAAAAAGCCAGAAAACATAAGGGGTTTCGACCTTTTTGTATAATTGGTATAATGCGTATAAAAAAAACCGGTAAGCAAACCACTCTCCGTTCACCTACCGGCTATTTAACATTATCCCTATTCAGTTTCTACTTCAAACTCTGTCCCGTCATAAAATAGTATCTGAAGCCTTCCATCTTCAAACACCGTAATGTGGTCCATCACCGCCATCATAAGCTCTGGCTCAAACCCCTTTATTTCCCCTGTTGCCACATGCTTCATTAGAAGTCTGGTTTTATATCTTAGAAGAACATCCTCGCTCTTGATATTCTCTTGCCAGCGTTTCTGGTATTCTTCCTGGTGCATGACTACCTCATTCCAGCTCATAACAAATAATTTAGTGAAGGTATCATCCGTAACGTATCTGTTGGTACAAACCTTGTGGCCATTTGTCTTGTTGCATGAACCGCAGCGCCACTTGGTTATCTTTGTCCCTGCTCTGGTCGTGTACTTCACTCTGGAATAAATATTTCCGCAATTTCCACAGATAATCTTGGCATAAAATGGGTTCTTTTCGCTCATCTGCCCGTAAGCATTTGTGAAATGATCCTTACAGTACTGGGTCCTTCTTTCAAGCTCTGCCTGGACTGCTTCCCATGTTTCAATATCAATAATCGGTTCATGGTCTTCTTTAATATGGTACATCTGAACACTACCGTCATTTATAACTCGTCTCTTGGAAAGGAAATCGGCTGTATAGCTTTTCTGTAAAATGGCGTCTCCCATATACTTCTCATTTCAAAGCATGGAGTCCAACGTACTTGCCTGCCAGTTATACTTTCCATCCCAGTTCTTTATCTTTTCAGCCTTAAATATTCTGGCAATATAATCAACCGATTTCCCGGACATGAATTCCTCATAAAGCCTAACCACTATCTTGGCCTGCTGCCTGTTTACAACAAGATGCCCTTCCTCATCCGTATCATACCCTAAGAAGCGCTTGGTGCTCATTTTATGCTTACCCTGTTCAAATCTTCTTCGAATACCCCAGGTACAATTTTCTGAAATGCTGCGGCTCTCATCCTGGGCCAATCTAGAAAGTATCGTAAGAAGCACCTCACCCTTAGCATCTAAAATATTAATGTTTTACTTTTCAAAAATAATCCCGATTCCTAAATCCTTAAGCTCTCTTACATAGTTGAGACAGTCCAGCGTGTTTCTGGCAAATCTGGAAATCGACTTTGTAATGATAAGGTCAATCTTGCCAGCCCTGCAATCTGCAATCATTCTATTGAAGTCATCACGCTTTTTGGTATTGGTACCGGAGATACCTTCATCGGCGTAAATATCAACCAGTTCATAATCAGGATTTCTGGTTATCACCTCAGTGTAATAGCGTACCTGATTCTCATAACTCGATAACTGTTCTTCTTGATCTGTTGATACGCGGCAATACGCTGCTACGTTCTTCTTCAATTCTATCTGCTGCCCGTTCTCCATTATCGTAGGCTGCTTTGCTGGTATAACCGTAATGCTTCTCGCCATTCTCAAACACCTCCTCAACTACCATTGGCTCTGTAAAAGAAAGGCCCGTAAGTAACTCGTCTCTAACACGAATTCCCTTACAGGCCTCTTTCCCTTTTGGGATATATGTTGAACATATCCATTCCACTCTTTTATTGTAAACATATCTGCGTCGTAAACTCTTACTACAATGCGGGCATACCAGTTTTCCACTCAAGGGATATCTTTTCTGATATTTGTTATCCCCGATCTGAATGTTCTTTTTCATTATGTGATATGCCATCATCTCTTGTGCTTGCTGCCATTCTTCCTCACTCACTATCGGTTCATGATTTTCTGTCACATAATAGCTTTTTACTTCTCCATCATTTTTATGCGACCGATTTCTCACATTATCAGGTGTATAATACTTCTGGATATGAAAGTCGCCCTTGTACTTTTAGTTTTTTAACATATTCCTGATTGTTGCCGAATTCCATTTTACTCCGGTAACCGTTTTAATGCCCTCTTCATTTAACTTATTAGCGATTCTATGACAGCCCTCTCCGGAAACATACATATCAAATATTCTCTTGACAATTTTGGCTTCAATTTCATTTATTATAAGATTACCATGTTTCATAATCTGTCAGCGGACCTTCATCCAGCACTGAGAAATGCAGGAATCCGATGCCTGCGCAAGGTCAATGTTTCCTGCAGCGGCAAGATTTAATACGGTAGGAAGCGTGTCGCACATCTGCTGTGTATCATATCCGGCAAGTGCCAGATAGTTTAATGCATCACCACATTCAGAGGCAGAGAAGGCTGTCTCTGCACCCATCTTCTTGGCAAGCTCCGACAGGGTATCCATAGTGTTCACGGACTGTCCGTTTACATTGGACATTGCATCCTTTGTGATTCCCATAGTTGCCTGCACCTGCGACATTGAGCTTTCAAAGTTTGAAGCTGTAGTTACGGCTGCTGTTACAGGCAGCATCTTTTCTCCGGCTGATGAGACAGCATCACCCGCTGTTTTCATCTTCTCCCCGGCTGCACCTATCTTCTGGAGAGCTGTCGCAGACTAGTTTGCCTGTTTTTCAAGATTCTTCAAGTCCTGTTCTGTTGCAATAAGTTCCCTCTGCAGGGCATCATACTGTTCCTTGGAAATTTCATCTTTGGCTAATGCTTCATTTGCTTGAGCTGCAGCCGTTTTAAGAGTTGTGAGTTTTTCCTTTGTCTCACTGATGGCTTCTGCAAGCAGTTTATGCTTCTGTGTCAGGAGCTCAGTGTTGCCCGGATCCAGTTTAAGAAATTTATTTACATCCCTAAGCTGTGACTGGGTATACCTTATCTGTCCGTTCACACCTTTAAGGGCATTCTGAAGCTTGGTGGTATCCCCACCAATTTCTACTGTAATTCCCTGTATTCTGCTTGCCACACCGCTCACCTCCTCCTAAATTTTGACATAAAAAATGCTCGGATTTCTCCGAGCAAGAAAAAGCACCAACCCACTTAAGGATTGATGCTCTCAATTAAATATCAATATTCTTTTCCTTCAAACTTTATCTTACTTTATCCGCATTTGCATAGCCAAAAAACTGATTCGCATAATCTAGTAACAATGAATTCAAAAAGATAACATCTCTTTTTACTAACTGTTTAATTTTATACTGATACACTATCACACCGGATTTTAAAAATTTATTTGTAGGTGGTTCTATCGTATCTTCACTCCCAAATCCCAAACACGCAGATAAAGTTGAGGCATGTGGCGGATATATTATCCTTGTACCTGAACCCTTTAAGTACTGTTTATATGCAGGACTCATTGTAATTATTGCCATATTTCTTGATAAAGGAAATATACCATAATCTTGCGGTGATACCATTTGAAGCAACATAGCATCTTCAAACCGACCACTTTGCATTAATGCGTTCATCTTTCTTACACCAATAGGCCCCATATATGCAGCCCATCCTCTATCAGTAATAATTAAATCCTCTTTACTATTGTTTGTTCTTACAAATACATTATACGAAAAAACAACATCTCTCACATAATTAAAAAGATTAATGTTCTCGCCCTTATTTGCTATCCTAACTAACTCTTCCTTATTTTGACATTCTAAAATCTTATTCATGTTTTCGTAGAAATCACCACTGATTATATTCTTAAACGGGTCATTCTCAAAAATAAATCCATCTCTTTTTAAGGTCTTATACCAGAGATTATGCTCCATATTTTCATCCTTAACTCTTAAAGTCGTAATAATTAAGTACTTCTTTATTGTTAATAAGTCCTCTGATGTTAAAGCAATATTGTAGTTTTCTTTAAGAATTTTGTTGTTCAATATATTAGCAAACTGAACCTCTATCTTGTGACATAAGTCTTTCTCAATATTCTCAGGATAATACCCTTTTTCGGAAAATACTGATTTGGTACTCCTGGACTCTATATTTCCTGAACTCAAATCATAATACTGGATTTTTTCGTCTTCACAAAAATGTCTCAAAATGAGTTGAGGAATAAAATGGCTATTAACCATATACTCACCGCCTTACTGATTTGAGTATAACATATTATTAATAATTATTACCATTAAAACTTGTCGAAATCCTCCTGCGTTGCAAGTTCTGCATATTTATACTCATCGTTCCTGCTCTCTGCGTAATACTGCAATTCCTTTAATGTCTCCTGCTTATTTCTGCCAGGCCTGTCTACCTCCGTAATAATCAACTCGTCACCAGTTCTTAATACATCCTCTTTTAATACCTGATGTCTTGGACGATTAAAATTCTTTCCTGTCTGCTGATCAGTAAATATCTTTTCCAGTTCCAGATTGTTCTGCTCACAATAAGCTGTAATCTCCTTGATGCCTCTGTCTAAATGCTGTTCTCTTGTACTTGTTCTGTGATAACCATATCTCTTCATGATTATTTGCTCCTTCCTTAGTCCTGAAATGTGTACTTTTTGAAACTACTAAAAAAGGACTGATAAACAGTCCCGAAATGTATGGACATCCCTTTACGAAACGTTCCAGTATTTTTGTATACTTTTTGGCACCACCTTCTTAAAAATTGGTATAAAAAAAGAAGGTGTATTTCAACCTTCTTCTACAACACTTATAAATATAAAAAATGACACCACTCTAACCCTTGATTTCTCATCATAGGCTAATAGGTGTCAATTCTTAAAAGCTATGATACTATACAACCTTTTCAAAACATATATTTTGCTCTACCACATAAGCTATTGGTAATAACTTTATTTTTGTAGCATCGTTAATATTATTTTCATTTCCACATAATAAATATTCTTCATTCATGCGTTTAAATACATACCATTTTTCATTTTCAACATTCAAAACAAAAGTTGACCTTATATCTCCTACATTTAAAAATGTTATTGCTACTATAAACACTTCTACCAAAGCACCTAAAATAGCACAACTCATTAAATTAATATTAAATGCTGTAGATATGGCAAAAGTGATTATTGCTGTAGCTGTTAATATGATGAAAAATCCTTTCCTTTCTTCACACCACCAATACAATTTTATTGCTTTTCCTCTGTTTTTCAAGATACGTAAAATAGAAGACACTAATAACGTTAATACCAAAAATGCACCATTAACTACAACAGAAGTAACATTTACAGTAAACAGATAATTTATTACCCCAAACACAAAGAACAGTATGAAATACATAAAACTAAATCTTTTTGATTCCTCGGTCTTACTCATCAATACAGCTTCAATTCTTGATGCATGAAATAATTGAATATATCCTGTTGCCACACTAATTAAAATAATGCTAACGCCAATAAGAGCTCCTATATTGTCTATATCAAATTCTTTAAGTATTTCAATCAACTTTTCCATTTCTTTTGTCTCCTCTGCCGCATATTATATCAATCCATAGTGCCTCAACGCATCCTTAATATACTCAACCTTTTCCTGCGGACACTGCTTTACTTCTGGATTCTCTTTCTTGGACTTATTATAATTCTCGCCCATATCCAGACCACACATCCGCTTAACCTGTGCAATGTAAGAAGTATGCACATTCACACCATACTTGTCCTTCACATAATCCTTAATCTTCTGATAGGTAGCCTTTTCTTCTGGTGTGTAATTGCTCTCTTCATCAGGCTCCATTGTCACCTCAATTTTCGGTGTATCTTTTTTGAGGGATAATTTGACAACTGTCTCCACATGCACCGTATTCGGAAACATATCCACGCACTGCACCTTATCCACGACATACCCCCGAGCCAGCAGCACTTCCAGATCCCTCGCCAAGCTGGTCGGCTTACAAGAAATATAGATCATATGGTCCACGCCATAATTAATAATTTTTTCCAAAGCCTTCGGATGGATGCCATCTCTTGGTGGATCAAGCACAATATAATCCGGCCGCTCCTCAATCGTATCGAGCACTTTTAAGACATCGCCTGCCAGAAATTCACAGTTATCCAGGTGATTGAGCGCCGCATTTTCTTTTGCCGCCTCCACCGCTTCCTCGATGATCTCCACACCCACAACTTTTTTGCAGACCGGAGCAAGCATCTGCGCGATCGTACCGGTACCGCTGTAAAGGTCATAAACCGTCTTATCTGTCAGCATATCCGGATTATCCCCAAGGATAAATTCGCGTGCTGTAGAATAAAGTACCTCTGCGCCAAGTGAATTTGTCTGGAAGAAGGAAAATGGTGAAATCTTAAAACGTAGTCCCAACAGTTCCTCATAGAAATAGTCCTGTCCAGAAAGTACTTCTGTTCCTTCGTTTTTTACGACATCCGCCACACTGTCATTTTTTGTGTGAAGTACGCCTTTTAAGGTTCCTTCCAGTGAGAGTGCAAGAAGTGCATCTTTCCATCCATCCAAGAGCGACTTTTCTTTTTCCTCATTTATCGTTCCGGCATGCGGACATTTGCCCTGTTTTTCTAACAATGCAGCCTCTATCTTTGCACGCTCATCCGACTCCTGTACCGGCGCATTACTCCATTCCTGTGTTGTGGTGATCAAATCCACGAGTATCTCTCCGGTCTTTACCGCTTTTCGCACAAGAAGGTGGCGAAGATATCCGGTATGGCGCAGACGGTGATAAAAGGAAATGCCCTGTTCTCCGAAATAAGAAAGCGTTGCCATAAGGATTGTGCGAAAATCACCGTCCACAATCCGGCAGTCCTCCACCGTTACAATATCATAGAAACTACCACGCTTATGCATACCGAGTGCCAGCGGTCCATCTTTATATGCATCCCCGAAGGAAAATTCCATCTTGTTGCGGTAGGCGAGCACACGCGGGCTGTGCTTAATTGGCAGGAACTCATACGCACACGCATCTCCGATGGCATTTTCCATCATGCCACGCACCTGTTCCTCTTTGATTTTTAATTGATCTTCATATGGCAGGCTCTGATATGTACATCCGCCACACGCTCCGAAATGTGTACAGGTGTCTGCCGTCTCAAGTGGTGATTTTTTTATCGTTTCAAGCAGTCGCGCCTCTGCCTTTCCTTTGCGAACCTTATTGACCGCAAAGGAAACTCTCTGTCCCGGAATCGTATTTTTTACAATGATGCGTTCGCCCTCATCCGTATAAACAATTCCTTTGTTCGGAAACTCCACCTTATTTACTGTTCCTTCTGCAATCTGACCTTTTTTCATCTATCTTTACTCCTGCTTCTTCTCTCTTTTATATGCCTGAAAAAAGGGACTACCTCCAAGCAGCAGTCCCTATAAAATATACAGTAATATTATCTACAACGATATATTTCAAAAATTATTCTGCGTCCTCTGCAGTATCATTCTTTGTAGCTGCAGCTGGCTCATCATCTTCATCTTCGAAGAAATCATTATCAAATTCATCTTCAAAATCGTCCTCGAAATCATCCAGATAATCCGGTGTAAAGAAACGATAAATTCCATAGATAGCTGCTGCAACTGCAACAACGATACCGATGATTGCAAACACAATTACAAACTTGGAAGGTTTCTTTTCTTCCTCATCCTTTTTGATTAAATTATTAAGCTTTGCAGCACTCAATACATCACTTACTTTTGCAGAACCTAAAATATCTTCCATCTTACTCATAGTAGGCACCTCTCCTTCTTAAGTTTTAAATTACCATTATTATAGCATATGTTTTCCAGTTTTCCTATAAAAAATTATGATTTTAGAGAAAAATAACTTTTAAATTTTTCTCAATTTTGCAAATGCAGCAAACATTTTCTTCGTGCCGACTTTATCAAAATCTACCGTTACTTCGTAATCTCTTCCTCCGGCAACGATTGATGTCACTTCACCTTCGCCGAATTTCATATGCCGCACACGATCACCCACTTCGTAGGAAAGCCCGTTTTTTCCCGATGCACCACTTCCAAAGTCACGCTGATTGCTTACTTTGGTATACACTGGCGCAGCCGGCTTTTTGCTTTTGAATGTCGAACCATAGCCTTCCCCCACTTCACTGCTATACGTCGGTGTGCTGCGAAAAGCTTTGCGTGCTTTCTGGAATGAACTTTCTTCGACCGGTTCCTCATAGCTTTTCGGTTCATAAATCTCTCCCGAAAGAAGCTGTGGCGGAATTTCCTTTACAAAACGGGATACTTTGCCATACTGTGTCTGTCCCCGAACCATACGCATTCTTGCAGAAGTGATCGTGAGATTTTTCATGGCACGCGTAATTCCTACATATGCGAGGCGACGCTCCTCCTCAATTTCAGCATCTGCATTGTCACTTACAATTGACATGTAACTTGGAAACAGTCCATCCTCCATACCTGCCAGATAAACATTCGGAAATTCCAGTCCCTTAGCACTGTGCAGCGTCATGAGAACCACATAATCGCTGTCTGCATCCAGACTGTCAATATCTGCCACAAGCGCGACTTCCTCGAGAAATCCATCCAGTGTCGGATGCTCCTGTGCCTCTTCATAATCAACTGCCTTGCTGATCAATTCGTCAATATTCTCAATACGTGCCTCTGCCTCATCCGTTCCTTCGGCCTCCAGTTCCCGCACATATCCTGTCGTTTCGATGATTTCCTGCAACAGTTCAGACACCGGTTTCAACTGGGATTTTGCTTTCATAGACTGCACAAAAAGCACGAAAGGTTCAATTTTTGCAGCTGCCTTTCCCAATCCCGGAATCTCCGCCGCTTCACACAATGCAGAATAAAAATTCATCTCATGCTCCGCAGCATAGATTGCAACTTTTGTAATACTCGTTGCTCCGATTCCACGCTTTGGCACATTGATGATACGGCGTACCGCAAGATCATCCTGTCCGTTCGCAATCGTTTTCAAATAAGAAAGCATATCTTTTACTTCTTTGCGGGAGTAGAAATTTACACCACCTACGATCTTATAAGGGATGTTAGATGCAATAAACCGCTCCTCAAAAAGACGCGACTGCGCATTGGTGCGATATAATACTGCACAATCCTTATATTGATACTCACCTTTTCTGACACGACGCATAATATCTCTCGTGACATAATCCGCTTCTTCATTTGCCGTATCCAGTTGCTCGAACTGAATTTTATCCCCTGTTGTGTTGTCTGTCCAAAGACTCTTTTCTTTTCGTCCTACATTATTCGCGATCACCCCATTTGCAGCATCGAGAATATTCTGCGTACTGCGATAATTCTGTTCCAATTTTATGACAGTTGCATCCGGAAAATGCTTCTCAAAGTTCAGAATATTGTAAATATTTGCTCCACGGAACTTATAAATTGACTGATCATCATCACCGACCACGCAGAGGTTCTTATATTTGTTCGCCAACAGACGAATCAGCTCGAACTGTGCCGTATTGGTATCCTGATACTCATCCACCATGATATAGCGCAGACGTTCCTGATACGCATTCAAGACTTCGCCATCAAGCTTAAAAAGCTCCACTGTTTTCATGATCAGATCATCAAAATCCAACGCATTGTTCTGCCTGAGCACCTGCTGATATTCACGATAAACCTGTGCCTGAATACGCTTCGCATAATCTCCTGCTGCGCGTGTTTCAAACTCGATTGGATCGATCAGTTCATCCTTTGCCGAAGAAATAACTGAAAGAAACATTTTTTCCTTATGTATCTTGGTATCAATATTCAGACGCTTGCAGATATCCTTCATCAGTGTTTTCTGATCATCAGCATCGTAAATCGTAAAATTTGTGCTGTATCCCAGCCGGTCAATATAGCGGCGCAAAATGCGGACACAGGTGGAATGGAACGTGGAAACCCAGATACTTTCCGAACCGTATCCTACCATCTTATCAATACGCTCCCGCATCTCCCCCGCAGCTTTATTTGTAAATGTAATGGCCATAATATTATATGGATTTACTCCAAGTTCATCGATCAGATAGGCTGTGCGGTGGGTGAGAACCCTTGTCTTTCCCGAACCGGCTCCCGCCAGGATCAAAAGCGGTCCTTCCGTTGTCATGACCGCCTGCTTCTGTTGTTCATTCAGTGTATCAAGTAAACTCATTTGCCTCTCCGTTCTGTTCCTGTTTTATTCATTGCAGTACATATGTGGGTATTATAACATACAATATATAAAAACAGAACATACATTCTTGCTCTTTTTATAAAAATTTATTTGGAAAAAACTTGTCATCTAGTTTTTGATACTATATAATGTGTTTTGAGGTGATTTTTGTGGGAAATGATTTAAAAGACTTTCTTGCACAGTTGCAGGAAAAGCTCAAATCGATTGATTATGTCAAAACCGAAGACATTCCAAATATCGGATTATATATGGATCAGGTCACAACTTTTATGGACGAACAGTTAGAAGCATGCAAACGCTATGACGATGACAAGATTCTGACCAAGACCATGATCAATAATTATGCCAAGAATAATCTGTTACCTGCTCCGGAAAAGAAAAAGTACTCCAAGGAGCATGTACTGACTTTGCTTTTCATCTACTATTTTAAGAATCTTCTCAGCATCAGTGACATTCAGGCTTTACTGAATCCAATCACAGACAGCTATTTTGGAAACAAAGATGATTTTAATATGGAAGATGTATATAATGAAGTATTTCATCTGGAAAAAGAAGAATCCGGGAAGTTATTGAAAGATCTGGGGAAGAAATATTTTATTGCCCAGCATACCTTTGAACAGTTTCCGGAAGAGGACCGCAGTTTTCTTCAGAAATTCAGTTTCATCTGTCTTCTCAGTTATGATGTCTATATCAAGAAAATGGTAATTGAAAGTATGATTGATGAACTGCATCAAACAGAGACTTCCAAAAAGGAAACTTCATCCAAATCCGAAAAAAAGAAAGATTCATCCAAATAGAAAATAATAAAAGACAGCCTGATTTTTCATCGTCAGACTGTCTTTTTCCTGCACTACACTTCTTTTTTCTCTTCTTTTAAACGGTTAAATACCATATCGTAACCATCGTTTCCGTAGTTCAGAGAACGGTTCACACGACTGATCGTCGCAGTCGAAGCGCCCGTCTTCTCAGCAATATCCAGATACGTTCTCTGATCTCTCAGCATCCCTGCAACTTCAAAACGCTGGGACAAAGACAACAATTCATTCACAGTGCATACATCTTCGAAAAAGGTATAGCACTCTTCTTTATTTTTAAGACATAATATTGCATCAAACAAGTGATCAACAGCTTCTGTTCTAAGTTTCTTGCTCATTGCATTTCCTCTCTTCTTCGTTTTCTTTTAACTATTCAGCCACACATATTTCAAAACAGTCAGAATAGTTTCCCTGTTTTTGTATTTTAACATATTAAAGTTTTAAAGTAAACAGATTTCTTGCACAATTATCCCATTATGTTATAATGAAATTCGATAACACATTTTATCGTAATAAAGTAGATTGGAGATACAAAATGCGTAAAGTAGGTTACTTTTTTTCCGGTTTTTTACCGATTCTTGTCGCAACTGCCATACAGTTGCTCGCCACATTCTTTCTGATGGGAATCGCTATGATTTCTCTTCTTATTACCAAGGGTTCATTTTCCGTGGATATCCTGCTTAATATGTTTGCCGACAGCTACTTCAGTACAGGTATCATGGTCATCTACTCCATCACCTGTATTGTACTGTTTGGATTATATTACTATCATGCCTGTGGGGGTGAATACCTGCCAAAACCGTCAAAGACATTTGATATTTTACAGATTCTAGGAATTGTTGTACTGATTCCCGGCGCACAGTTTGCATGCAGCTATCTCATAGGAATCGTTTCCATGGTCTTTCCTCAATGGTTAAAGCAATACCAGGACCTGATCGACTCTGCCGGACTTACTTCAGACATTACAATTGCAATGTTATGTTATTCCATCATTCTGGCACCAATCGGAGAAGAATTGATTTTCCGCGGTGTTACCATGCGGCTTGCCCGCAGAGCATTGCCTTTCTGGCTTGCCAACATTTTTCAGGCAGTGATGTTTGGTATCTTCCATATGAACTGGATTCAGGGCATCTATGCATTTGCACTCGGTCTTCTTCTTGGCTATGTGTGTGAAAAAGGCGGAAGTATCTACTACTCTCTCCTCATGCACATCCTGTTCAATTTCTGGGGAACCGTTCTTGAACAGCTTCTCGGCAACTTTGGTTCGACGTTATTTACCGCACTGCTTATGCTGCTGATCATGATTGTGTCACTCACCCTGGGACTTGTGCTCTTCTCCATCGGTGGAAAAAACAAAGCTGCCAGAATCAAAGCAAAACAGTTTGCTAACATTCCAACAGCCCAATAATATCGAACTTTTTAATTCTTACCATCCCGGTTCTTTCGGATGGTAAGAATTATTTTATATTCATAATAAATCGTCACGAGTAAAAGCAGTCCTATGATAATAAGGCTGTATACATCCTGCATCTGTCTGCCAATCACATCTGCGACACACGGAATCATCAGCCCCACTACAAAAATCAATTTGATCAGACGAAGCATGCGAAGCGAATAGATCCGGATTTTTCCCACACACATCTGTGCCGGAATACGGTTGATTCTCTCCGGATGATTGCTCAAAATCGTCAGTCCTGCATATACCAGTACAAGTCCTACAATGTTACAAATATATTTATATGGTGCCACATGATAGTTAATTCCATAGAATATCTGCAATCCAATATACAAAATACAAAGCAAAATGCCCACAGCCTCTGCCAATATTGCCGGCACAGTCAAATCTTCTTTTTTCATTATATATTTCCATCGCCTTTCTATATACTTCTACAGTATTTTCTAATATAAAGAATTCAAAATCTCATGCAATTTATCCTAACACATTTTCAAAAGAAACGCACCTGTTTTGACAATTTTTCTGTTCGGAATTATTGAAATCTAATATGTGTGTGTTATAATGAAATGCGGATTAGAATACGAACCAAAATAAAAGGAGATAACATGAAAGAACTGATTTTACCAAAAGATTATAAATCCGAATTAAATCTTCACGATACACAGCTCGCAATCAAGACTGTCAAAGATTTCTTTCAGGCCCTGCTTGCGCAGAGACTGAATCTTACCCGCGTATCTGCACCACTTTTCGTAGATCCGGCAACTGGTCTTAATGATAACTTAAATGGTTACGAACGCCCTGTTACTTTCGGAATCAAGGAGCAGGATGACAAATCCGCAGAAGTTGTTCATTCTCTCGCAAAATGGAAACGTTATGCATTAAAGAAATACGGTTTTGGCTTAAATGAAGGCATTTACACTGATATGAATGCAATCCGTCGCGATGAAGATACCGACAATATCCATTCCATCTTCGTAGATCAATGGGATTGGGAAAAGATCATCCGCAAAGAAGACCGAAACATCGACTACTTAAAAGAAACAGTACGTACCGTATACAAATGTCTCCGCAAAACAGAACAGTATATGGCAATCCAGTACGATTATATTGATTTGACTCTTCCAAAGGACATTTTCTTTATTACATCTCAGGAATTGGAAGACATGTTCCCTGACAATACGCCAAAGGAACGTGAATACTATATCACAAAAGCCAAAGGTGCTGTCTGTATTATGCAGATTGGAGATACATTAGCTTCCGGAGAGCCACACGATGGACGTGCTCCAGACTACGATGACTGGGGATTAAATGCCGACATTTTAGTATATTACCCGGTACTTGATATTGCATTAGAACTTTCTTCGATGGGTATCCGCGTGGATAAGAAAGCACTTCTCTCCCAGTTAGACAAAGCCGGCTGCCCGGAACGCAAAGATCTTCCTTTCCAGAAAGCCATTATTGACGGGAAATTGCCTTATACTATCGGTGGCGGAATCGGTCAGTCCCGTATCTGTATGTTCTTCCTGCGTAAAGCGCATATCGGTGAAGTCCAGAGTTCTCTTTGGCCGGAAGAAACTATTTCAGCATGCGAAAAACATGGTATTCAGTTACTGTAATTACATAAACTTACCAATAAAAAACTGGTACGCAGATTCATTTCTGTGTACCAGTTTTTTCGTTTATCCTAACGTCTCCAATTCACTCTTCCAAAGTGTTGCGCACGCATCACTTGGCATACGAAGATCTCCCCTCGGCGATACTGCAACCGAACCTACTTTCGGACCATCCGGCAGACAGGATCTCTTAAACTGCTGCGCAAAGAAACGGTGATAAAATGTTTTCAGCCATTTCAGGATGAAATCATCCTCATACGTTCCTGCAAACGCAATACGCGCAAGACGGTAAATCTTTGCCGGGCTAAACCCAAGGCGCAGCATATGGTACAGGAAAAAGTCATGTAATTCATAAGGTCCCACCAGATCTTCTGTCTTCTGCGAAATTTTTCCGTCCTCCGGCGGAAGAAGTTCCGGCGATACCGGTGTATCCAACACATCCAGCAATGTCTTTTCCAGCTCCCTATCCTGACAGGTGTCCGCATAGTACCGTACAAGATGTCGCACAAGTGTCTTCGGGACAGAAGCATTCACCGCATACATGGACATGTGATCTCCGTTGTAGGTTGCCCATCCCAGTGCAAGTTCCGACAAATCTCCGGTTCCAATTACCAATGCATTGTTCTTATTTGCAATATCCATCAGAATCTGTGTGCGCTCTCTTGCCTGTGAATTTTCATATGTCACATCATGCACGGCAGGATCTTGTCCAATATCGGAAAAATGAATATTTACAGCATTTTTAATGTCCACTTCAACAAACGTTGCTCCAAGACATTCAATCAGTTTTACAGCATTGTCATACGTCCGGTCCGTCGTTCCAAATCCCGGCATGGTAACTGCAATGATTCCCTTGCGGTCTTTGCCTGATAAATCAAAAGCACGCGCTGTCACAAGAAGTGCCAGAGTGGAATCGAGTCCGCCCGAAATTCCAACCACCGCATTAGCATTCGTATGTTCCAAACGCTTTTTTAATCCCATCGCCTGAATCATAAGAATCTCATCACATCGTTTCTCTCTTGTATTCTTATCGCCCGGAACAAATGGTGCCGGATCTACAAAGCGTGTCAGCTTTGTTTCTTCCGTTTTCAGTGAAAATGCAATGTCTGTGTGAGTGTCCTCGATTTCAAACGTTGTCATTCTCCGACGCTCCTCGGTAAGTTTCTCCACATCAATCTCCGAATAAACTACACCATAGGTAAAGCGCTTGGATTCAGCAAGAATATGACCATTTTCCGCAATAATATTGTGTCCGGAAAAAACGAGATCCTGCGTGGATTCTCCCTCTCCTGCGGAAGCATAGATATAGGCCGACAACAGACGGGCCGATTGACCAGCCACGAGTTCTCTGCGGTAACTGTCCTTACCGGTAATTTCATTTGATGCTGACAGATTGACGATGACCGTTGCCCCTGCCAAAGCATGTCCGATGCTCGGCGGGTTTGGAGTCCATAAATCTTCACAAAGCTCCACACCAATGCGGAGTCTGCGCATACTGTCACAGGTAAACAACAGATCTCTATCTACCGGAACAACACTGCCATCCGAAAGTGTCACTTCGGTACAAAGTTCCGCACCCGGGGTAAAATGCCGACGCTCATAAAACTCGTTATAATTTGGAAGAAAGCTCTTTGGCACCATGCCAAGTACTTCTCCTCCCGAAATCACAGCTGCCATATTGTAAAGCTTTCCATTGACTTCATAAGGAAGTCCGACGAAAAAGATTCCGTCCATTGATGCGCTGCATTCTGCAATCTGTAGTAATTCTTCTTCTGCTCCCTGTAACAGTTTATCCTGTAAAAACAAATCCTGGCAGGTATAACCGGTAATGCAAAGTTCCGGAAATACTACGATTTTTGCGCCTTCCTTTGCACACTCTTCCATATAACTGCAAATCAGCTTTCCGTTATATGCCGTATCTGCCACCTTAATTTTCGGGGTAACTGCTGCAACTTTTACAAATCCCTGTTTCATGCTCTCAGCTCCTTTAACTCATCAATATCAAAATTGTATGCCTTATTGCAAAACTGGCATTTTACTTCAATACTCTCTCCATCATTGATAATAGAATCCATATCTTTTTTACTGATGGTAGACAACGCTCTTGCCACGCGTTCCTTGGAACAGTCGCATACAAATGCTGCCGGAATCTCATCCGTAATTGTAAGATCAAAATCACCAAGAATTTCTTTTAAAATATCTTCCGGTGTCATGCCACGCTCCAACATCATGGTGACAGAATCGATTTCTGCGATACGCTTCTCCAACTTATCAATAATCTCATCACTTGTAAAAGGCATCAGCTGGATAATAAATCCTCCCGCCTGTTTTACGGTATTGTCTTTATTCATCAATACGCCAAGTCCCACAGCCGACGGAATCTGCTCAGAAGTAGCAAAGTAATAGGTCAGATCCTCTGCAATCTCTCCCGTCTGTAACTGACACTGTCCCACATAAGGCTCCTTCAGTCCCATATCCTTTATGACACTTAAAATACCAAGATCAAGCGCTCCACCGACGTTCAGATGTCCCTCTGCATTTGGCGGAAGTTCTACCACCGGATTGCTTGCGAATCCCTTTACATTTCCATGGGAGTCAGCGGTAACGGTAAGTCCCTTCGCCGGTCCGCTGCACTGAATCTGTAGTGTAAGCAGATCCTTCTCCCCCTTGAGCATCACGCCCATCATCGCTGCTCCGGAAAGCAGTCGGCCGAGTGCTGCCGTCATAATCGGTGATGTGTTGTGATCCTTTCGTGCGGTCTCTACGAGTTCTCTTGAAGTGATAGCAAACGCACGGATGCTTGCATCCGCTGCTGTTGCACGTACGATATAATCTGACATTGTCTATCTCCTTTTCTTTTACTTATTCTTTTCTTCCAATAAAAACAGCTCTCTCACTTTCGGCATGTACCGTCTCTTCGCTGTAATCATCATATATGGCTTCGCAGACAAAGCCCGCTTTTTCTAGCATGATCTTTATCTGCTGCAAATCATAGTCTCTCTGGTAATGTGTCTCAGAAAACCTCCGGTACAATCCATCCTGTTCCGGTATAAAAAGCGTAAGATCATACTCGTTGATACGCTCCTCTTCGTCATAATAATTCTCCCAGATAAAGCTTCCATCCTCACGGCTTTCTGCAAAAGTATTCTCTCCAAGCAGCTGCGTGTATTTATAGTCTGTGTTCATATCAAAAAGAAATACCCCACCGGTCTCAAGATGTTCATATACGCGGGCAAATGCTTCCTGCAGTTCCTCTTCGTCCAGAACATAATTGATGCAGTCACAGGCACTGTATACCGCCCGGACACATCCATCCAGATCCAGTTCCTGCATCTCCTGCAGCAAATACAGGATTTCTTCTTCTCCGGTCTGTGACAATGCGATCTGAAGCATCTCCGCCGAACTATCCACACCGGTCATATCGTATCCGGCTTTTGCCATAAGGCGCGTCAGTTTTCCAGTTCCGCATCCCAGATCGAGTACTGGTCCGTCCTCAATTCCGTATTTTTTCAATATTCTGCATAGAAATGCACTCCACTGTTCATATGGGACATTGTCCATGAACAGATCGTACACCTGCGCAAAACTTGTATAAGCATCCATATGCTACCTCCGCCGCGTTCATTTTCATGCTTACCTAATACTATCAATTTATCCGCATAAAAGCAAGGTTGATTATTCATCCGGAAACCTTTATACTCTAGGTATGTAATATCCAAAGGAGTTTTATTGATGACCGACAATTACGAACATTATATCACACGAAATATCAAAGCCTTTTATAAAAGACGGCTTTTTTCTCCCATTATATATCTGCTTTTGCTTGCGATCTTATGGCTGGTGTTCCCGCTCGGGGACATGCTCCGTCCACACATGTTGAAAGCAGATGAAACACTGCAGAATTCGTATCAGGATAAGAACCGCTATGTACGCACAACCTTTTATGATCTGCGCTTTACCGGCTACACCAGCGAATCACACGGACAGACACGCGGTTACTTTTATTATACCATCCGGGACAAGCAGTGCGAAATTGTTTTGCTCAGTCCAAATACCTGTGAGGAAGGACTTCCAACGATTGATTCTCTCCGTGTCACCGGACGTATCGTACAGGGACAGGAAACTTATCAGACGCTTCTGTCCAATCTCTCCGATGATTTAGACTGGACATCCGACGGTATCAACAGCCAGCTAAATGCTTACTATTTCAGTGAGCCGGCTTATCATCGCTATGTCACGACATTTTTGTTCATTGTCTATTTTGGAACAATGATCTATTCTGCTCTGTATCTGCTGACCTGCCTGTTATTCATCCGGTTCCCGGTGCTGTCACCGCCATGCCAGAACCTGATTATTTTCGGGCATCCGTCCCAGATGCTTGCAGAGGCCGAAGAAGAACTTGCCACTCTGCCACAGCTTGCAACGGAGGACATGTTTATCACAGAGCATTATTTTATTATGACATCGCCTTACGGCAATGCCATCATTCCGATTCATGAAATTTTGTGGATTTACAAATACTCCACGCTCCACAAATTTCTGTGGTATCATTTTAATATTTCTTATACGATGCACATTATCGGAAACAAGCATCTGTATGTCCATTGTCCCAAAAATACCAAATCCGATATCGATGGAATCATGGATTACCTGGCCGAAGCCAATCATAATATTCTCGTGGGATTCAGCGAAGAAAATCGCTTAAAAGTTGAGGCGGTACAGGGCAAACCTCTTCATATTGAAAAGTTCTATGCCCTGCTCCGCCGAAAAGTCTGACTGTTAAATCATTACCAGATATACAGCAGCCAGTGAAATGACAATCTGAATAATTGCAAAGCGGAATACAACCTGTGCGTTGGACCAGCCGCTTTTCTTACGAACGTGATCATGAATTGGAGTGGTCACGTTCCTTAATATGTGGATTTTTAAGAAACGAAGCAGCGAAACCTTGATCAGGCCAAGTCCGCCATCTACGATCAGGACTGCTGCAACAAGTAAGTACATAAGTGGACTGTGCATCTTTAAAACTGCGATTGCAATAAAAATTCCCATCGCACGCGAACCTGCATCTCCCATAAGAAGCTTGCTTGGTGTAGCATTGTACCACAGATATCCTAACAGACATACACAGAATAACAAAATGCAGTAATTGAAACCATCTTCAATTCCAAGTATATTGTCCAAAATGAAAATAGTCATAAGTGTAATGATCGTCAACGTACCTGAAAGTCCGTCAACACCATCGGAACAGTTCGTAACATTGATGGATGCCCACACAAGAATAACTGTAAGAATTCCAAATAAAACAGGTGAAATTGCTACTGTTTTTCCAAAAATAGCAAGTGTGATCGTGCTTGAATTGTAGTGTAAAAATACAAGTGCTACAACGACTGCCACTGCAAAATCCAAAAATCCCTTTAAGTACTCTCCCCATGGTTTATCTGCTGCATCATCAAAAAATCCTGTAAACATTTCAATAACGATCAGCACCAGATAAATGGCTATCTCTATATTGATCTGTGCAAAAACTACTGCTGCAACCACAAACGTAAGAACAAAAATAATTCCTGCGCCTCTTGGTTTACCAGCCGAAAGCTTTCCATCATGGGCGAACTGACGTCCCATATCCTTTGGCAGGTATTGATTCAGTTTTGCAATAGCAATGCAGGTGGCTGCAAATGCAAATATAATTCCAATAAATGCAATCACAGCATACTCATAGTTTCCTAATAAGTGTATCATGTTTTCCTCCTAGTTTATTGTATTGTGAAAAAAGCAGAACACGCTTCTGCTTTTGACCCGTGTATCATTATATTCGTCCCTTATAAAAAAGTAAAGAATGTACTTGCAATTTTATTTGAATGTGTTATTATATACTCACACGCGTTAAGGCGTTAAAGTGTTAAATAATTATTTTACCTAAGGAGGAAAACAAAAATGGCTCAAAAGGGAGACTTAATGACAGCACGTTCCGATATTCGAGTATTGGACGCAACCATTCGTGACGGAGGACTTGTAAACAACTTTATGTTCTCCGACGATTTTATCAATGCACTGTACCGTACCAACGTAAAGGCAGGCGTTGATTATATGGAATTTGGATATAAGGCTTCCAAGGAGTTATTTGATGTAAATAAATTCGGCAAGTGGAAATTCTGTGATGAAGAAAATATCCGTGCGATCGTAGGTGACAACAACTCAGATATGAAGATTTCCGTCATGGCAGACGTTGGCCGCTGCGATTACAAAAAGGACATCATTGACAGAAAAGACAGTGTTATCGATATGGTTCGCGTAGCTACTTACGTACATCAGATGCCTGCTGCAATTGAAATGATCGAGGATGCAAAAGCAAAGGGATACGAAGTAACCTGTAACATCATGGCAATCTCCAACGCAAAAGAAACGGATATTGACCAGGCGCTCGAAATGGTAGGAAAAAGCAGTGCCGACGGCATCTACATCGTAGACAGTTACGGTTCCCTCTACCCTGAACAGATTCGCTCGATTGCTGACAAATACACCGAACTTGGGGAGAAATACGGAAAATACATTGGTATGCATGCGCACAATAATCAGCAGCTTGCTTTCGCCAATACGATCGAAGCGGCATCCCGTGGTGTCAGCCTGTTAGATGCAACCATGATGTCCATGGGACGTGGTGCCGGTAACTGTGCAATGGAACTGTTGCTTAGCTTCTTAAAAAATCCAAAATACAATATCTTCCCGGTTCTTAAATTCTTAGAGGATTACATGCTTCCTTTGAAAGAAAGCGGAGCTGTATGGGGTTACGATATTCCGTACCTTCTGACCGGACGTTTAAATCAGCATCCATCGGCTGCAATTGATTTCAGCAAAGAAAAACGAAGTGATTACGCAGATTTCTATACTGATCTCTTAGACAAATAAAAGAAAGTAAAACAAAACCGCTGTATGATTTGAAACTTTAAATCATACAGCGGCTTTTCTTATATTTGTCTGCAAAGTGCATCCACTCTTGCGATTTCTTCCATCATACACATTTCTTTGAGTTCTTCTGCATTCCCCTCGGAATGTTCTACTTCCTTTGAGAAAATACGTGCCACATCAATGCGGTCAAACATCGTAAATCTGCCACCATTGCGCTGGTATCGCGCAGCATCCATATCCCGCACAACCAGTGTTGCCACCACAATCATTTTTGCATAGGACAAAATATCAAAATCATACACTGCGTTCATCAGATAGCGGTATACAAAATAGACGAGCAAATGCTCATATCCTAATTCTGAATAGTCGGAAGAATTCAGATACTCCAATAGAACCTTTTCATAGGTATCTTCCTGATACAGCTTTTCAAACTCTGCTTTTGTATTGATCCATTCCTCATCAAGTTCTTCCATATCGAGAAATATTTCAAAACGATCGCAGAAATCCTCATAAGAAAGCTTCCGCTCGGGTTGCTTTTTGCCTTCTACGTTCTTTTGTTCCCACTCATGAATTTCACGGTCCGCGTCCTCATTTCTCCAACGCGCAAGAATAGTCGTATCGTCCTTTGCCTGTGAATAATTAACAATCGTCTGTACTCTGTCGCACCAGGCAAGAAACTCACGCATCCGCTGGGTAACCGGAATCTCACGATTCTGCAGGATTGCCACTGCTTCCTGCTGCACCCACTCAAAAAATGCCACATAAGCCGGATCATCCTCACCGTCGTCGCAGTCTCCCGGAAGTTCAATATCAATCAGCTTTTCCGGATTGGTGCGTTCAAACAGAATTCGGCCGACTTCCTCACAGGAAAGGCTTAGTGCCTTCTGTTCCACATTTCCATAAATAATAGAAAAACGAGGATACTCTGTGCATACTTCACACAGTGCCTCCTCTCCCAATGCCGTATACAGGTCACAGAGATTGTTATCATTTAACATCGCACAACGCTTGTTGCCTTTTAATTTGAAACGATAACCACATCCATCCTCATCATCGGCCTCGTAGATACTTTCTTTCAGCCGCTTGCTGAATGGACCTTCCACACTGTTGTAATATGCGTAAGAATCCTCATCAATATCAATCTCCCATCCCGCACAGCAGCTGTCCTTGCAGCGGCTGGCGATACAGGAAAATTCGTCGTAATATTCAGGTACACGTAAAATCACGATGCCTGCCTCTCTTTCTCATCCTCATCCCGTCTTTTCATTCGCCTGGCTTCGATTGCCTCCCAATCCGGATCTTCTGTTCCTTTGAAATGATTATAAACAATGTATCCAATACACCAGATCAGTCCGCTCATTGTTGTAGAAAACAAAATTTTAATTGCACATGCAATCACAAGTGTTGCACTAAGTTCCCCGTTGACAGCGGCTACATAAAGCATCCGCAGAGGAATCAGAAGCATTTTCCACAGACCAAAATAGACAGAACAAACCACGCCAATGATATAGCAGACAAAACCAATCATTTTGTTTACTTGCTTTTTCATTTGATTCACGCCTCTTTCCCGATCATTTCTAAAATTGCATAACTATTTTGCCATGTTCTCTCGTTTTTTTCAAGTCCAAAAGGCGCTGATTTGATGAACCGCGGAATTTGAGTGTAATATCTTTCAATTCTTCCACGAATGGTCCATCCACCAAAACGTCGATCATATCCAGAAGCGGATCTGTATCTTTTGTGTATTTTCTTCCACCTGGAATCAGATCCTTATCATATATATATCCGGTAAAAGCCCACACATTCTTATTCGGATATTTTTCTTTTACTTTTTTCATAAATGGAAGCAATGCTGCCTGATTCTCCGGCTCGAACGGTTCCCCGCCAAGAAGCGTGATTCCGGTAATATATTCCGGTTCTAACGAATCGATCACTTCCTGCTGCACAGCCTCATCAAAAGGCTTTCCATAACAGAAATCCCATGTCTGTGGCTGAAAACAACCTTTGCATGCATTACGACAGCCGGACACAAATAATACGGTCCGGCAGCCACTTCCATTTGCAATATCACAATACTTTATTCCTGCATAATTCATTGCAATGTTCCTTTATTCCTTTATGACACAATCTTTATAAATGTAACACGCGCTCCTTGATTTCCTGTGTACGTCCCTGATTCCAGAACTGTGTTCCGATATATCCACACGTACGACGCGCTACGCTCATTTTATCCTGGTTACGGTTTCCGCAGTTCGGGCATTCCCAAACAAGCTTGCCGCTTCCTTCTTCCTCGACGATCTTGATCTCGCCATCATAACCACATTCCATGCAGTAATCACTCTTGGTGTTCAGCTCTGCATACATAATGTTGTCGTAGATGTACTGAATAACAGAAAGAACTGCTTCGATATTGTTCTGCATATTTGGCACTTCCACATAACTGATTGCACCACCCTGGGACAATGCCTGGAACTGTGACTCAAATTTCAGCTTATCAAAAGCATTGATGTCTTCCGTAACATGTACGTGATAACTGTTTGTAATGTAGTTGCGATCCGTGACCCCCTTGATGATTCCGAAACGCTTCTGTAAGCATTTGGCAAACTTATAAGTCGTAGACTCAAGCGGTGTACCGTACAGACTGAAATCAATATTTTCTTTTGCTTTCCATTCTGCACAGGCATCATTCAGATGCTGCATTACTTTGAGTGCGAACGGTGTACCAAGTTCCGGCTCCGTATGTGAAACACCTGTCATATAACGGGTACACTCGCAAAGTCCGGCATATCCGAGAGAAATTGTGGAATATCCGCCAAAAAGCAGCTTGTCGATCGGCTCGCCTTTTTTCAGTCTGGCAAGTGCGCCATTCTGCCATAAAATCGGAGCTACATCGGACGGTGTTCCCAAAAGTCTCTTATGTCTGCACATCAGCGCACGGTAACATAAGTCCAGACGTTCATCAAGGATTTTCCAGAACTTGTCCATATCTCCACCTGAAGAGCATGCAGCGTCTACCAGATTAATGGTGACAACACCCTGGTTGAAACGTCCATAATATTTCGGTTTGTTTGTTTCCGGATCCACATAAGGAGTCAGGAAGCTGCGGCATCCCATACAGGTATAGCAATGTCCTTCTCCATTCTTGTCCACCTTCAGTTCCTTCATCTTCTTCTCTGAAATGTAATCCGGAACCATACGCTTTGCAGTACACTGCGCTGCAAGCTGGGTCAGATACCAATATGGAGAATCTTCATGAATGTTATCCTCTTCCAGCACATAGATCAGCTTTGGAAAAGCCGGTGTGATAAATACACCTTTTTCATTCTTGACACCTTTGATTCTCTGGTGAAGCATTTCCTCAATGATTGCTGCAAGATCGGTTCTCGTCTGTCCTTCCGGTACCTCGTCCAGATACATAAATACAGTAATAAATGGAGCCTGTCCATTCGTTGTCATCAGTGTGATGACCTGATACTGGATCATCTGCACACCACGGTTGATTTCTTCTTTTACACGCAGCTCTGCTACTTTGTTGATTTTTTCTTCGTCAAGATCCAATCCGATTGCCTCGAATTCCCTGCGCACCTGTATACGGAATTTTTCACGGCTGACCTGTACAAATGGTGCAAGATGTGACAGGGAAATACTCTGTCCACCATACTGGGAACTTGCAATCTGTGCAATTGCCTGCGTTGCGATATTACATGCGGTGGAGAAACTCTTCGGTCGGTCAATTCTTGTCTCACTGATAACCGTTCCGTTCTCAAGCATATCCCCAAGATTTACAAGACAGCAATTGTGCATATGCTGCGCAAAATAGTCTGCATCGTGGAAATGGATCAGTCCTTTTTCATGAGCCTCCACAATGTCTTCCGGCAACAGAAAACGCTTGGTGATATCCTTGCTGACCTCACCTGCCATATAATCACGCTGCACACTGTTTACCGTAGGATTCTTGTTGGAATTCTCCTGCTTTACTTCCTCATTATTGCACTCTAAGAGGCTTAAAATCTGCTCATCCGTGGAATTTGATTTACGCACCAGTGCTCTCTTATAACGATAAGTAATATAATTACGCGCAACGGTAAATGCATGCTTGTTCATCAGCTGGTTCTCTACCATATCCTGGATCTCTTCCACGCTTGGTGAACGCTTCATGTTCTCACACGCAACTTCTACGTTGTTCGCAATCTCCTCAATCTGCTCATTGCTCAATTTTTCATAATCAATAACCGATGCATTGGCTTTCTGCACTGCAGCGACAATCTTATTTGCATCAAATATATCCTCAACGCCACTTCGTTTGATGATCTTCATTATCTTCCCTCTCTCCTAATTTTCTGTATGGACCAAACTCTATCGTGCCCATTTTGTAGTAATATGATGAAGCAACGGACTCTGTTGCTTTTTGTTTTTCACATACAGGCATCATTTTTCCTGCATGTACAAGATTACACTATATCTTGTGTTCTTGTCAATAAGTCACGCCAATATTATGTGGTTATTTTTGCACAAAATTATCCTTGCAATTCCTGCAAATCTTCCAAATTGTGTATCACTTTATCCAACAATTGCCTTAGATTTGCAATTTCATCGGCATTCATTCCTTTTGTTAAAGTTTTTTCCATATACAAGATATTGGTGTATGCCTCCTCATGAACCTGTGCCCCCGCATCGAGCAACACAATTTTTTTGAGACGCCCATCTTCCTTCATCGGAATCCGTTCGATCAGCTTTTCCCGCTCCAGTACTTTTAATATATTTGTAGCCGTCGCCCCGGATATGGAAAATTCCGCCTCAAAATCTTTCTGGAAGATGTCTTCCTCCCGATGATCATAGAAATAATGAATGGCTCCGCACTGCGCCCTCGTAAGGTTGCATGCTCTGCCGGCCTCTCTGTTCTTCTGAAAATACTTGTCGATCATATTGTGGATGACCCGAAAACGGTGACCTAGATGATCCGGTTTTCCATTTTTGCAAGACATATCTGCTCTCCTCTACTTAATTATTTTTTCTGTATTGACAATATAAAAGTCATGGTCTAACATATATTTAGCACACTAACTTTCAAAAAGCAACCCGCTTTTCATAAGTTTGTGAATATTTCAGAAAGAGGGGACATTATGTTAAAAACACTACTTGCACAGGTCAAAGAGTTTACGAAGTCATCCATTCTGACTCCGGTCTTTGCCTTCTGCGAAGTCATCATGGAAATGATCATTCCGCTTCTGATGGCTTCCATCATTAATGAGGGTGTGAACAAAGGCGACACCCATCATATTTACGTAACCGGTGGCATTATGATCATCACTGCCATCTTCTCCCTGACCTTCGGCTTACTGGCCGCCAAATACGGAGCCATGGCTTCTATGGGTCTTGGACGCAACCTGCGCAAAGCAATGTTTGAAAAAATTCAGACATATTCCTTTGCCAATATTGACAAATTCAATACTTCGAGTCTTGTCACACGACTGACCACCGACGTCACAAATATACAGAACTCTTACCAGATGATTCTGCGTATGTGTGTACGTGCATTATCTACGCTGATCGTAGCAATGTTCATGTCATTTTTCATCAGTCCGAAACTTGCCTGTATCTATCTGGTTGCGGTCATCCTTCTCGGCGGATGTCTTGCCTTTATTGTGCGCCGCGCCATGAACTACTTTCAGGAAGCGTTTAAAAAATACGATGATCTGAATGAAAGTGTACAGGAAAATGTATCCGCAATCCGCGTCGTAAAAGCCTATGTACGTGGCGATTACGAAAAAAAGCGTTTCAAAAAAGCAAGCCAGAACATCTACAACATGCTTTTCCGGGCAGAATCCGTTGTCGTATGGAACTCGCCACTGATGCAGTTTACTGTATACTTCTGCATTCTTCTGATCAGCTGGTTCGGTGCACATATGGTTATTGGATCGACTTTGGATACCGGTGATCTTATGGCAATGCTTACCTACTGTATGAACATTCTGATGAGCCTGATGATGCTCTCCATGGTATTCGTTATGATTTCCATGAGTATCGCAAGTGCACGACGTATCGCAGAAGTCATCAATGAAGAAAGCACACTGCATAACCCGGAAGATCCATGTTATGAAATCAAAGACGGAAGTATTCGCTTTGAGCATGTTACTTTCCGCTACTCTGCTTCTGCCGAGGTTCCGGTACTGGATGATATCAATCTATCCATCGCCTCCGGAGAGACCATCGGTATCGTCGGTGGAACCGGAAGTTCAAAATCATCTCTGGTCAACCTGATCAGCCGCCTTTACGATGTCAACGAAGGCGCAGTCTATGTCGGAGGCAAAGATGTCCGCAGCTACGATCTGGATACGCTGCGAAATGAAGTGTCCGTTGTTCTGCAACAGAATGTGCTTTTTTCAGGCAGCATTCTTGACAACCTGCGCTGGGGTGATCCGAACGCAACCGAAGAGCAATGCATCGAAGCCTGCAAACAGGCGTGTGCAGATGAATTCATCCAGACATTTCCGGACAAATACAATACCCACATCGAACAGGGCGGAACCAATGTATCCGGTGGTCAGAAACAGCGTCTGTGTATCGCACGCGCCCTGTTGAAAAAGCCAAAAGTGCTGATTCTCGATGACAGTACCAGCGCCGTGGATACAGCAACGGATGCCCGCATCCGTAAAGCATTCCGCGAAGCAATCCCGGGCACAACAAAAATTATTATTGCACAACGTATCTCTTCGGTTATGGATGCCGATCATATTATCGTCTTAGATGACGGTCATCTGGACGGTTTCGGTACTCACGAAGAACTTTTACAGACCAACGCTATCTACCGTGATGTGTATGAATCGCAGACACAGGGTGGCGGAGATTTTGACGAAGGAGGTGCCGCATAATGCCAGGACCAGGACGCGGACCAAAAGGTCCGAAACCAAAAATCAAAAATCCGGGAAAACTGTTTGCAAGACTGATGGGTTATGTTTTCAAACGCTACGGCGTATTATATATTCTTGTTATCATCGGCATTTTATTAAGCGTCCTCTGTAACACACAGGGAACGATGTTTATGCAGACACTGATTGATGACTATATCACTCCAATGGTTCAGAATCACAGCGACGATTACAGTGCTCTGCTTGGTGCCATCGGTCGCGTGGCCGGCTTTTATGCCCTTGGTGTCATCGCTACATTTGCCTACAATAAGCTTTTGATCTATATTTCACAGGGAAGTATCAAACATCTGCGTGACGATCTGTTTACCCATATGCAGGATCTTCCGATCCGGTATTTTGATACGCACTCTCACGGTGACATCATGTCTGTCTACACGAACGACATCGATACTTTGCGTCAGGTCATCAGCCAGAGTATTCCACAGCTTTTAAACAGTGTGGTAACAATTGTAAACGTATTTATCTATATGATCATTTTAAATATTCCGCTTACGGTCATCACACTGATTATGGTTGCAATCACCGTGTTCATAACTGGAAAATTTGCCTCTTTTTCCAGCCGCTACTTCCTTGCACAGCAGGAAGATCTCGGTAAAGTGAACGGTTTTATCGAAGAAATGCTAAACGGCCAGAAAGTTGTAAAAGTATTTACACACGAGCAGCAAAATATTGAAGATTTCAACAAATTAAACGATCAACTGTTTGACAGTGCTTACAATGCCAACCGTTACTCCAACTATCTTGGACCTGTCAATGCACAGATTGGAAATCTAAGTTATGTGCTCTGTGCCATGATCGGTGGTGTCATGGCTTTGAGTGGTTTCGGAGGGCTCACCCTTGGAAAACTTGCAAGTTTTCTTACATTCAACAAGAGTTTCAACATGCCAATCTCTCAGGTGAGTATGCAGCTCAACAGTGTGGTTATGGCATTGGCCGGAAGCGAGCGAATCTTCAAACTTCTTGACGAGAAGCCGGAAACCGACGATGGATATGTTACACTGGTCAATGCCAGAGAAGAGAACGGTGTTCTGACTGAGACCACCGAAAACACCGGCATCTGGGCCTGGAAACATGTACATCAGGCAGATGGTTCCGTAGATTACATCCGTCTGACCGGAGATGTCGTATTTGATGATGTGGACTTTGGATATGTTCCGGAAAAAATCGTTCTGCACAACGTAGATCTCTACGCTACCCCGGGACAGAAAATTGCTTTTGTCGGCTCCACCGGTGCCGGTAAAACAACCATCACAAACCTGATTAATCGTTTCTACGATATTCAAGACGGAAAAATCCGTTACGATGGTATCAACATCAACAAAATCAAAAAAGCTGACCTGCGCCATTCCCTTGGCATTGTATTGCAGGATACGCACCTGTTTACCGCAACCGTTATGGAAAATATCCGTTATGGTAAGCTCGATGCAACCGATGAAGAAGTATATGCGGCTGCACGCCTTGCCAATGCTGACACCTTTATCCGTCAGCTGCCAGACGGCTACCAGACGGTTCTCACCGGAGACGGAGCCAACTTAAGCCAGGGACAGCGCCAGATGATTGCGATTGCCCGCGCAGCAATCGCAAATCCACCGGTTCTGATTCTCGATGAAGCAACCAGTTCCATCGATACCCGTACCGAGCGTATCGTACAGGATGGTATGGATAAACTGATGGCCGGAAGAACGACCTTTGTCATTGCACACCGCCTGTCCACCGTCCGAAACAGTGATTGTATCATCGTACTCGAACAGGGCCGTGTCATCGAACGTGGAAATCACGACCAGCTCATTGCAGCCAAAGGAAAATATTATCAGCTTTATACCGGAAAGGGTGTATAGTAAACTAGCAAAAATGCTGTATGTTTTCAAAACCTACAGCATTTTTGTCTTACTCTTTTTCATTTTCCATTCAACATTGCTATTTTACACTTCCCCGCCAATTGTACTTCGGTCCTATATTACATCCAACCTATGGTATCTGCGTTTTCCCACAACCAGCAGACAAACGGCAACCGTTCCACTGCAGAATAACACGGCAAATTCATTTCCTGCAAACGACAGGCACAGATCATTTTCCATAAACCAGCCTCCGCTGGTTGCATACAGTACTGTGGGATTAAATAATTCCCGGATAAGATCCCACACATTTCCCATCTGCACATAGGCAAGCAGATATGCCCCCATAAAAAGAAGCCCCAATCCCGCAAACGAAAAATAACTGTTCTGTAAAAACAACTGCACTGCGGCAGTAACAGCCGCAACGATCCCAAGAAGTCCCACAAGTACCAACAGCGCAAGCAAAAGATATTGCCACTGTTCCAGCCGCCAGAACGTGACAAATGGATACATCATCTGCAGCCGCGGCTCCGCAACCATACATGCCGCCACCGGAACATGCCACAGGTTCTGAAACGGAACCTCTGCGAAAAATACCAAGAGGGTAAACACTGTAAGCAGTCCGGCATAAAACAGCCCGCACACCGCTCCCGCAAGCATTTTCTTTTCCATAATTTTCTTTCCAGCGGCAGTCGCTAAAACCAGATCCTGCGTTTTATATATCCTCTCATAATCCATCAGATACAGCATCGAAAGAATCATCAGAACCGCGGTCTGCAAAATCAGATTCTTCCACAGTTTTCCATACAAAGTGGAGTGCAGTTTATACCAACTTCCCGGATAAAAGTCATAAGTGCCTTCCCCTGTTTTTCTGATCTGTTCCACCCTCTTCTGCAATCGGTCATAATTGCGTACAATCCACGATCCCCAGACTCCCTGCGGTTCATATCCACTCTTTTTTTCTTTCTGTTCCAGAATCTTACGCATATCCAGTGTATCATACATTCCACCATAGGTCTTTTTATAGTCCGCATAGGCACTTTCATACTCCGGGCTTGCCGTCTCCTCATCCGTCACAGCCACATGCATCTGCCGCAGTTCCTTTCTCATGCCGGCATTTCCCACATAGGTATAGATACTCAAAAACTGAAACAATCCAAATGCGATACAGACAATCCACAGAAACGGATGCCGCAGACATTTTCCACACTCTTTTTGCAAAAGGCGCATTCTTTCTCTCCTTTACACTCATCTATCGTCAGAGATCTCTGTAATGATCTCTGTGCATTTTCCGCCACAGCACGCACGCGCATGCCAAAATCCACCCCAGAATCCAAAGCACTTCTGAATAAGGCAGGCTATTTTCATCCATCGGCTTCTGAAACAGATGTACAAAAATGTGTGTCAGCAAAAAGCCAATTCCTGCGCATGCCGGAATGGCAAATGCAATTCCCGCAATGTAATTGCCTGCCGTTCTTCCGATCAGGTAAATCAAAACAACCGCAGCCAGCACAAACACAAAAACCAGCAGCATGTGAAGCAGCATATAGAAACCAAACGGCAGATTTTTACACCACAACTGCAGTCTCGTATCGTTGATACAATCGCCTTTCCAGAATACCGCCAGTCCTTTTATGACGTAAACCAGTACATAAATACAAAATTGTACGATTCCCACAAAACCGCAGCAGGCCACAAGTGCCTGAAACTGCCTGTCAAAAAGTTTCCGCCCGGTAGCAGTCGTTGCATACAACGGCAGCACATGACATAACCGTTCCCGTATCAGATACGGCAGTGCAAGGATTGCGAAACAAATCAGAAGTAGAATTCCCATCATTCTCATATCTTTTTCTACAATATAAAAAATTCCACTCGGCATTAGAGAGATGCTGTCTTCGTTCTGTAAATTTTTGTATTCATCCAGCCGATCGAGCACCTGAAGTTCAAAAAACAGTTTTGACCCTTTTGAATCCTCAAAGACCAGACGCGACAGTTCCTGATCGATTTTCCTTTCCTCATCGGTTAAAGTATCCTTATCAAAAAATGTTTCCTGTGTCTTCGAAAATTCCTGATAATTCGTAATTTTTGCATCTGCAAGAACCGGATCCGCCGCAATGATCCGGGTGTATGCCTCTTCCAGTTCTTTTCTTTTTTCATCCAGCTTCGACCAGTCCTCACGCGGCAGCGAAGTTCCCCAGCTTTCGATCAATTCGGCGTAAAACGGCATATCATACGGGGAATCTGTTGTCTGCCCTCCCGCCGGATAAATCGTCACTTCTAAAAACAACTGGTAAAACAGCACCGTAAATACTGCTATAACAAGCAATACCCGGATATCCATGATTTTTTTACATTCTTTTATCAATATTTTCATGCCGGTTCCTCCTGATAAGTAACCAGAAATACATCTTCCAGATTCGGCGTACAATTCATGCTGCCTTCCTCCGGCTTGCTGCTGTAATAACGCACCTGCATGTGTTCCTGCTCCTGCCGCACAGAAAGAATCAGATGCGTGTCTTGAAATGCATCAAACGCACGGTCTTCCATCACACACTCATACACCTTTCCATCAAGCGTTTTACAAATATTGGAAACCGTGTCCATCCGGTATAGTTTACGTTCTTTTAACAGAATCACCTGATTGGCATTCGACTCAATATCCGACACAATATGCGTGGAAAGAATGACGATCCGGTCCTTTGACAACGTTGACAGGATATTGCGGAAGCGCGCCCGCTCTTTTGGATCAAGTCCCGCAGTCGGTTCATCCAGTATCAGAATTTTCGGATCATTTAACATTGCCTGTGCAATTCCCACCCGCTGGATCATTCCTCCGGAAAATTTTTTCATTTTTTTGTCTGCCACATCGGAAAGTCCGACCAGTTCAAGCAGTTGTTCTATCTTTTCTTTTGCGGTCTGCTTTGGCATATTTTTAAGTGCTGCCAGATAATCCAGATACTGCACGGGTGTGTTGTTTTTGTAATATCCAAACTGCTGCGGCAGATACCCCAGCAGATCCCGGTATTTTTCCCCGAGTTTTGCAACAGGAATCCCATCCCATAAAATTTCTCCCTGTGTAGGAACCAGCAGGGTTGCAATCATTTTTATGAGAGTTGTCTTTCCCGCACCGTTTGGGGCAAGCATTCCGTAAAGCCCATGCTCCATCTCAAGACTGATGTCTTCCACCGCCGGAAATTTTCCGTAACTTTTGCTAACATGCGAAAGAGTAAGCATCTTTTTTCTCCACCTTTCCTATTGATACGAACAAAAGACAAAAGCTTGCGGCAGTGACCGCGCCGTGCACCGCCAGCGGAACCGATGTAAAAAGAAACATCTGCACGCCAGTTCCCGCAAGCCTTGCAATCACGCACACACACGCCCAGACTGCGATCAGACCTGCATAAAACAGACCACCCGCGCCTTTGTGGCAGGCATATACACAGACCGAAGCAAACAAAAACACACTGCTGCTTCCCACCAGAACCATACTCACAAATGTTTTTCCCGAAACATCCGTAAATAAAGCTGCTCCGGTCACATTGACCAGTATCATGATCACGCCTGCATACAGCATGCGAAGTCCCGACAGATAGCTCTGGGAATAATGAAGCGAGCCGATCAGCTCCTGCATGTGGTTCTGCGCATCCAGCCACCATGCCAGCACCGCAAACACCAGAAAACAGACAGGAAATCCTAAAAACACAATCATCCTCTGCGTTTCGGGCTGCTTTGCATATGACTGTCCAAGCCATCCGATTCCCAGATACAGACAGGCAACTATAAGCCAGATACTTCCGCTCTGATAAAATATGGCACGAATGCCCGGTCCCCAGTAAATTTCTTTGATTCTTTCCCATAGACTCTGCCGCTTTGGTATTGCTTTTTCCACAATCGCACGACATTCCTTCTGCATAACGCTATCCTCCGGGAATTCTACTGGAAGCAGTGGTATCTTCTGTTCTTTCTTCCATTCCTTTTCCTTCATCTTTGCACCTCCTGCCGAATCCTTTTTAACATCTGGTAAAACCGGGTCTTTACGGTACTCTCCGCAAGATCCATCTCCTCTGCAATCTGCGCAAATGTCTTCTCCTCAAAGCATTTTTTCTGAAAAATGCGAATCCATTCGCGCTCATAGGAAACGACAATATCCATAATCCGGCGAATCTCTTCTTTTTGAACCATATGCTCCGCCAGATCACGCACAGTTTTTTCCTCCTCTGTTTCCCATTGCAGAGGCTGTTGCAGTTTTTCCTTTTGATAACTTTTACTGCGATAATAATCTGTGATCCTGTTGGCTGCCACACGGTATGCCCAGGTGCGGAAGCCCGCCTTTTTCTCATCAAACGCATAAATTCCCTGCAAAACAGTGATAAAAATTTCCTGTGTCAGATCAAGCGCAAGTTCCCTCTCTCCGGTCTGCCGGTAGGTAAACGCATAGATTTCCCGGTAGTATCGCCGGATCAGTTCATCCGCCGCTTTTTTATCCTGTTTTTTCTTAATTCTGCGGATTAACTGGTTGTCTGTCTGCATGCATGTTCACCGCCTTTATCTCCGTTCACTCAGATATACGAAATATGATACAAAATAGTTGGGATTCTGAAAAGATTTTTTAAATAGAAAAAGCACATGCTCACGCATATGCTTTCGCTTCTCTTCCACTCTTATCCCAACGAGGAATCGCTTCGAAGTACATCGATAAATTTTCCTACTTCTGCCCACGCTTTCTTTGACTCTGGTATATTCAGGTATGCCATCTGAAATACATGGAACATTCCTTCATAAATACTTAAACGTACGCGAATGCCCTGCTGCCGTGCCTTCGCTGCAACGGACACAGAATCACTCAGAAGCATTTCCAGTGATCCTACCTGGATCAACATCGGTGGAAATCCCCGGAAATCTCCAAATAACGGAGAAATATAGTAATCCATCTTGTCATGATCTCCGGCATAATCGTTGACATAGATCAGGCTTTCTTTGGTGTTGCCAAACAAAGGGTCCTTTTCGTAGTTGGTCGTATAAGACTCTCCGCTGGCCGTCAGATCTGTCCACGGAGACATGGCGATAACTCCGCCGGGCATCGGCATGTGATGATCCTTAAGATACATACACAATGCCATGGCGAGTCCACCACCTGCCGAATCCCCGGCAACGATGATCTGCTCCCCATAATAGCCTTTGTCCAAAAGCCACTGATAGGATGCGAGCGCATCCTCCAATGCCGCCGGATATGGATGTTCCGGTGCTACCCGGTAATCCGGTGTCAGTACATTGCAACCTTTGCTCACTTCATTGTACAGGCCGGCAAACACATAATATGCATTGCGCACCGCCCCCATATAACCGCCACCATGCAACTGTAAGATCACATAATCCTGCCCCGGATTCTCCTTTAGGGACAACAGCTTCATGGAGAAGTTTTCCATGTCAATATTTGTCATATTAAAGCATTCCGGCACGTGCCACGCCGGCTCTTTTAACCGCTTTCTAAGTTCTCCGCTTTTGATTTTCTTTCCAATCTGCAAATCATTGGTAAGATGGGAAAGAAGTTCTGCTATTACACGTCCCTTAACACTTGCTTCATTCTCTATCATACGTGAAATCTCCGTTTTAACTCTGTTCGTGCTCTCTGGTCACCTAAGATCAAAGTCCCTAGGAATAAAAATAATGAGGTTCCAAAAGCAATCCATACGAGATATTTGAAGTGGATCATTCCCATCAACCGCAAAATAACCGGAATCAGACTGAGCAATATGGTCAGTATCTCTGTCATCATGTAACTCTGCCAGTTTCTGCGGTTAATCAAAATCAACAGAAAAATAACCAGATCCACCACAAGAATCGCAGACGGAACTACAAAATCCAATGACCATCCGCGATATCCCGTCACATAATCAATGCCAAGCATCATGGCAACCGCCAGAATAATCAGACTGATTGTCTTAAACATATATCCCGATTTACCCACAATCGCAAGTCGGAATACAATATTCGCATAGATGAATACCAGTCCGGCTACAATGCTCCACGGAACCTGTGGGTCGGCATTGTAGTTGATGGAAACCAGAAGGCACTCAATCAAAATAGACAAAAATAAAAATAAATTTTCCAGAAATCGAAATCTCTTTGTGACAGCAATGGCATTCGGGTACATATCCTCCGTTGAAGTTCCATCCTCTTCAAGAACATGCTTGCACAACGGACAACGATCCGTATGATCTAAAATGATCACATTGCATTTCTGACATCTACTCATAATACACCCCGTTTGTTTCTATACTTACTTCTACGCCATCCTCTGCAATCTTTCGGAAAAAGGCTTTCTGCACTGTTGCCTCCGCAAAAATGGAACTGAACGTAAATACCAGTGTATCCTGATAAGAACAGATTGTTCCTTTCAGATACTGCCCTTTCGACATGGCAATAAACGAATGAAACATCTCAATATACGGCTGGTATAATTCGTCAATTTTGATGTTTCCGATATTGGTAATCGTTGTCGTATTGGCCACAGCCGACTTTGAATACACAATCCGCATCGCTATATTCTTCAGAAAAAGCGGTACCGGACGCATGAGTTTATTCATCTGGTTAGATACGCTGTAAGAAAATAAATCCTCGAGATGTTCCTTATTGATTTGCTTGTGCAGGCTCTCTTGTATGATGGCCAGCACTTCCTCAAACGTATATGTGTTCTTCTGTGGACGAAACTCTGCAGAGACCATGACAAAGAAATTCTTTGTCGTATCGGAATCAAAATACGGACGCAGATTCACCGGTACTGCCACACGAATCGGCCGCCCACCCGGCATTCCATGCAAAAGCTGTGTGTATACGCTCCACACAAATACCGTCACAAGGTATTCATTCAAAGAAGCATGGTACCGATGTGCGACCTCTTTGAGCTGCTGTACCGGCATCCTTCCATGCATCAGGCCAAACTCGCCTGCCGGCAGCCTGTCTTCATGAATCAGATATGCTTTTTCCTTATTAAATCCACTCGGTCTGCCTTTTTTATAATTTCTGACAAAGCTATCCTCACGACTTAACGATGTATCTACACTCAGTCCATCCTGCCCTCCGAGCTCCGGATGCACAAGTCGCAGATACTGATAAGTCAGTTCCCGGAGAAAATTGATCCCCCCCATCCCATCCGTAAGCACATGAAATACTTCCAGATTGATGCGTTTCTTATAATATGTGACCCGAAACAGGTAATTATGATTTCGATTTGGTTGTATAAAACGACACGGGAACATCGTTTCCTCTGTCACGCGCGGCGCTTTCTTTCCATTTTCCTCAAAATAATACCAAAACACACCGGTCCGCAGCCGGACATTAAATCCGTCAAACTTCGGCAACACCATATCGAGCGCCTGCTGCAGATATTCTTTTTGAATGTCTTCCTTGAGCGTCACACTGATCCGGTATACATTTGTCATATTCTCTCCCGCAATGGAAGGAAATAAATGTGCCGTATTGTCTAATTTATCCCAACGGATCTGTCTGGGCATAGAGCGTGTTTTCTTTTGCTTTTCTTTCATAATATTGTTACATTTCCTTTGACTAGAAGATACTAACTCCTACGAGACTCAGTACCATCATAATTATCCCTGCAAGCAGTACGCCAAGCATGACTGCTGCAATGGTAGATTTAAAATCCATGTCCAGGATGCTTGCTGCTAATGTTCCCGTCCATGCACCGGTTCCAGGAATCGGAATTCCGACAAACAGTAATAATGCTACAAAAAGACCTCTTCCGGCCTTCGCCTGCAGCTTTTTGCCGCCTTTTTCTCCCTTTTCAAGACACCAGGTAAAGAACCGGCCAACGACCGGCTTATCCGCGCCCCACACAAGCACTTTGCGCGCGAACAGATAAATGATCGGTACCGGCAACATGTTTCCAATAATCGCTATAATATATGATGGTATCATCGGAAGATGAAATATCTGCGAATAGGGAATTGCTCCACGAAGTTCTAGCAGCGGTACCATGGAAACAAAAAAAACAATCAGATAATGCTTAAACAATATTTTGTCCTCATTTCTTAGATTTACTTATTCTTTTACTGATTTATATATGCCTTCAGGAAATCAATAAACTCCTGCATCTGCTCATCCGTACCAATGGAAATACGCAGATATTCATTGATTCTGGCCGGATTGCTAAAATGCCGTACATAGATATCTTTTTCTTTCAAAGCTTCAAACAAAGCTTCCCCGGATACCTGCGGATGTCTGGCAAATATGAAGTTGCTCCTGGAATCACCAAACACAAAGCCGAGTTTCTTCAATTCCTGCTTCGTCCATTCTCTTGTCTTTATAATCTTATCACGTGTCATCTCAAAGTATGCACGGTCTTTGATTGCTGCAGTACCTGCTGCAATTGTAATCGTGTCCATCGTATAGGAATTAAAGGAATACTTCACGTCATTTAAATACTTAATGAGTACCGGATTACTGATTGCAAATCCAATACGTGATCCTGCCATGGAACGGGATTTTGAAAATGTCTGTACAACAATCAGATTGTCATACTTATCAATCAGAGGCAATGCACTCTCGCCGCCAAAGTCAATATATGCTTCATCCACCACAACAATGACATCCGGATTGGCCTGAATGATCTGCTCGATCTGCTCTAATGTCATCAATTCACCGGTTGGTGCATTCGGATTCGGGAAGATCACACCACCATTTGCCTTTTTATAGTCCTCTGTGCGGATTTTAAACTCATCATCCAACGGAATACGCTCGTACGGAATTCGAAGCATTTCTGCCCACACATCATAAAAAGAATATGTGATATCCGGAAACAGAATCGGCTCCTTGGCATTAAAAAATGTCATAAAGATCATAGCCAGCACATCATCGGAACCCACTCCGACAAAGACCTGATTGTTCTCTACCTTATAAAAGTCAGCGATGCCCTGTACCAGATCTGCCACGACCGGATCCGGATACAGACGCAGACGGTCAATGTCCACGTCTGCCACTGCTTTTGCGACACCAGGTGCCGGTGGATACGGATTCTCGTTTGTATTTAATTTAATCATATGCTCCTTCTTTGGCTGCTCGCCAGGAACGTATGGAACGACTTTTCGAATATTGTTTTCCCAGTTTTTCATGTTGCCTCCTCTATTTGCTGAACATCCCCGCCCATGGAAAGCTGATTTTGGCATGGGCTGATTTTTGGACTATCAATACTGTACCGCATCCTTATAAAATTGTAAAGAATTCCCCCTCTTAAAAAAAATAAAATTTGGCTTTTTACCCTCTTGAAGTTTTGAAAAATCATGATAAGATAGATACACATTGCGAAAGGATAAGGAGGCAAATTATGGGAAAAGGTACAACAAAAGAGATGACAAGCGGTTCTACGATGAAACTCATTCTCGGCTTTGCAGTTCCGCTTCTTATGGGAATGCTCTTTCAACAGGTATATGGACTGGTGGACACGATTATCGTTGGCCGCTTTCTTGGTGTATCCGCGCTCGCCGCTGTGGGTGCTACCGGAAGTATCAACTTTCTGATCATCGGATTCTGTCAGGGAATCTGCAATGGATTCGCGCTTCCGATCGCGCAGCGTTTCGGTGCAAGAGATTATGACGGACTCCGCAAATATGTAGGAAACTCTGCGGTATTATCCATTCTTTTCGGAGGTACACTCACAGTGCTTACTGTGGTATTCTGCCGTGATATTCTTCTTTTGATGCGCACACCATCGGATATTATTGACTTATCTTATCAATATATCGTTGTCATTTTTGCCGGCATACCTGCCATCATCCTTTACAATATATTATCTGCATACCTGCGTTCGCTTGGAGATTCCATCACGCCGGTCGTATTCCTGATTCTGGCTGCTGTACTCAATGTCGGACTGGATTTGCTGTTTATCGTAGTCTTTCACTGGGGAGTATTTGGTGCAGCTTTTGCTACCGTGCTGGCACAGGCGGTATCCGGCATCCTCTGTCTGATACTGATCATCTGGAAATTTGAAATTCTTCACCTGAAGCGTGAGGATTGGAATCTGGACTCTTTCTATGTAAAATATCTTTTGATCATGGGACTTCCTATGGGATTACAATATTCGATCACCGCTATCGGAAGTGTCATTTTGCAAACTGCGGTCAACTCCCTCGGTTCCGCTGCTGTCGCAGCCATGACAGCCGGAAGCAGAATTTCCATGTTTGTGGTATGTCCTTTCGACGCACTTGGTTCTACCATGGCCACTTTTGGCGGACAAAATGTAGGTGCCGGAAAGCTTGACCGGCTTGGACAGGGACTCCGCTCCGCTGTGATTCTTGGAGCTGTCTACTCTGCTATCATTCTTCTTGTGCTGATCGTCTTTGGTCAGAATCTTGTTTACCTGTTCGTCGACCCGAAAGAAACCGTTGTCGTTGCACAGGCAAGACAATTTCTTATTACCAACGCAGTCTTTTATGTCCCGCTGGCTTTGGTCAATATCGTTCGTTTTCTTATTCAGGGAATGGGATTTTCCGGCTTTGCAGTATTTGCCGGTGTGTTTGAAATGATTGCCCGTGCGCTCGTGGGACTGGCATTTGTGCCACTGTTTGGATATTCCGCGGCATGTTTTGCCAGCCCACTGGCTTGGATTTTTGCAGATTGCTTTTTGATTCCTGCCTTCTTCCACTGTCGGAAAAAATTAATGCAGGCAGGTTCTGATCAAATGTAATCGGATATGTAAGGAATCTTGTGGAACAGCACATCATCGAGACGGTCCACAGCTTCCTTCTTTCCTTCAATACGTTCTAACGCATACAGACGCTCGGCTGTCTTATAGCCCAGTAAAAGCGTTGTCAATGTCCCAATCTCCATCTTGAGCCGGTACTCTGCCGGCTCATGTGTCAATGTACATTTTCCATCCGAAAAACATAAACGGAAAATACGGTCATTCCAAGGCAGAAGGTTATCGGTGATATCCAGTTCAATATAAAGTGTTCCACCATCCGGATCACATGGATAATCTTTTATAAATTCTTCGATATCAATAATTCTTCCCATTGCATACGGACGAATGGATTCTTTAATGTCTCCATCATCCATCTCGAAAGCGATCGGTTCGCTGAAATACGTATTTCCATGCACTTCATCAATCATGGAATCATGAGCATGTATATACTCCCACAGTCCCTTCTTTGCCTCGCGGTTCAGATAGATCATCTCTTTGATATGCATAATATCGTTTTTGATGAGGTATACCATGAATCCGCATGGCTTGTCCTTTGTATTGTAATAGACCGCAACATTTGTATCGTCCTCATCCCAACGCCAGTACTCTTCCCATGCCAGAGCATTGCGGAACAGGCAGCCGTGCGTGATCGATGCAAAATGTGAATGCAGCTCATGGAAATCAGAACTGTCCCACGCCACACGCCGTACATAGCCGGGTGCTTTGACCTTTGTCGGAATCTGCCGGTCCTTGATGTTAAAAGATATCTTGTTGGAAATAATTTCCCATCCCAGATGATGATACAAAGGAATCGAATATGGATACAGCAGAGCAAACGACTTTTCCTGCTGTTTCATATGGGTAAGGCTTTGTATCATGAGCTTTTTCATGATTCCCTGTCCGGTGTACTCCGGATAAGTACAGACACTTGTGACAAATCCTACCTGAAAAACTTCTCCATAGATATTCATTTTCAGTGGATAAACTGCAAACTGGGAAATCAGTGTATCCCCATCAAAACATCCCAATACATCCGCACGTTCCAATACCGGGAACTTTGACTGCTTGATTTCCTCATCCTTCCAGCCTGTTGCAATAAGTTCCTCTTCCGTTACCTGAAATGTATAACGAAGTAACGCATTATACTGATCCAAATCTTTTGGTTCCAAATAGCGCAAGCCATAATTTTCCACTGAATTCATTTCTAATCTCCTTATTCTAATGCTTTTTCCAGCTCATGAATTACAATTTTCAGAGCTTTAATTCTTGCATACTTCTTATCTACCGACTCAAGAATATGCCACGGCGCATAGGTCGTGCTCGTCTTTGCGATCATCTCATTGACAGCCGTCTCGTATTCATCCCACTTCTCACGATTGCGCCAGTCTTCATCGGTGATCTTCCACTGTTTCTCCGGTGTATTCTGCCGATCCGTAAAACGGGCAAGCTGGGTATCTTTGTCAATCTGTACCCAGAATTTGATAATGACAGCGCCCCAGTCATGAAGTTCCTTCTCGAACTCGTTGATTTCATTGTAGGCACGCATCCAGTCATTCTCACTGCAGAAGCCCTCCAGGCGCTCGACCATAACTCTTCCATACCATGTACGGTCAAAAATCGCTATATGTCCGGTCTTTGGCAGTCTCGTCCAGAAACGCCACAGATAATGTCTTGCCTTCTCATGCGGCTCCGGACTTGCGATTGGATGCACCTCGTATCCACGCGGATCAAGTGCTCCGGTAATCCGTTTGATATTTCCGCCTTTTCCAGCGGCATCCCAGCCTTCGTAGGCAATGATTACCGGCACTTTCTTGCGGTACAGACGATTGTGCAGTTCGCCAAGGCGCTGCTGCAGCTGCTTTAATTCTTTTTTGTATTCCTCTTCCCCGATCTGCTTGTCCAAAGGGATTTCCGCCAGCAGCGGCATACGCTTTAGCGGAAATACATTCTGCAACAGAGGAACCGCCATCTGATGATTACTTAAAGCAATCTCGATTCCACGCGTCAGAGTTTCTAATATCTGAACTTCTGTCCATTTCTTTGATTCTGCATCCACGATATACCACGGTGCAGAAGGCATATTCGTATTTTTCAGATAAGAAGAAAATGCATCCAGGCATTTGTCATAATGCTTATTCTGCCATAAATCTTTCTTGCCGACCCGCCACGTCGTATCCTTTTCATCTTCAAGATTCCGAATCCGCTTTTCCTGTTCCTTTTTGGAAATGTGTAAAAAGAACTTCATGACAAGATATCCGTTGTCTGTCAGCTGTCGCTCAAAACGTCTGACACTCTCGATACGGTTCGTATATGCCGTCTCCGACAATTCTTTATGCAGACTTGCATCGGTAATCTCATCCATCCATGCGGTATCTAAAAATACAAACTTTCCAGCCTCCGGAATCTTTGCAAAATACCGATACAAAAATGGTTTTCTCTCATCTTCTTCTGTCTTTTTCTGCATTGACTCAACCTTAAAAAAGCGCGGGTCAATGTTCTGGATAATCTGTCCAATACTGTATCCTTTGCCGGAAGTTCCCCATCCCTCCATCACGACCAGTACCGGTATCTTCTGTTCCTTGATCAAAAGCTGCTGTCTTGCCAGTTTCTCTTTTGCAGCATCCAGACGCAGCTTTAATTCTTCCTCTCCCGGTTTATCCAATTCTTTCCATTCTTTTAACATAAGCCTTCCCCTTTCCTATCCTATATATTTTATATAAATACCATCCACAGTGTTCCCCCTATGATCAGCACCAATCCAAACAATGCCTTGCGGCTGAGCTTTTCATGGAACACGATATAGGAAAATACGATGGTCACTACAATACTCAATTTATCAATCGGTACGACCACACTGGCAAGCCCGTCCTGCAATGCTTTATAGTAACAAAGCCAGGAACCTCCTGTTGCCAGCCCCGATAAACAGATAAATCCAAGTTCTTTCTTATCAATCTCTTTTATTGTATTCTGTTTTCCCGTAACAAATACAACAATCCACGCCATAATCAGAACAACAATCGTACGAACTGCCGTGCCAAGATTGGAATTTACCCCCTCAATTCCAACTTTTCCGAGAATCGATGTCAGACTGGCAAACACTGCAGATAATACCGCATAAAAAAGCCAGCTTTTTCCACTCTTCTTCTCTCCGCCTGTTTCTTTTTTGGTGATCATCAGATAAGTACCAATACCAATCAGTACCACACAGATGAGTTTTGGAATACTGATTTCCTCTTTTAAAAACAAAAATGCCAATACGATCGTCAGAATCGTGCTTGACTTATCAATCGGAACAACTTTATTCACATCCCCGATCTGCAATGCCTTAAAATAACAAAGCCAGGATGCACCTGTTGCTGCACCGGACAGAAAAAGAAAAATCCATGTGGTCATGGAAACATCTCTTATTCCACTCTGCGCCCCGACCACAAACACCATGATCCAGGAAAAAATCAGTACAATCACGGTACGAATAGCCGTTGCTACGTTTGAATCTGTTTTTCGAATCCCGCATTTTGCAAGTATAGACGTAAGTCCTGCAAACATGGCAGAGCCAAATGCATACAAAATCCACATACCTTGTTCCTTCTTTCTCTGTTGTGAACTTTTATTTGACTACTCTTATTGTACCATTTTTGTTCAAAAAAAAAAGAGCCACATGCATATTGCATGTGACCCTTCCCATTCTTTTTATTTTTCAGTAGATTTTTCAATTGTATGTGTTGCACAATCATACACAAATTCTGTAGATTTACCTTCCTCTGTTGTTTCAACAAAATGAATCGTATTTTCCGTAATCGTCTGTACTAATACATAACTGTTTTTATCATCTAATTTTCTTGTAAAAATGCATTTTTATTTGTGCCATCTTTCTTGCATTTATATACTTTGACCGTATACATTTCTGATCCTTCAGTATTTTCAGACTGTGGATAAGATGTATAATATATATTATTATTTATAAACATTGCACATGTTGTATTTTTTGCAAGTCTGGTAACTTTCTTTACACCATTTGAAGTAATTTCATATACATAGGATGCATATGGTGTAATATCTGTCGGCATATAGTAGGAAGCTGTCACATATTTTCCATAAGTACTTTGAATAATAAAGTTCTTTTTCAGGCACTTATAGGTCTTTGTCTTCATGTTGTAAGTATAAGTATCTCCATCCCCTGCTCCGCGAATACTGCTAAGATATATATTATTTCCATATACATATGAAATCATATAGCTCTGATCACTGTCTGCTTCTATTTTCAGTTTTTTCAATAACTGTGTCTTTCCAGTTTTAAGATTCTTACAATAAAGCTTATTGCCTTTTTTGTTCAAATAAATCTTTTTTGTTCCATTCGACCAGTTGATACGGTAATCCTTTGTAATTGTACTGATATAAGCCGCCGTCTTTGCCTCCGTCACTGTTCCACTTGTGCAAAAAATAAAGCTAAATGCCAAAACTGCACACATCATTGTTAGAAATTTTTTCATTTTAAATTTCTCCTTTTGGAATTATTTTTTCTAGCTATGTTCTATCACAAAATAATTCAGGAAACAACATGTTTAAGGAATTCCTAAGAATCTTCTTTGTTCCGTAACATTTTTTTACATGCATGTAACATTTTTATTACGCTTTATTTTCTGGGTGTTTTTATTGCTTTATGTATCGAGAATAAAATAAACCGCGGCAATAGCAAAAATCATTCTGCCTTTGCCGCGATCATACTCATTACACTCACGATTGCATTTTTCGTTTCTTTTTCCCCTATTTTATACGTAAATTTACAAATTTTCTCCAATTCGCAGGAGCTGATTATATTTTGCTGTGCGCTCTCCACGGCAAGGAGCTCCTGTTTTGATCCATCCGGCATTGACTGCCACTGCCAGATCCGCGATAAAAGTATCTTCTGTCTCACCGGAACGATGTGAAATAATGGCTTTGTAACCACTTTTCTGTGCAAGTTCAATTGCGTCCATCGCCTCCGTTAATGTTCCAATCTGATTTACTTTGATCAATACCGCGTTTGCCACCGCAAGATCAATCCCGCAGTGAATGCGCTTGACATTTGTAACAAACAGATCATCCCCTACGAGCATCGCATCCTTTCCCAGTCGCGTGGTCATTTTCTGCCATCCTTCCCAGTCATCCTCATCAAGTCCATCCTCAATCGAGATAAGTGGATAATTCTGAATCAGATCCTCATACAGAGAAATCAATTCCTCTGCGCTGCGGATGCCATCCTGAAAATGGTACATACCGTCTTCCTCATGATACAATTCCGAAGTTGCTGCATCCATCGCAAACGCCACATCGGCCCCCACCTGATAGCCGGCTTTTTCCACTGCGCGGGATAAATATGCAAAGACTTCTTTTGCATCCGCAAAATCCGGCGCAAATCCGCCTTCGTCTCCCACAGCCGTGAGCAGACCATCCTCGTGAAGAATCTGTCTTAAGAAATGATAGACTTCTGCTCCCATCCGGAGTGCCTGTGCAAAATCATCGGCACCCACCGGAACAATCATAAACTCCTGAAAATCCAGTGAATTTTTTGCATGTGCACCACCGTTGATCACGTTCATCATCGGCATTGGCCATCTCTTTGCATTCGTGCCACCAAGATAACGGTACAGCGGTATATCCAGAGCTGTAGCCGCACATCTGGCGCAGGCAAGCGAAACTGCCAGCAGCGCATTTGCTCCCAGATTTCCCTTATTGTCCGTTCCATCCAGTTCTACGAGTTTGCGATCGATGGCGATCTGATCAAGCACATTCATGCCCATCAGTTCCTGCCGAATACGCTCATTGATATGCGATACAACCTTCTCAACCCCCAGACCAAAATATGCTTCAACACCATCTCTTAACTCGATAGCCTCAAATTGTCCGGTACTCGCTCCTGACGGAACAGATTCCCTGCCTACACTCTTTCTTCCTGTCGTCTCTGTCTGTGCAGTGACTTCCGCTTCGACCGTAGGATTTCCTCTGGAATCTAAAATTTGTCTTGCGTGTATGTCAATAATTTTAATTGTAAGTGCCATAAGAACCGCCTTTCTTTTTTGTTTATTATGGATAGAAAGCGCGTATCTTATGCAAAAGTTTTTCGATGCGCCATTTTTTTACATTTTCAAAGCCCCTGCCCATACCACATTTCCCTGCTACTAGTTAGCCACAATTGCGAAGTTGTAGCAACCCTTTCCCTGTCTCTTTGATGATTCCTGTCCGTTCAAGTTTCGACACCGGCCCGTGTATGTCCGTCTCTCACAGATGACGTCCGAAGTATTTTGTGTTCGTCTTAGAGGCGGTATGAACAATACGGTGCTCGCGGGTCGCATTTGCGCCCTCGTTCTACTTATTAATAATGTAGTACTACGATGGGCGACACAATGGAGAGCGAGCACATTAAAATTTGCGAATACCACCTCTTAGACGAACTAAAAATGCTGAGCGTATCTGTGAGAGACGGACATACACGGGCCGGTGTCGAAACGCGAGCCGGACACGAAATTTGAGACAGGGAAAAGCATTCACAACTTCTGCAATTTTGTCTAAAACCGTAGCAGAGAAATGTGATATGGGCCGGGGCAAGTGAAATGCAAAAAAACTGCGTATCGCCAACTTTTACATCAGCACATACGCAGCTTTGTCACTTTACATATTAAACATTAATCTCCGCTTTTACGCCAAGCTCAGACTTATTTGCATCCAGCACCGGATTAACCACATCCCGCAGGAATACTTCCACCTGACGAGGTGCGCGTCCCACATAAAGCTCAGGCTTTAAGTTTGCTTCAATCTGCTCTTTGGTAAGTCCAAATGCAGGATCTGCAGCAATAAGGTCAACCAGATTGTTCTCTTTGCCTTCTTCCTTTACCGTCTTGCCTGCTTCCATAGAAAGCTGACGAATCTTCTCATGAAGTTCCTGACGGTTTCCACCTTCTTTTACGGCATCCATCATGATATTCTCCGTTGCCATAAATGGAATCTCTGCCATAAAATGCTTGTAGATTACTTTCGGATATACAACCAGTCCGTCTACAACATTTAAGCACAGATCCAAAATTCCATCGATTGCAAGAAATCCTTCCGGAACGGAAAGACGCTTGTTCGCAGAATCATCAAGTGTACGCTCGAACCACTGGGTTGCAGAAGTAATTGCCGGATTCAGTGCATCGACCATAACATAACGGGATAATGATGCGATACGTTCACTTCTCATAGGATTACGCTTATATGCCATTGCGGAAGATCCGATCTGATTCTTTTCGAATGGCTCCTCGACTTCTTTCAAGTGCTGCAGGAGACGAATATCATTTGACATCTTGTGTGCACTTGCGGCAATACCTGCAAGAATATTCAAAACTCTGGTGTCCACTTTTCTGGAATAGGTCTGTCCGGATACCGGATAGCATGCCTTAAATCCCATCTTCTCTGCGATCATTGGATCAATCTTGTCGATTGTCTCCTGATCCCCGTTAAAAAGTTCTAAGAAACTTGCCTGTGTACCAGTTGTTCCTTTAGATCCAAGAAGCTTTAATGTACTCTGTACATACTCAAGATCCTCAAGATCCATCATGAACTCCTGTAACCACAGTGTTGCACGCTTACCAACCGTTGTTGGCTGTGCCGGCTGGAAGTGGGTAAATGCCAGTGTCGGCTGATCTTTGTACTTGTTTGCAAAATTTGCAAGCTCTGCGATCACACTTACCAGCTTTTTGTGAACGAGTTTCAACGCCTCATTCATAATAATAATATCTGTATTATCTCCGACATAACAGGAAGTTGCACCAAGATGAATGATTCCTGCTGCTTTCGGACACTGCTGACCATATGCATACACATGGCTCATAACATCATGACGAACTAGTTTTTCTCTCTCCACTGCCACATCATAATTGATGTCACTGACATGTGCCTTTAATTCATCAATCTGCTCCTGGGTGATAACCGGCTTTCCATTCTCGGAAAGACCAAGTTCCATCTCTGTCTCAGCCAATGCAATCCATAATTTTCTCCATGTTGTAAACTTCATGTCCTGAGAAAAAATGTACTGCATCTCCTTGCTGGCATAACGCTCAGAAAGCGGACTTGTATATCTATCTGTACTCACTATTATTATCCTCCTTCAGGGAGATATTATCTTCCCATTTTTCTTTCAAGGTCAATTTCTTTGTCATAATATTCTCCACGAATATCTTCCTTTGGCGGCTCCATTGGATATTCACCGGTAAAACATCCGCGACAGATTGGCAGACCACCCACCATCTCATCGAGACGGTCAATACCAAGATATCCGAGCGAATCAGCACCGATCACTTGACGAATCTCTTCAATTGTACGATTATATGCAATCAGTTGCTCGCGGGCCGGAATATCGGTTCCAAAATAACATGGCCATAAGAATGGCGGAGAACTGATTCTTACATGTACTTCCGTAGCACCTGCATCGCGAAGCATACGGACAATCCGGTCAGAAGTTGTACCGCGAACGATGGAATCATCAATCATGACCACACGTTTTCCTGCGACAGCTTCTCTGAGCACGTTCAGTTTTACCTGTACACTGGATTCACGGCTGCTCTGCTTTGGCTTAATAAAAGTACGTCCTACATAACTGTTCTTGACAAATGCAGTACCATATGGAATGCCGGACTCTAAAGAATATCCGAGTGCGGCAGCATTTCCGGATTCCGGTACACCGGTAACAATATCTGCCTCTACCGGTGAATCCTGTGCAAGAAAACGTCCTGCAAGAATACGGCTGGCATAAACACTCACGCCATCAATATGGCTGTCCGGACGTGCGAAATAGATATACTCAAAAATACATCTCGCTTCTTTTCCTTTTGGAAGTGCCATCGTCATATCGGATTCGATACCTTTTTCCGGTGTGATTGTAACGACCTCACCCGGTAAAACATCACGCACATACTCTGCACCAATGGTATCAAGTGCACAAGTCTCCGATGTGATAATATAAGCATTGTCACGCTTTCCGATGCAAAGCGGCTTGAATCCATATGGATCTCTTGCGCCGATCAGCTTTCTCGGGCTGGATACCACAAGGGCATACGCACCTTTAAGCTTCTGGCATGCTCTGCGAACAGCTTCTTCTGCAGAAGAAGAATTCAGTCGCTCTCTTGCGATATGGTAAGCAATTACCTCTGAATCGATCGTTGTCTGGAAAATTGCACCTGTATACTCCAAGTCATGGCGCAGCTCCTTTGCATTGATCAGATTACCATTGTGTGCAAGTGCCAATGTACCCTTGACATAATTTAATACCAACGGCTGTGCGTTCTCTCTTGTCGATGCACCGGCAGTTGAATAACGGACATGACCGACACCGATATCACCTTTCATACGTTCTAATTCTTCTGGTGTGAACACCTCGTTTACAAGGCCCATTCCCTTGTAGGACTGTATCTGTCCCTTGGGTCCGCTCGTATCACTAACCGCAATACCGCAACTTTCCTGTCCTCTGTGCTGTAATGCAAATAATCCATAGTAGATCGTAGATGCTACATCTGAACCATCAAAATCATACATGCCGAAGACTCCGCACTCCTCATGCAGCGCATCCTCATCATATGCCATATTATTTACCGCACATCCTCTGTTTTTATCAAAACGAATATCTTGATCCATTCTTATCTCCAAATTCCAGTCTGTGTTTTCTTATCTTGTAAAAGGTGTTCCTGTCAAAAGCTCATAAGCCTCTTTGTACTTGTCAACTGTCTTGACAACCACTTCATCCGGAAGAAGGAAATCGTTATCCGGATTTGCTTTCAGCCAGTCTCTTACATACTGCTTATCAAAAGATGGCTGTCCCTGACCTGCTTTGTATCCCTCTAATGGCCAGAATCTTGAGCTGTCCGGAGTCAGCATCTCATCTCCCAGAACTACGTTTCCATTCTCATCAAGACCAAACTCAAACTTTGTGTCTGCAATGATGATTCCTTTGCTCAATGCATACTCTGCACATTTCTTATATAATGCAATTGTGCAATCCTTAATCTGTGTTGCATAATCACGTCCCTTGCCAGGATAAATTTTTTCAAGTACTTCTACGGACTGCTCAAATGAGATATTCTCATCATGATCGCCTAATTCTGCTTTGGTACTAGGTGTATAAATCGGCTCAGGCAGCTTGTCAGACTCAACCAGCCCTTCCGGAAGCTTAATTCCACAAACAGTTCCATTCTCCTTATAACTTGCCCAGCCACTTCCTGTGATGTAACCACGTACGATGCATTCAATCGGAAGCATCTCTAACTTCTTGCACATCATGCTGTTTCCATCAAACTTCTCCTGCTGGAAAAATTCCGGCATATCTTTTACATCAACCGAAAGCATATGGTTTGGAACCACATCCCTGGTAAAATCAAACCAAAACTTGGACATCTGCGTAAGAATTGCGCCCTTGTCTGTGATCTTGTTCTTCAAGATATTATCAAATGCTGAAATACGATCGGTTGCAACAATAATCAGGCTGTCTCCGTTATCGTATACTTCTCTTACTTTTCCTTCTTTAAACGGTTTAAATTCCTGCATGTTCTCTTGTCCTCCATCTTATGCTTTCGAATTTTATTTTTCAGTAGAGTCAAAAAGCAATTACTTTTCTGACCAACTAAGAAAATTATAATACAGCGCCTTTTAGAAAGTCAATGCAATGCCTGACAATTTATAAGTTTTTACATTTCTTATTCGTTTCTGATAAGTCTTGCTAATATATCAGCATCTATGCACTTATATTGCAAAAAAGGCACCAGCGTACACTGATACCTTTTTCACACTTCTCATAAGAATCCCTTATCGGATTTTATTTTTCAACTAATAATGACTTTCCTGTCATCTCAGCCGGCTGCTCTAATCCCATGATCTGCAGCAATGTTGGAGCGATATCTGCAAGACATCCACCCTCACGAAGTGTATACTTCGGATCTGCATTCACAAGAATAAATGGAACCGGGTTTGTTGTATGAGCGGTATGTGGCTTTCCTGTCTCATAATCAATCATCTTCTCTGCATTTCCGTGATCTGCACAGATAAACAGAACACCGTCAACATCTTTGATTGCCTGTACAGCATCGCCAACAAGACTGTCTACACGCTCAACAGCTTTCACTGCTGCCGGGATTACACCGGTATGTCCTACCATATCCGGGTTCGCAAAGTTGATAATGATAACATCATACTTGTCAGACTTAATTGCCTCTACAAGATCCATTCCAACTTCCGGAGCGCTCATTTCTGGCTTTAAGTCATATGTTGCTACATCCTTCGGTGAATTTACAAGCAGACGGGCCTCATCTACGTTTGGCTCCTCTACACCACCGTTGAAGAAGAATGTTACATGAGCATACTTCTCTGTCTCAGCAAGTCTGAGCTGCTTGAGGCCCTTAGCTGCAAGGTACTCACCGAATGTGTTGTCAATCTCTTCCTTCTTGAATGCTACAAGCTTGTTAGGTATTGACTCGTCGTAGTCCTTGAAACATACATATGTGAGTGGCATGCGGCCATTTGCTCTCTCAAATCCATCAAAATCATCACAGCAGAATGCTCTGGTGATCTCGCGGGCTCTGTCTGGTCTGAAGTTGAAGAATATAACTGAATCATTTGGCTTAACAAGTGATACAGGCTTACCATTCTCTGTGATTACTGTAGGAAGAACGAACTCATCATATACTTCCTTGTCATATGACTCCTGCATAGCTGCAACCGGGTCCTCAGCCTGAACGCCCTCACCTGTTACAAGTGACTTGTATGCAAGCTCTACTCTGTCCCATCTGTTATCTCTGTCCATTGCGTAGTAACGGCCTGACATAGATGCAACCTTACCTACACCAATCTCCTTCATCTTTGCGATAAGCTCCTCAAGGTATCCCTTACCTGATGCAGGCGGTGTATCTCTTCCATCGAAGAATGGATGAACGTATACGTTCTCAAAGTTCTGCTTCTTGCAGAGCTCTAGGATCGCATAAAGGTGTGTATTGTGGCTGTGAACACCACCATCTGAGAGAAGTCCCCAGAGATGAAGATCTGAATTGTTCTTCTTGCAGTTTTCTATTGCAGCAAGCATCTCCTCGTTCTCAAAAAAATCTCCATCAGCGATTGCCTTTGTGATTCTTGTAAGCTCCTGATATATGATACGGCCTGCGCCGATATTCATATGACCTACCTCTGAATTGCCCATCTGACCGTCTGGAAGTCCTACAGGAAGTCCTGAAGCTGCGCCCTGCACAAATGGTGCTGTAGCCATAAGTTTGTCCATAACAGGTGTCTTTGCAAGTGCTACTGCATTGCCCTCTGTCTTGTCACTGAGACCATATCCGTCGAGGACCATTAAAACTACTGGTTTCTTACTCATAATTTTTCTCCTTTTTATTTATTCCGGCTAAATGCCTCTTAATCATAATTCACTCATTTGAGATTATACTTATATAATGCCTATTTTTCAAGTTCAAATCCAACTCAAATCACAGGTCAATATCCAGTTCAACCGGGCAGTGATCAGATCCCATGATATCAGAGTGTATCTTAGCATCGACAAGCTTGTCCTTCAAACTCTCAGATGTGAGAAAATAGTCGATACGCCAACCTGCATTCTTCTCCCTTGCCTTGAATCTGTACGACCACCATGAGTAGATATTTTCCTGATCCGGATAAAAATATCTGAATGTGTCGATGAAGCCATCATCTAGAAGCACCGTCATCTTCTCTCTTTCCTCATCAGTAAATCCCGCATTCTTCCTGTTTGTCTTTGGATTTTTCAGATCTATCTCATTGTGAGCCACGTTCATATCGCCGCACACTATAACAGGCTTATTCTCCTCAAGCTTTTTCAGATATGCTCTGAAATCATCCTCCCACTTCATCCGGTAATCAAGCCTTGCAAGCTCGTTCTGTGAATTTGGTGTATATACAGTCACCATGTAGAAGTTCTCATATTCAAGTGTTATGACACGACCCTCATGGTCGTGTTCATCTATGCCTATACCTTTTGTTTCACTCAAAGGTTTCTCTTTTGTGAAAATAGCCGTACCTGAATATCCCTTCTTATCCGCATAGTTCCAATACTGATAATATCCTGGCATATCAAGTGTGAGCTGTCCCTCCTGCATCTTGGACTCCTGTATACAGAATATGTCTGCATCTATGCTGTTAAAAAAGTCCATGAAGCCTTTACCGGCGCATGCCCTTATTCCATTTACGTTCCATGAGATAAGTTTTTTCATAAATTTATATACCATTTTATCCTTTCATTATTATTTGGGGAAAATCATGTTTTATTTTAACATGTCGCCTACCGGCTCCATGCAGGCATTCGCATTATGACGGCTTGCGCAAGCGCATCCGTCGCAATGCTCATTATATCATACAAACACCCATTCTGACTGTCAAATCATTTAAAAATTCACCAAAATCCTGCTATGGCCACAATGAAAAAGGCAGCGACGATTCGCCGCTGCCTAAGGGTATATATTATTTTTTAGGGGTCAAATTTAATTTTTTACAAATGATACATTTGATATAGAAACTGTATGTGCTCCAAGTGTGTATCCTTCAACATATCCCATTGAGAAGAATAATCCGGCACCTGTATCAACAGTGATACCATCTGTGAAAACTTCTTCCTTAGGTGTAATTGTGAGTGTTACATCCTTAGCCTCACCAGCTGTAAGAACTACATCTTCACCGCCATGCCATGCATATCCGGCTGAAGGAGTCATAACAGCAACCTTCACAACTCTATCAACATCAGAAACCAATGTACATTTAAGCGTATATGACTCGCCCTGCTCAAGAGATAATCCCATCTGCTTAAGCTGGATGTTCCAGTCTGCCTCACCCACGTTTTCAACACTGTATGTGATCTTTCCATCTCCAGCCTCAAATGTGGCATCTCCAGGAGCAGTTACTGCATTTTCCCAACCGGCAAGGCTACCATCCTCACTCATCTCAAATTCTGAATTTGTGATAAGATTCTTGCCTACAGGCACATCTATCTCTGGAGCTGAAGTCTTTTCAAGGACAATATTGTCAATACAGATTCTATGCTGATCAGTAATTGCCGAACCATTTTCTCCGCCTGCGCCAAGTGCAATATTGAAAATACTCTCTTCGTCTGTGTCACAGGCCATCTGGAATGTGTTTGAAACAGTCATATATTTCTGATCAGCCTGATCGTATGCATCAAGCTTTACTGTTTCCTGAACATATGGTGTCCAGTCCTCTGCACCTGTACTATCCTTATGCGTGCTTCCATCTCTCTGTATCGCGTACTGAACAGTTCTCGACACAGAGCTCTTTATATCAAATGAAAGCTTGTACCACTGTCCTTTCTCAAGCTTGATATTATTCTGCTTGAGCTGTATCTTCCAGTTTTGGTCACCTGAATTCTTTATTGTGAAGTCAGCAGCATTGTCCTCCTTCTGGCTGTCCACAACAGACTCTGCATCCGCACTGCTGTCTATATACACATCATATCCAGCAAAATCTGCTGAAAAGTTCCCATTGAGAAGAAGTGAATCCTGCATTATCTTCACATTGTCTAACAGAACTTCTCCGCTGTTACCAAAATCAATGCTGATTGAACTGTCAGTCACTTCTTCTCCGGTCTCAAACTTGTAAACATAATTCTTAATTCCTTTATCCAGAGTTACAGCAAACTTTGAATCTCCTGTAGTGATAATTATATTCTTTCCCTCAGTTGCAGTCTCAGCATCAAATTTAAGTACATACTTTGTATTTGGGGCATACGCAAGCTCATCCTGTGATAATACGAAGTTGCCATCTATACTCTCATCCAATGACTTGTATGAAAATCTTCTTCCGTCAGACAGACCTGTCACCTTATACTCAGCACCGCAATTGTTGCTGACTGTCCAATATCCAAGTCTTCCTGTTCCTTCCTGAAATTCTCCATTGTAAACTAGGTTTCCATCAGCGAGAATCGTCTTCTTGTCAACTATCTCAGTCTGATTTGTCTTTACCAGCTTTACATTTGCAATATGTACACCAGCCACGCTTCCCTGATTGCCGAAGTTGAATTCTATTCTTCCCTTGTCATCAGATGAATCAGTCATCGTATACTCATACTCAAATGTCTGTTTCTCTGTTGTCATATCAAATTTTGTATCCTTAAGATATCTTCCCCATGATCTGGTTGGCGCTGAGACATCAATTATGCCTGTTCTCGCCTCATCCGCCCACGCATCAAATGAAAGCTTGTATGTGGCACCTTTTTCTACAGGAATATCAGGCTGTACCAACTGTATGCTGTAATCAACCGTTCCTGCATCAATTGTATTTATGTTGATTGTATTGTTCTCGATGACCGCTGTTCCTTCGCCGCCGTTCTGCGCCATAAAAATCCAGTTTTCTGCATCTCCCAGATCCTCGGTCTCACTAAAATCACCATTTATTACATAATTGCCATTTTCATCCGGATCACGAATTATAACTTCACGCTCTGGCTTTGTCACATTTTCGTCATAAGACTCCTTCTGGTATACTCTCACATAATCAACATATAAGCTCTCACTGTTAATATAATCTGCATCTGCATCCGGATTTCCTGGCCAATTGCCGCCAACTGCAAGGTTGAGTATTACATAGAATGGCTGATCAAACGGTGCCGGATAAGTAACTGTACCTTTTCCGGCAGTTGTAGAATACCAGTCATTTTCCTCATGCATCTTAACTCCATCTACATACCACGTAATTTTTCCAGGCTCCCAGTCACATGTAAATACATGATAGCTGTCCGCAAATGACTTTCCATTTGAAAGTGTATATTTTCCCTGTGACTCTGAATGCGGATTGCCATAGTGAATCGTTCCATAGGTTGTATATGTATTGTCTCCAAGAACCTCCATCACATCTATCTCACCACATCTAGGCCACTGTCCATACAGACTCTCATTTGTAGGCATCATCCATGCTGCAGGAAGATAGCCCTTACCTGTAGGTACCTTTGCTCTGAACTGTACTCTGCCATACTTGAAATCCTGCTTATTCTGTGTGTTTACTCTTCCCGATGTATATGATATAGAACCATCCTCATTCACTTTTTTCTTTGAGCTTATAATAAGTGTGCCATTCTTGACTTTTATATTATCTTCAGAATCAACATATGACTGAAGCTCATTATTGACCCAGCCAGGCTCATGGAGTTCAACATTCCAAATATCACGGTTGAGCTCTGTTCCGTCAAATTCATCATGCCATAAAAGTTTATACCCCTGCGACTCGTATTTATTTTCTACAGTCACCTTCTTATTTACAGTCACTTTACATGTTGCTTTCTTTCCTGAACCGTCAGCAGCTTTTGCTGTGATTGTAGCTGTACCTGGTGCTATAGCCTTCACAACGCCTTTTGCTGAAACCGTTGCAATCTTTTTATTGCTCGATGTCCAACTTAACGTCTTGTTGGTTGCCGATGCAGGAGCGACAGTAGCTGTAAGAGTTTTACTGCTTCCCTCTGTGATAGTGAGTGTTGCCGCTGAAAGCTTGATAGAAGTAACTGGCTGTTTTACTGTAATCTTACATCTTGCATATTTGCCACTTCCATCCATAGCCTTCGCAGTTATATATACTCTTCCAACCTTAACTGCTTTTACAACACCTTTCGAGGAAACTGTTGCTATTCTTTTATTTGATGATGACCACTGAATTCTCTTATATGTGGCATTCTTTGGAGCAATTGAAGCTTTTAACGTCCTGCTGGTTCCTTTAAACATGTTCACAGCCTTTGCAGACAATTTAACAGTCTTCGTAGGAACCCCAACATAAACATTAAACCTATACATTACCTTTGGGTTTGCAGCACTCTTCACTGCTACAACCGCTTTTCCTGATTTTACCGCTTTGACAACACCCTTGTTATCTACTGTAACTATCTTCTTATTTGATGATACATATGTTACTTTTTTGCTGATCTTACCTGTAACTACAACTCTAGGTTTCACCCGAAACTTTGTACCCTTTTTTAGTACAAGTTTATTTGTGACAAGATTTGTCACAGTTACAGACTTTACCGCAGCTTTTGATGTTCTAGCACTAACGTCTGATGGACACAGAGTGATCAACATACAAACTACAAGTATCATAGCCACAAGCTGTTTTAACCTTCTCATAAAATACTCCTCTCCAAAAATAAAATAAAAATATTTACGACGTCGCATCTTTATAAAGTATTTTGATAATAACATCTTATACATTTGCCATATATCGTTTTATTGCTTTTTATATAGTTTACATGATATATTATAGAGGAGTTGTAAAGTAAGACTTTTATAAACTTTTGATAACATATAAATTTTTACCCTGACACAATTTACTGGAAAGGATTTATACACATATGAAATACTCAAAGGAAATATTCTACCAGGAATTTATAAGACGCGAAGATTCAACCAATAGAGCGCCCTATAACCCTGAACTTGAATTTTACTCAATAATACAAAATGGAGATATAGAACAGGTTAAAGAATTGTGTAAAGCCTCACCACTTAAGGATAAAAAAGGACTCGGCTTACTATCTGAAAAGCCGGTCAACAACATAAGATATCATTTTGTCATAACAACAGCCCTTGTTGCAAGATACTGTATTGAAGGTGGTCTCGATGTGGCAACTGCTTACAATCTCAGTGATTTTTATATAAAAAAGTCAGATACAATGAAGTCTGTGGAGGATATATCTGAATTACATGCGTTCATGTGCATCGACTATGCAAAAAAAATGCGAAACCTTAAGAAAAATTCCATATGCTCCAAACCGGTCGCAGAGTGCATAGACTACATATACGATCATCTGCATACTAGGATCACTGTTGAACTTCTGGCAAAACGTGTCAATCTCACCCCATCATACCTGTCGAGGCTGTTCAAAAAAGAGACCGGAGATAATATCGGACATTATATAAAAATGCTAAAACTTGATACTGCAAGGAACATGCTCATATACTCTGATTATAGCCCTGCCCAGATAGCACAGACTCTCGCATTTCCAAGTCAGAGTTATTTTACCGAACAGTTCAGATTACATACTGGTCTAACACCTGCGAACTATAGAAATATAAATTTAAGGCAAACCCCATTTCATAAAAACAATACTTAGTTCCTGAAATATACCACCTTGTTTTTCTAAGCGTAAACAAAAGGGATTACCTTGTGATAAAGCACTTGATAATCCCTTTCAATATTCTATATCAGATTTAATCTAAAACTAATATATTTTGGCCTGTTTAAAATTACTTTCCGGCATTTACAACCTGACCGAAATCAGCCTTGAGTGAAGCACCGCCGATAAGACCACCGTCGATGTCTGGCTTTGCAAGGAGCTCAGCAGCATTGCCAGCGTTCATAGAACCGCCGTACTGAATTCTTACCGCCTCAGCTGTATCTGTATCGTAGATCTCAGCGATGAGATCACGGATTCCCTTACATACTTCCTGTGCCTGATCTGATGTAGCTGTCTTACCTGTTCCGATAGCCCAGATTGGCTCGTAAGCGATAACCATTGACTTAACCTGATCTGCTGTTACGCCAGCGAGATCTGACTTGATCTGAAGACGGATCCAGTCCATAGTAACACCGAGCTCTCTCTGCTCAAGTGACTCACCACAGCAAAGAATAGGTGTGATACCAGCCTCAAATGCCTTCTTAACCTTCTTGTTGAGAAGAACATCATCCTCCTTAAAGTAATCACGACGCTCTGAATGTCCGATGATAACGTACTTAACACCAGCATCAACAAGCATTGCTGCTGAGATCTCGCCTGTGTAAGCTCCGCTCTCCTCGAAGTACATGTTCTCTGCACCTACAGCTACGTTTGTTCCCTTTGTTGCCTCAACAACTGGTACGATATCGATAGCTGGTACACAGTATACTACATCTACGTCATCATTCTTTACTAAGTCCTTTAACAGGTTAACAAGCTCAACAGCCTCGCTAGGAGTCTTGTTCATCTTCCAGTTACCTGCAATAATCTTCTTTCTTGCCATTGTAATCTACCTCTTATATTTGTATTTTTTGATGAGTACCGGCCTGAACCGGCACCCACCAGTATAATCTTTATATCTCAGCGATATACAAATTACTTGTCGTTAGCTGCTGCTACGCCCGGAAGCTCCTTACCCTCAAGGAACTCAAGTGAAGCTCCACCACCTGTTGAGATGTGGCTCATCTTTGAACCGTAACCAAGCTGGTTAACTGCTGCTGCTGAATCTCCACCACCAATGATTGTTGTAGCATCTGTCTCAGCAAGTGCTGCTGCAACTGCCT
>ENA-ORSB01000263-ORSB01000263.1-human-gut-metagenome-genome-assembly--contig:-NODE-263-length-62032-cov-7.538522_pt1 | contig 62032 bp, 99 predicted proteins | sample MGYA00242180_ERZ509144 | MGnify/ENA primary metagenome ERZ509144 (study PRJEB26280, sample SAMEA2338661) | human gut metagenome | biome: human gut; feature: human-associated habitat; material: faeces...
TTAGAAATCATCCATTAAGATGGTATATTTTTGATTGTTAGAAATCATCCATTAATGGAGATGTATTATGGTAGGGGTGGGTGGTAGGCCACATCTTCAAAACGGACTCCTGGGGGTATTAATTATGCTTATTAATAACATGGTAAGGGCATCTAGTTGCTTATGCTAATTAATAACTATTACTATTAGTTGCTTATGCTTATTAATAGCTATTGCTAGTTGCTTATTATGCTAATTAATAACAAGGTATTATATTGTATATATACTAATAATATACTTTTACTATTTATCTATACTTCATAATCATCTATATTACTAATAATATTCATTTATTATTTACCGCCAAATGGCATAAACACTGGCTTTTTAATTAATAATAACTATTGCTTATAATATATTGCTTGTTTGCATGGCTTGTATTATGGTATATATACATATATGGTATATATACATATATTATATATTAATAAGGCTTCATAAGCAGTAATTGTTACTAATAAGGAGCTTGTGCTTATCATGCAGCGGCAAAAATAGTATTAAAACCTTATATGTATATGTTGTTTATAGCCCTTAAACACTATATAACACCTAACATAATATAACACCTAACACTATATTTCACCTATTACTACATTGTAAATAGCCACCTAATATAACATAAATATGCAATATAACATAAACATGCAATATAAACATGGTAATATTTCACCTAATATAATATGCAATATAACCTAATATGCAATACAACATGGTAAATAGCTAAATGGTAATATATTTTACCCTATACTAAATGGTAATATTGTTTATGTTGTATTGTTTATATTTTACTTATTATTAAAAGCTTTCTATATGTATATTATTATATGTTGTTATATTGTAGTATTTTTTATATTGTATATATTATTAAAACCTAATAATTTTTATACAGCGCGGCGGCTTAAATTTTATATTGTATTATTAGAGTTCATTATTATTACTAATATTTGTTATTAAACAGCATTATTACTATTAATATTAATTCCTACTACCCTTATTTTGCTAGTTAATTACCTTTGTTTATTTACCTGCAATATGCATAAATACTGGTTTTTTAATCTTTTTTATTGCTTATTAATAATTATTGCTTATTAATAATTATTGCTATTTATATTGTTTGCTAATTAGTTTGCCTTATTGTTTGTTGTATTATTACTATTATTGTTATTTATTATTTAATATTTTCAATAGTCACTAAAATACGTTTGTACTTACTACGCCGCCGCCAAATTTTGCCTGTATTAATACTTTTTTTACTTGCCCTATTACTTATACCTTTGCAAGTAAAAACCTTTTATAGCCAATTTATATGCCTATAAAACCTATTGCTAATTTACTAATTTGCCAAAATACGCTATTTTTATTATATTTTTTATTACTTTTACATCATTTTATAAAATATGTTTACATATTTTGCTTGTAATTTTTTAATATTGTATATTGTAATTTACAAGCAATTATGTTATAATAAAACCATAATAAACAAGGGGGTATTTAATATGCAAGTTAGTAAATATTTGTACAAACATTTTGCCCAATTAAATTGCCACAATTTAAATTATGGCGTTAAAATTACAAGTGCCGTATTGTTACAGTACGTTAAAACACTTGGTTTTAGGGTTTTAAAATTAAAATTTTATGGCAAACCAAAACGTAACAATTTTAGTATAACGGTAAAACACCCTTATTATAATAATTGTTATTGTTTAAATTGGCGTACTAATAAAAATGGCTATATTGTTTTTGTTGGTGTTTGTATTGTTTAAAAAATTAATAACCTGCAATTTTGCAGGTTATTTTTTTTGCCTGTTTTTAGCCAAAAAAAATACCCCTTTTGCAAGGGGCAAATTATTAATAAAAATTATATGTATCGGTATAAAGTAAATTTGCAGTGCCACATATACCCACACTGCAATTAATATTGGCGCCGCCGGGCAATACATTTATAATGCATTTACCATTACCAGTATATGTTGTTAGTATAAATTTGTTATTAGCCATAAACTCGAGCTCGCACTCGTTACCGTTTGCATTATTGGTTAGTATAGGTATTTACCCCCTTGTTTATTTGTTACATTTATTATACCATAAAAAACATAATTTTGCAAGCACTTTTACAAAAAAATAAGGTAGGTTTTTGCCTACCTTATTAATAATTATTTTTAATTGTTACCAATGCCTATTTGCCAAAAACCCTCGCTAGTATAATTTACTATTTGCACTGGTGCATTATTAAAAGTAGTATTTAAATAGCCACCATATGGTATTTGCAACACATTACTAATAAACGCAGGTGCATAACTGCACTCGTATACCATTTGCAACTGGTTTACATTTACTACACCGTTGTTATTAATAACTATTACTATATTGGTATTAATACTAATATCGATAGGTAACTGCGGGTACATTTGCCACTGTATGTAGTTAAAAGTGTACTGTGTACCATTACTTGTTTGGGCAACTATTGGGTTGTATTGCAAGGCCGCCGGGTTAGTATTGTAGGTTGCAGTATTTACTGCATTTAATACATATTGCACATTGTTAACTTGGTTAACAGGCACTTGCAAGTTTTGCAAATTTTGCAAAACTGCCTTGTAGTAATTAGTTGCCCCTACTAAATTTTTGTAAGTACCACTATTTTTGGTTTTTGCCACTTTTGCCATAAATAAACACACCCTTTTTTTATTTATTTGTAGGTAACTTTTTACCTTAACTATATTATACACCTTTGCTTGTAAAATTGCAATACTTTTTTATAAAAAATTTTAGCATCTTTTTTTATTGTACCTATTTACAAATTTAAATCGAAGTGGTATAGTTTAAATATGCCAATGTATAAAGCAAATTAGTAATAATTACTAATAATAAAATAGTAATATTAATACGCAATACTTATGTGCATTTTTAAATAATTAGTAAATGTTGCTAGTAACCAATATTTGCTATTAATGCAAGTTACTAATAGGGTAAAGCTGCTGTTAAGTACAAATATACGATGCTGCCCTAAACTGTTTGCTGCCCTAAATGCAATGCTACCTTCTTTGATAATGATTTCAAATTAAGAGTTATTCCTATATTCTTAATATTGTTATTTTAGTTATTTTCTTAATTGCTAATGATTTTTAAATTTAAAATTTTGCCGAATTTTACATTCTGCAGATAACTAATATATAGCCCTTGCAATTAGGGCTATTTTTTATACGAATAACCATTTTAACGCCAACGAAAATGTACCTACATTAATAATAAATAGGCTGGTAAAGGGTTTATATATACCCCTTGCCAGCCTAAAAATTTCAACAATTTAAAAATTTGTATATTTTAAAAACGGACTTAATTTAAAAACGGACTTAATTTAAAAACGGACTTAATCATATTCAACTGCATAAGTAATTCGACGGTCGCCGAAAAGTGTATTGATTACTGCTAACTTTAATAGTTTATGTTTAGTAATATGATATTCAACTTCAAAACTGTAACCATAGCCAACGGCAGTGACTTCAATATGATTACCCCCAGTTTTATAAACAGGTTCAAGGCTATATACATCCCCTAAAATTTGTTCACTCAGTTTGCCGACGAAAAGTTCGAAGTCAAGCCCTGTTTTAATTTTTTCGTGGCCTGCCAAAAATTCAGTTTCAAATTTTTTAAATAATTCGTATAAGTTCATAATATGCACCCCTTTTTTGTTTTTAACAGGTATTGACTTTGCTTTACCTGTTAAATAAATTATAACATAGTTTTATAGCAAAGTCAATACTTTTTTAAACTTTTTAAATTTGTTGGGTATAAATATAGCACTTTTTAATACCATTATATTTATAATCAATAAATATTCCTTTTTCGGTTTTTTTCGTATATAGTTTTAATATTACAATACCATATTGTGCTATATAGTCACAAAAATACTCTTCAAGTAATTGGGCTATTTCATCATATGAAAGGTCGGCATAAGGAGCAAACAGTAAATAACTATTAATCATCGCTCCTAAAAAGTCCTCAACATTTAATACTATATCATTTCCAATAATCATAATTAAACCTCCTATAATGGCATTAATGGATTAGTGACTAATAAAGTATTGATGTTATATCGATTTCGACGTAACATATCGTATTCAACATTACCATGAATTGTTTTAGTAAATGGCTGTGTAATTAAATAAACACTTTTACCTGAAGGTGATATTTCTTTACTAATAACTTTGCTTAATAATCCATAATTCCAAACTAATACATCGCCAACTTTAATATCAATTGCTTTAGTACCTTCAAAATAGCCCTTAAAACCTTGTAAATGTACACCATTTTTCATATTGGTCATCCTTCCTAAATGTGTTATTAAACCTTTTTAACATTTTATACCAATTAAGCAGCATGAAAATAGGGAAACCTGCAATATAAATAATTGTTACTACAATAAAACCACATAATTTTGTAAAAGCATATTCGTTATTAATTAAATACCATACGCCAAACACAATGGCGCATGATATTAGCAACATGGTTAACATTATTTAGCCTCCACTTGTTTACGTTGCATAATAGTCGAACCTTCAGCTACTCCTTGCAAAAATGCACATTTATCAACAGGAGCGTTACGCTTTTTAGTTTTAAAAGTGCCTGCCCCTTTTTCGGCCATAAATTTGTCGAACTCGGTATTTACCTCTTCGGCAACTGTAATTTTTAAAGCCGTACAGTTTTTGTCAAGCTCCTTTTTTAAACCTACTAAAAAACCATCGACAAAACTATTATACACACCTTTAACGCCGTTACCCTGTTTCCAAATTTTCGTTTGGTAACTATCGGCCATACGGTGAATGGCCTGCCATAACCATTCGTAAATTTTGGTAACCGTTTTAGCGTTATTTTCGTAACCATAAAATACTGGAACCATTTTTTCAGCCCATATTAATTTTACACCATAATTGTTAGCTAAAATTGTTGCCAGCGCAAAACGGTAACTTTTACCCCTTGCATTCACTGCAAATTCAGCCACGATATTTGCAGGTTTTTTGCTAATATTTTGTAATTTAATGTTGTACTTTGCCATTAATTCCTGGGCTTTAGCGGCCGCTGCAATGACCTCGGCTTGGTTGGTATTTTTGTTCACCAACTCCAGTAATTTAATAATTTGTTGTTCGAGTTTGTTTAATTTTTGTTCAGTCATTTTTATGACCCCCTTGTTTATTTGTTATACTTATTATAAACGATTTTGCTTATAAAGTCAAGCACTTTTTAAAAATTTTTATCATTTTTAATTTGCAACATTAAATCGCTATAAACTTTAATTTGTTGCTCGGTTAGCCATTCTGGCTTAATTTTTAAACTATCGTATATAATGTACATATATTCGATGTGCATTTCAACAGTTTCGCCCCACAAGCAGCGTTCATTGCCGTTGCCATAGCCTAAATAGTATTTGCAATCTGTTTGCAGTCGGTTTAGCAACATATATTTAAATTGTTCATCATGGCTTTCGATATCCAATGCAAATCGACCTAATTCAATATTTTGTTTTTTAGTTAACATATTTTTGCCCCCTTTATTATTTGTTTACCTTGTAACTTAATTATAAACGATTGTGATTTAAAAGTCAACACTTTTTATGAAAAAATTTTCAAAAAAAGTTATCCACAACTTTATTCACAGCCTGTGGATAACTTTCGTCTTCATAAATGGCCTGTATTAAGTTTTTTAGTGTGACCGCATATATTTATACCTGTAAAGCCTAAAAACCGTTAAAACTAAAATATGAATGAATTTATGGTAATTGGCAAAAATACAAAAAAAAATAACCTGCGAATGCAGGCTATTTAAATAACTGTTCACGAGTTTTTTGCAAATCAACAACTTCACCAGTACGCTTGTTAACCTTAATTATAGTATGCGTTTGTGGCTCTTCATAAAATTCGTGTGTTTCGTTTTGGGCAATTAGCCGTGGTTTTGGTTTAAAGCCTTCAGGCGAATCAACTGGTCGTGTCGTTAAAAAAGTAACTGCCAATATAAATAATATTACTGTTAACTTTTTCATTTTTTATTCCTCCTCCGGGTAACAAATATTAAGGTATTTATATTCTTCAATAATACCATCTTCGTTAACTTCAATTTCCCGCAGCAAAAGGCAGTCAACCTCGGCGAATTTTAAGCCACAAGAATTAAATTTATGAATGCAAAGCAATTCGCTTTCTGTTTCTAAATACTCATATGCTTCGCTTTCGGACTCTGTTTCAAATATTACAACTGGATCATAGTCTGTTAGTAAATCTACACTCTCTAAATGTTGTAGCTCTTTTTCGCTAACTTCCGCAGTCCATTTTAATAGTTGAAATTTTTTCATAGTATACACCTCTTTCTTGTTTATGACTAAAGTATACCATAAAATTAAATACTAGTCAAGCATTTTCGACTGGTATTGTATAAAGTTTTTTTTGTTGCAACATTACCAAAAACCGCAAAAGAATCTCTCTTCTTATTAAGTAAACGTGACTAATATTAATACTGTATTTATCAGCAAATTGTTTTAATTTTTGGTCACGATTAATAGTAAAAGGAGTTTCGTAATATTCAACTATTAGGTTATAATGTAAATCGCTGTGTTGTTGACAATAACTCTTTAATGCTTGTACACATTTAAAAATATTATTTGCTTTTTGATTTACATTATTAGGAACTTTATTATTTCTAATAAGAATATTTTCAATTTCCCTGTAAATCCTTTTTGCCACTATTTCCATTTTGTTCACCAATCCTCAATAAATTATAATTCTTATAGGAACGATTCCTAGTTATGATTTTATAACATTCAGCACCGTATCCTCTTTGTCTTGAAATGCTATCTTTCAATGGTTTACCACACCGCAAGCAGTGAGTGATATTTTTAATCATGATGCTGCCCCCAAAAATCAATTGCTGCCCTCGTGGATATAATGCTGCCCTTTTGCACTTACAAAATTTACAACACATTCTTTTCGATTGAACATCAGGAAAACAATTCGCAATTAAATTTCACAAATGCTTCATTTAGAATTTCGAATTTCTAATCCTAATTGTATTGTCATAAATAGAACGGCTAAATTATCCATGGCTGTTTCGGCGAATACAATGCCCATCTTTATTCCACTTTCAACACTTTGAATATAATCCATAACATCTCGAACCTCGGCAATTTGCCATTTAAAACTAAAAATTTCAGCATTTTTCACAGCCCAAAAATTCACACCGGACTCATTTTTTTTGAAACTATAACCGGACTCATATGCTACAACGGAGAATAGTGCTTCAAAAGTATTGTATAAAAAGGCTAATACTTTTAGAGGTGGATCTGTCTTTTCGTCTAACATTTTAGAAATTTCAATAGCCTTGGCAAAATCACGTTCTAAAACTGCATTAATATATAATTGTAACTCGGCTGTAGGTAGTGCAATTAATACCCCATCATTAACAGCTTTATTATATAGCTTACTAATTGTTGTATTATTTACTTGTGCCAGCATTTTTAATTTATCTAGTTCTAATAAACATAATGTATAGTTTGAAGAACATCTTTTAATTAAATCTTTTGCCTGTGCTGTATCTAAATCGGAATCTTTTTGAATATACTTAATTAAAATAGGCTCCGATAATTTTTCAAAATTAACTATAGTATCTTCATAATGTTTATAAAATTTACTTCGTTTATCTAATGTGTTATAAACGAGTATTACTTTACAGGCTCCGGAAGTACACAAAGCCTCTAACCGTTGCCATACAACAATATCCTGTTTTATAAAGTCCGTATCATCTCTAATAACATATAATACAGGCTTGTTTATTAGTTTATTAGCCCCTAATTTTTTAAAAACATCTGCCACTGTTGGCATTTCCTGTTTTAAATAACCTAAATCTGCAATATTATCTATATAAACATTTCGAATATAAATTTCTTCACCAATAAAAATATACACATTATCTAATTCATTCGATTTGATTTGTGTTTTTAATTCAGCTATATTCATTTCTTATCGTACCTCACTTGATATATTAATCCGCATTTATGACATACATATTGACGATATTTTACATTCCCAATAAATATTATTTGCAGGCGTGTCAATTTCCCACACCTGCAAATGCGAATATTTTTCTTAATAATGTCCCGATATATCTGACGTATTTTATTCTTTTTCATAATAATTTTCATCTGCGAATATAGTGATTCCCTGAACACCTAATAAAACGATTTTATCTAAAGGAAATTTATATTCTATATTACAAATTAACTTTCCTGTATTTTTATTACGTTTATCACCTAGTGCTTTTAAAATTCTTGTTTCTGGATCATAACTAAGAAATTTTGCATGACGGTATAATATTCGTTGCTTATAAATAACTCCAACATAAAGCTCGTCGCCAACATTTAATAATGCAATTTTTTCTTCATTCAACATTTTCACCCCCTAAAATTTCCCATTGCTGAATTAACCATTTTTTAAAAGCCATGGCTTTATTAATACCACTATACTGCAAAATGGATTTTAATTTCAAAGTAGATTGAGTTGAAAAATCTAATTGTTCTTTATCATAATCCCCATCAATAAAACATTCTAAAAGATAGTTCGTATAAGTATTTAAAAATAATTCCAGATCATATTTATCTTCCTCTTCTTTAAAGTTTATCTGATTTGCTATTTTTAAACAATTTGTAACTGTGACTTCTGGAATATTTTCAACAACCTTACGAACATAATCACAAAAATCCTGAACACCATAATTTAATAACATTTTTACCTGTTCCGGAGTTTCACAGACTTTTGCAATTTTCGTCAATTCTTCATTCTTTAGTTTTGGCTGAATTTGTAGAGCATATTCTTTAAGTTCTGAAAGTGGAAATGGTAATAAAGAAATTAACATACCACGACTTAATATAGTTGCCAATGTATTTGATGTGCTTTTCAATAACATTACAAAGTAAGCCTGTTGTGGAGGTTCTTCAATAACTTTTAGTAAAGCATTTTTAGCTGCATTACTCATATTATCGCAATCTTTAAAAACATACATAATAGGTTTTGTTTGTTTATATGCCATTGAAATAATATTACGAACATCATCAACTTTATTACCACAATGGATATAAACTGTTTGCAATCTAGCGCTAATACACTCTGCAATATCTTCGGAGGCTATAGAACTAGCCCCCGAAATAATCATAAATCTTGCAAATGTTAAATTATCTAAAGTATTTTTTAATTCTTCTTGCATCATAATGTCAACAACCCTGCAATAATAAATTGCTTTGGATTCTGCTCCCATTTAATACGATTAAGTAATTCTTGCAATGCACCAGTTAAAACAATTATAAATTGCTTTTTGCCAGTTTCTAATTTACACTCTTTACTGTAAGAACTAGGAATTTGAACATAATCAAAATTATGACAAATATTATATTTAACTAAATCAAGCACAAAGAAAAAGAATTGGCGTGTAAATTGTTTTAAATCTTTGCCATCCATATATATATTTTCAATGGTTTCTATAATGTTAAACTCGTCTTTTTCATATATATATTCCAGTAATTCAAACATTACACCATAATCTGTTGCCCCTAATGCATTAACTACATTTTCAACGGTAATATCCCCGCTATAAGATAAACATTTATCTAATAATGTAATGGCATCTCTCATTCCGCCATCTGCAATTTTAGCGATGTACTCTAATGCCTCTTTATCCCATTCATAACAAATCCCTGCATTAACTTCAAGATCATAATTTTCCTTTTGAAGAATTAAATCTAATCTTTCCACAATTTGATTTGTTGGGATACGATGAAAATCAAATCGTTGAACTCGACTTAATATTGTAGCCGGGATTTTTTGTGGGTCTGTAGTACACATTAGAAAGATTGTTTTTAGTGGAGGTTCTTCTAAAAGTTTTAGCATGGCATTCCATGCGCCTGTACTCAACATATGAACTTCGTCTAAAATATAAATTTTAAATTCGCCATCTAAAGATTTGTGTTTAGAGTCATCTATAATGTTACGAACATTTTCAACACCATTATTGGAAGCGGCATCAATTTCAATGGCTTTACCTTTACCACCATTTAATTCATTGGCAAAAATGCGAGCACAGGTTGTTTTACCTGTGCCAGCACCGCCAGTAAATAAGTAACAATTTTTATGATTTTTTGTAACAATTTGCTGTTCAAGAATAGCTTTAATATTCTCTTGAGCTACCACGTCATTAAAAGTTGTTGGTCTATATTTAACAGCGAGTGAAATCATTTTAATTCATAAACTCCTTATTCATCTTCTTCAAAATTTCAAATAAAGAATCTTCTTTATTATCTTTTAAATCCTTGGTCATCTTTTCATCATTAAGTAATATTGACATTAAACCTATACATAAAGCCAAAGGTGAAATTTTATGACGTCTTGCAATATCAATAACAATTCCCATAATAGTGTATAAAATGCCAAGTTCACATCCATTAATCTCCACATCAGATAAAAAACCAGTTTCATGGGCTGTAAAAACAGCTGATATATTACAATCAATGATCTTTTCTTTTTCAACAAAATCATCAAAATCTGGAACACTACTTAAAAATTCAATAATTTCTTTTTGGTTACTTTCGCTATCTCCAAAAACTCCCTCATTCACCTGATTCATAAATATTAAAACTCGCCTTACAGTATCATTATTCATCTTGTAAACCCTCCATTAATTGTTTAAATAGTTTTTCATTAATAATAAAGTAATCTTCATTATCTCCGAAATTAAATGTTATTGCCCAATAAGGACGACGCATTGCAAAGGCTTCTTCCTTTAACTTTTCAATCCAATCTTTTTGAATTGAAATAGATTTAGATTCTTTAACTTTAGTTTTACATTCAATTAATATCTTATCAGTAATTACATCTCCTTTCTGAAACATAGTAGCCCCACTGTTTAACTGCTTTCTTCCGTGAAGCTTTTTAGCAATTCTTTTTTCTTGTAAATTGCTATATTTTCTTGTGTCCATTAGAATTAAACTCCTTTATCAAGTCCTGTGCTAAAGTTACAATTTCATAATTATTAATAGGCAATTGAAATCCAGAATATGTTTTTCCTAGTGCGTATACCCAATCACTAAAAAATTCATCGTAACAATTTATCTTTATTACACCATATTTCTGATGAAGTTTTGCCAACTCCCTCGCCCATTTATCATAAGTTGCATCAGAAATTAAATTATCATTTAATCTGTAATAAATGCAACTATGAACTATTAATTGTAACCTTCGACGCTTAATCAGTATTTTAATATCTTCTGGAATAGTAGGTTCTTTTTTAGCTAACTTTTTAATATCAAATAGTGGCATTTACCGCCCCCCCCCTGTATGATACTATTATACTATCATACAGGGTCATTGTCAATGATTATTTTCAACGAACATTAGAGGAAATAGCTTTTGCAATGTCATCATCCAAATCTTGAAGGAAATCCAAGTTTTCTTCTGCTTCTAAAAATTCAACAACAGATTGCCTACCTTGTAATTTAATTTCTTCACCATCTACATCAGTTAAAATTTCGCCATCTTTTGATACAAATCTAAACCATGCTCCGGATTGGTCAATGTAACCTAATTTAATTGCAAGGTCTACTAAATCTGATACCCAATCAATTCCAAAAGTATAGTTAAGTTTATAACTACCAACACGACGGTCAGGTCTACATGCTTTTGTTTTTGGCATATTTATCAACACATAATTACCTGCGGGGGATTCTGTATTTCTTGTTAAATCTTTACCATTTTCATCAAAGAAATTACCCTTACTAAAAAATAATCGAATTATTGCATTATGTTTCCATGCACGTCCACCAGTAGTATCCTTGCCACCCATAGGACTATTAATCTTATCCCTTAATTGATTAATACCAATAAAAGTAGTATTAAATCTTGAACAAATTTGAACTAACTGTTTAGTAAATCTTGTTAATGGAATTGAAATGCCGCCATAACTTCTTTTTTCATTGGATTCTTCATAAACATCCTGTGAAATCAATACTGCAAGACTATCTAACACAGCGAGTCCAAATTCCCCTGTTTCTAAAAGGTTTTGTACAATGTCGAAAACTTGTTCTGCCGTTTGGTTAGTTGGTTTTACTACCCACAACTCGTCTACATTTACTCCTAATAATTCAGCCCAATTTTCGTCCAATGTATTCTCACAATCCACAAATAAGCATTTTAAAGGTCCTCTTGCTTTTAAATGTTTATATGCTTCTTCTTGTGATTTATTTCTCTTTGGAATTTCTTCAAAAGCTTTTAATTCATCTTCATATTCTTGTGCAAATAATACCTGTGCATTACCAACAGCGTCAAGGGCTGTAGTTGTTTTTCCGGAATTTTCTTCCCCTGCAAATTCAATCAGTTTACCTCGAGGTAAACCTCCATAAAGCATATAGTTTAATCTGCAACTTGTAAATTTTAATTTATTCTTACTTTGCTCATATTTTACTCGACCCTGAAATATAACTTCAGATTTAAATTTCTTGTTCACTTCCTGCACTACTGTTAATATAGACATCAGGATCACCCTTTCTGCTTGCTAAATAATCACATAAATGAACAAATTGTTGTATGTCTGATTTTGGTTTCGGTAAAGTTACATTACTGTTAAAAGCCTTATTCCACTGCCCCATATGAGAAGCAATTAAACGACTAATAACTGCACCACATTCAATATATCTTCTAGAACCATTAGTTTCAGCTAATTCTTCACAAACATTTGTCACAAGTTCCGCTGCATAAATAGGATGTTCGAAAACAGTATATTTTGATTTTCCAAAACCTTTTTTAACGCTATCATGCAAAATCAAAGCGGCTAGAATATGATCTGCTTTTGGCAATAAAATGGAATATTGCTCTAACTGCAATAAATCTTTAGCCCAGCAACAAGCTGCTAATGTGTGACGAACTAATCCACCTTCACCAAGAGCAAAAGGCGGGTGATATTTACCTGTGGTTGAGGCTGGCATTGTATAAAATTCTTTAGGGCATTTTTGCAAACATTCTTCAACAATTTCTTGAATTTTAGAATCTCCAATTTCATTAATATAACGGTTAAAAATTGTGCTATCGTACATTATAAACTCTCCTTATATCCCATATTATTAAGGTTATTAAAATCATTTTCACTAATACGTCTTGTGGCGACCTTTTTCAAGCTTTGTAGCATTTCTGTCGCTAAATCTAATTTATTCTGAATTTGCTTTCTTGCACGACTATAAATACTTATAACCAACACATCATAAACAATATCAGATTCAGCTAATTGTTTACGTTCTATGGCAGTACCTTCATAACTTGAATAACTGTCATTATAACGTTGTAATTTTTCTTGTTTAGCAATATCTTCACGCATGCCCACAAGTTCTTGCTTTTCATAAGCGTAATACATTAAGGCAGGTAAATTTAAAATAAAATAATCAAGTTGTTCATTTGTTAATGTTACATTAGGATTTGAAATCGTTTCTCGAATTGTATTCATTAAATTATCTAAAGAACCACAACACTCTTTTACAATTGAATTAATATGACGTGTTAAAGCTCTTTGATTAGTATTAATAGAATTTAATCTGTCTGTAACTAAAGATTGTTCAATTTCCATATTTCATCCTGTCCTCTATTATTTTTTGTAAATTATGCTTAATATCATATTCAAAAAATGTTCTTTTCTTTTTACCTTTAAAAACAATACAGCCACCAGGAAGATCATTTATTTTGATAGATTTTTGTTCATCTACCTCTTTCAACATATATAAAACTCTTGCAGGTACAAATATCGTTAAATCCTCGTCGACAAACCATAACAAGATACCCGCAATAACTGAATTATAAGAACTCTTATTTTGCAGGCCATTATATTGATTATCAGTTAAATTTTTAAAATTAAAACTTTTACCATGAATAGTTTTACATTCAATATAAATCAAATAGCCATTAAAAAATACAACAAAATCACAAATATTACGAATACCTTTATACCCTGCTGTATCATCTTTAAAACGGTCAAAACATACACCGCAATCATCAAGCTGGGAGGCGATTAAAGCTTCAAACTTTTTTCCTAATGAAACAGGCATTTTTTCTAATCCTTTCTACATTGTGAACGATATATACAGTATTGACAAATTTTAACTTTAATACCAACAGGTTTTGGCGGTACTATATTCGCATCCACATAATCATCACAATCCTGTATTAATTGTATTAAATCTTTTTTCATTTTTTCTGTTATTTCAAGCAAATAACATTTCTTTTCGCAAGTATCCCTATTTTCATAAACGAATATAATTTTATCAAGTCCTAAAGATAAGGAATATGCAATGGCCTGTCTTTTATGGTCTTCATCTACATCATTACGAGTAACAAACTTGCGGGAAACTTCTGTCTTAAACTCTATAATGTATAACTCACCTCTGTATTTAATAATACCATCGCATAAAAAACTAATATTCCAAGTTTCATTAAAAAGCTGTGTTTCAATACCTCGTTTACCTTTTACAATAATTCCGGGTAATTCTTTTTGTTCAACATATTTAGCCACATCTAAATATTCACAAGCAAAGCCATTCTTTTTCATTTCAATAACAGCATTTTGTAAATGTTCATGCCTATCAGTTCCAGACTCCCCTATACCGATAAGGGGAGCCTCTTTAATAGAACTGTCAGGTTCTTGCTCAACAATTTGATAAAACATATTACGAATACAATTCAAACTGCTGGGCTTATAATGAGCACTAGGTTTACGTTTATTACTATTTGCTGTTCTTTCAATGGACTGCAAATAATCTTGTAAAAAAGATTCTGCTACTGGACTTTGCTTCTTTGCCTCATTTACTAAAGTAAGTAAATTTTTTAAAGAAGATTTAGCCATCGATATCCTCGTCTAAAGAAGATAAAATTTGAACGACTTTACCTTCTACCATTTTAATAGCTGTTGGTGTGCCATATGATAAAGTGATAATATCTGTGGATAAAGTATTTACAAGTTCTTTAAATTGAACAATGTCCAATAAGCACTCAAATTCTTTAAAATCATCACTTTCATCATATGGAATAATTTCTTCTGCTTTTGTTCTTGAAGAAATCATTTTAAGGCCTGTTTTAGTAAACAACAATTTAATAGTATTTTTATCATATTCAGATACGAAAATACTTAAACGGTCTAATGCCGCTTGCACTAAAGATTTTTTAATTATACAAGTAGAAGGAAATTCTGTTTCTAAAAAACTATCAAGAGCTTCTACAGGATACGATTCAATATCTTCTAATTGTGTGCCTGCAATTTCAATCGTTTTGGATTTAATGATAACATCATTATCTACGAAATATACCTGTACATCTTCCTCTGTAATTAGAGTTGACAATTTCAATAATTCGATTGGCAATAATGCAGGTCTTTTAAAAACATTTACTGAATATACGCAAAGCCTCAAGCTATCCGTGGTCATTACCCTGTCATTGAAATAATATCCAGTTATTACAGGATTTTCAATGGTTTTAGCTAAGCTTGCTGTGCAAATATCATAAACCGCCTGAAGAATTGGCTGTTTAACACGTACTGCTTTAACATCCTCAGGTATTTCTATGGAAACGTCCGGAAATTGCAATATATCCCCATTTTCATCCAGTACAAGCTCAATATGATAATATCCATTACCTTTAAAAGTTAAAACACCTTCCTCAATGGTAAGAATAATATGCTCACTTGTTGTTTTACTTACAAGCTTAGCAAAACTTGCAACAGGCAATACACAAGAAATATTTGGAGCTTTTACTTTATCTTTGTAAATGCTTAAAAAATTAGCTCCATCTGTAGTTCTTAAACACAATACATTATCTTTTACTTCAAAACCAATATAATTCGTTAAAGGAATAAGTTTATCACAACTTGCACCTTTAACAACTCTGGATACCATATCTTTTAACTCTGATGTAATAATATCAATTTTCATTATTTACTACTCCTTACTAAATTAATAAAAGATTGTTGTTCATCAAGATTTTCAAAAATGCCACTAGTATGCAAAGTTCTTGTAACCGCTCCTGGCTTTTTAATACCTCTTGCAGTCATACAGGAATGTTCTCCTTCAATCATTACAATTACATTGTCAGTCGATAAAATAGCAGACATAATACGATGAATGCTAAATCCCATTCTTTCCTGAATTTGAAATCTTTTTGCAACCATATCAGCAATACGTGCCATCTTCGAAAGTCCAATTACTTTCGTTCTTGGATAATATCCAATACTTACATTCATATTATACATCAATGCAAGATGATGTTCACAGTGACTAAAAACAGGAATATTTGTACAGGTTACAATACCGTGACCAGTTGTTTCAAAACACTTGCCAAACTTACTAACAAGATCGGAATCAGAATAGAACTCACCCTCAAGTTGCTCTAACATCATTTTTGCAAATCTTTTAGGAGTTTCCTTTAATGAAGGATCTTGAAGATCTTTTCCAAAAGCCTGTAAAATAAGCTCTCCTGCGGATATAAGCATTTGTTCTTTAGTATTTTCCATTTTATACTCCTCTTTCATCCGGATTCCATATAATTTTATGAAGTTGAACTTGTACCATTGTATTTTCAAACATATTATCTTTAACAAATTGAACAAGTTCTTTCGGTTCAATTTGCCCATACACTGGGCTAAGAACATAGGTACAAATCAAATCCATATTATAAATTCGTTTAAATTCTTCTAAATCTTCTTTAGTAGCAACAACGAATTTCAATACATCATTATAAGTGAGCTTTTTAAGATTACTTTCAAGCATTGAACCTAGCATACCACTACTCGGACATTTCCAATCCATTGTAACAAATACTCCGGGCAAACTACAACATGGTTCAATCGGCACAGAACCATTTGTTTCAATATTCACATGATACCCACCCCAAGATAAAGCTTCAATAAGATCGTTCATACCCGCTCTAAATAATGGTTCCCCACCTGTTAAAGTTACACGATGACAACCAATTTTAGCGATGCTTTCAAGAATTTCCTGTAAAGACATATTTGGTTCTTGAACATCTTGTGCGTAAAGGGTATCACAATAACTACAACATAAGTTACAGCCATTAAAGCGTACAAAAGTTGAAAGAAATCCAGTTCTAATTCCTTCACCTTCCACACTTAAAAACATTTCATTTACACTATATATCTTCTTGTTCATAAATTGCTAAATTCCCTTCGCTTTCTTGTACTTCTACTCTGTAACACGTTGGAATAATATCACAAATATATTTTGCAATATTTTCAGCTGTTGGATTAAAAGGAACAACTTGATTAATACTTTGATGATCGAATACATCCATTACACATTTTTTAATATGTGTAAAATCCTCAACCATGCCATAATCAGAAAGTTCTCTAGCTTTGCAATAAATTTTAACTTTCCAATTATGACCGTGAAGATTAGCGCATTTACTCTCATAAGGCAGATTTAAATAATGAGATGCAGATATTTCTAATTCTTTGATAACTGTGTACATTTTCTTCCTCCTGGTTTAATACGATTATGATATCTTTTTACTTTTACTTCGTGAATAAGATTTAATAATACTTCAGCAGAAACTAATAAATTACCATTAGTATATTCATTTGCATATAAAGCAGTCTTTGCTCTTGTTTCTAGTTCTTTGATGGTTTTACCATCTACCATTTTTGCCATAATTAACCTCGCAAAGCTGGATCTTTTACACCATTAACTTCAAAAGCATGAGCTCTATCTCTACATGTACCACATACTCCACAAGGTTTTTCTCCACCCTCATAACAAGACCACGTAAACCTATAAGGGACTTTCAATGACAATCCAGCTTTAACAACTTCGCCTTTATTAAACATAATCAAAGGAGCTCTTAATGTAAGTTGGCCGCCAGTACCTTCTAAAATTGCTTTACGCATGGCATCCACAAATTCAGGAGTACAGTCCGGATATGCCCTACCAGCCGCATCATCTGCATGAGCGCCATACCACACTTCACAGCCCCCGAGGGAATAAGCCAAAGACGCCGCTGAAGATAACATTAAGCCGTTACGAAATGGTACATAGGTACTAACAGTCCCTTCACCACCTAATTCCTTTAATTGTTCGGCATAGGTAGTATGTTTAATTTCATTTTTACTATTTTTTAATAAACAGCAATCACTCAATTCCATAATACTACTAATATCCCGAACAATATGTTGAACATTATAATGTTCTGCTAACTTTTTAGCACAAGCTAATTCTTTCTCATGTTTTTGGCCGTAGTAAATAGATAACGCTGTTACTTCTTTATTGCCATAACAATCAACTGCCATACCTAAACAAGTAGCGCTATCAACACCACCGCTCAACAATACAACTGCTTTCAAAATAATCGCCTCCTAATAATTTTTCCACCATGATAAGTATATTCTTTTGCCCAATCCATCAAAAATGTTACATTCCACAAATCGCGCTGAACATAATCTTCCATTAACTGCTCAAAATCGAAATTCTTGCTTTTAATGTAAGATTTTAAATCTTCCAAAGCTACGGCACTACCATTTAAAGGGTGAGCCATTTTATCCTTTTGCTGAGCACTAATAATAATAGTACCCCATGGAGTATAAATTGCTCCATTATGCCCGCTTTGAATCCATGAAGAACTATCCGCAGAAGTAACTGGATATTGGACTAAAGTTTTTCTTACAGTCATTCCAAAAGCATGGATTTTAACATTGGGATTACTCGAACTTTTTATAATATCAAAACATAACGATAAAAAGTTCTTTTGTACATCTTTAGGCTTGCCCACCATACCACCAAGAGCGATATATTTTAATGGTTGGCCATTTTCATCTCGCCATTCTAAGGCTCTACGCAAACACCATATCGGTTCACCCACATGGAACGTATATAGTAAGCCATCCTTATTTAAAACAGCATCCCTCATATACAAATAATTTTTCCATGTTTTTACAGCTGCATCTAATACTTGTGCTTGTGTAGGCTTTTGCCTGATGTTTCCTGGAATACAGTCTAATTGACCAAATAAATCAATATACTGCACTCTGTCGTTTAAAAAGTAAACATAATCATCAACATTAATATATGTACCTTTAGTCCATGCAGTAAAAGCACCACTGTCAATAAATAGTTTACCTTTTCGACCGTATTGATTAATCCAGCCAATCCATCTATCAATATTTTTCCTTTCGTTCAAATAACTGAATAGATGATTGGCTCCCATATCGAACAAGCACTTATCTACATGATCCGTAACTTGTCCCGCAAAATATAAATCTAACATTACAAACCCCCTTTCTGTTTATATTACTATTATACCTTACTATTATAATAATGTCAATAAAAATAACCATTACGATTCAGTTGTAATGGTTATTAATAGTCTTATTCGTTTTCATACCAACACTTTGTGATTTCAACATCACATTTTAAAGGCACAGAGAGTGAAGCTGCATTTATCATACATTCAGAAAGTAATTCAGCACATCTTATTTTATTCTCCTCTGGACATTCCCCAATAATTTCATCATGTACCTGAATAAGTAGTCGGAAGCCAAGCTGTTTTAACTCTTCACAACGACTAATAGATAACATGGCGAATTTTGTTAGGTCAGCCGCACTTCCTTGTACCCTAGCATTTACACACATACGAGTTGCATCAGCAATTTTCATCCGATTATCAACTACCTTTATACCCTCATTATTCGCCTCTTCAATTACGGCTTGATGTTGCTTAAAGCTCTTACATCCAGCTAATTTATTCCAATAATATGTTACGATTTCTTCAGGTACTTCAGTATTTTGATCTTCATCATCGGCAAGTGGGTCATAGTCTTTCGACACACCATCTTTCCAATAAAATTCGTAGGTGTCTAATTGCATATCAGGAAGTCTTCTTTTTCTTCCCCATGCAGTAGTTACATAACCTAGATCTCTTGCCATTTGCCGACTCTCTTCTCTAAATGTTTTTAATTTAGGAAAAGCGTTTAAAACTGCATCGTATATTTCCTGAGCTAATTTTTTAGAAATATGTAAATCATCTGCAATAGCCGGGATTCCTTTATCATAGTTAATACCTAAAAGAATAGCCTTTGCTCGACTACGTCTTTCCTTTCCTTCAGGATTGTGTGTGCCATCGGGTCTAAATTCCAAACAATCATCATACGGAACATTGAAAGCTAATGAAGCGATTTCGGCATACAAATCTTTTCCATCGATATAAGCCTGAATACCTTTTTCGTCCTGTGCTAAATGCACGGTCAATCGAGGTTCCTGAGCTGAGTAATCGCAGGATAACATTACATAGCCGTCACTAGCCTTGAACATTTTTCGTATGTCTTTTGCATGACTGGGAATGTTTTGCAAATTGGGGTCATCACTCGAGAAACGACCTGTAATTGTTCCAAGTTGATTAAATCTCGCATGAATCCTCCCTGTTTTTGCATTTATAATTTTTGGGAATTTATCTACATATGTAGATACTAATTTTGAAGCCTTACGAAATTTCAATAAGGCCGTTACCAATGGATTATCAAACTGCTCAAGAATTTCTTCTCCTGTGCCACGAGGTTTCTTCTTGCTTACTGGGGGCAGTTTCATAATATCATACAACAGGATAGATAGTTGCTCTGGACTGGCTGGATTAATCTTCTCAGGCAGTTTACAAGAAGAACCTTGTTTGATTCTATATTCTTCGATTTCAGATTCATAGAGTGAAAGAGTTTCTTCGAACTCTACCGCAGCTTCACTCATAAGCTTGTTATACTTTTCAGATAACTTTTGCTGAACCTCTAAATCAAGAAATACTCCTGTATCTTCCATTTCAGAAACGATTGGAACCAATGGCATTTCTAATTCATGGAATATTTTAGCAACATCTTGCAACTCATACTCTCTGCATACTTCAGTATCGGTTAAAAACGGACGTTGAAATTCGGCTAATTCATATGTAATCATAGGGTCATTAGCCGCATATAAATACGCAACATCAACAGGAATCATTGTAAACGGAATACCCGCAAACAACTCTGAAAATGTATGCGATTTATCCTTGCCTTTATTAACGTACTTATCCCATAAACCCTTTAAACTATTATTTTTATTATTTTCATCGAGCAGTCGTTGTGCAATATAGCCATCCCACCAACAAAACATTTTAATGCCTAAAGTATGTTTTAATACCCTACAGTCAAAATCGCTATTAAACATATCAATTTTCACTTTTGCATCTATTAAACGCTGTAATTCACGTTTAACAATTTCAGCTGAAATTTGCCCTTTGATCGGCATACCTGTCATATAACTAACATGATTTACAGGTACATAAGCAGCTTTATATCCTGGAGTATATAAACAAACACCTGCTAAAGTTGTAGTGATGGGATCTAAACTTGTTGTTTCTGTATCGATTGCCCCAATACCATTTTCAATAAATTTATCAATTAAATCTATTAAAATAGCTTCATCCATAACATTTAAGTACATATCTTTTTTATCGGCAAAATACCTATTTGTCATGGCTTTAATTGAAGTAATTCGACTAGATAAATTACCTGCCTTCAACTTTACGTTTCCGGCAGATAATATAGGTAATTTTGATTTAGCTTTATTGACAACTTGTGCATCCGTTATTTTTGATGAACGAGGTTTAAAATCAAATAGAGCCATTAGAAGCTTTCTCTACGATTACGTCGAGCTTTAGGTTCTGCAGGTGTACGTCTTTTAACCCCTTCATCTGTGGCAGGATTTCTTCTTTGGGATTGTTCTTCCAATCCTGGCATTTTACCAGTATCTAAAAATTCATCCAGTTCTTCTGCTGTTTTATTTAATAAGAATGTTTCCGGAACTTCTGGAACTTCTGGAAAATCTTCCAATGTTTTATCGTCACCTTTTATTGGAAACAAAAGATATTCAGTAGTTTGTTCTCCTTTTGCTCCATTACGTTCAATTTCAATTGATTGTGAGCATAAAGGATTATAACGCGCACATAAACTTGTGAGCTTATCGATAAACTTTTTACCACGTTCCCATAATTTAACAGAACCATCATCTTCTATATATAATGGAACAAAAACCCGTAATTGAATTTTATTTCCAGAAGCACATAACGGACAAACTTCCACAGAATCATTAATCTGTCTTAGGCATTCAACCCATTTATCTCGGCCATTAATTTTGACACGATGAAGTGAATGAGCTTCAATATCGTCAACATTATTATACAAAATTCTTACTGTAGCAACATCGCGATCTTCTTTAAGTTGAAAAAAATTAGTTGTACTTGTAGTATATTTGTCTACTTCATCATATCGAACTCGTGCCATGTTTTATTCCTCCTCGTCCTCTAATGCCTCTACCTCAACTTCTGGAGTTTCTACTTTTTTAGATGCTTTTTTTGCAGCCTTTTTAGGTTTTACACCCAATTTTTTAGCAATTGCTTCTTTTTTCTTTTGTTCTTCTTTTTCCAATTTTTTCTGGCGTGCGGCCTCTAATGCCTCTGCCTTTTGAGCCTTACGAGTATTTACACCTTTTTGATATTCAACAGAAGCAGCTACACATTTACGGATAAGATTTGCAGTTTTCTCATTATCCTCTGTTAAAGAAATACGAGCATCAAACATATGCTTCATAATTTTATATTCAATATTCAGGCCATCAAGAGCTTTAGTACGAAGCCACAATACAATTCCTTTAGTGCTAAAAGTAAAGGCCATGCACATATGACCATCAAGTTTAATGGTGTGGAAACCTTTAACACGAGTTACAAAAATTGTGCAACCAGCGGCTTTAACGATAGTTTCAACAACATCTTTCAAAGGAGAAATTTGACGTGGGGCTTTAGGCTCTTTTACTTTTTTCTCTTTTTTAGGTTTTGGTTCTTTTTTAGCTTCAGCTTTCTTAGTACCACGTTTTACAGGTTTTACTGGTTCAGGTTCTTCCTCAAATTCTTCATCCTCTTCTTCGCAGTCCTCAACAGCGTCTTCATCCGCATCTTCGACTTCTTCTTCCTCAGAATCCTCAGAAGCTTCCTCGTCAACTTCCTCTTCAGTTTCTTCTTCTTCAAGATCTTCGACTTCCTCAACTACTTCTTCCTCAACTTCCTTGTAAAAGCGTTCATAAGATTTGCGATTAACAATTCTTTCTTTACCGGAGTTCAAATCTTTTAAAGTGATGTCATCTCCATCTTTGCTAACCAATTCAAATTCTACGTTGTTCCTTGTGCAAATTACTTTCATAATACTACCACACTTTCTAAATAAATTTTGTAAGGTTTTCACCTTCAATTACATTATACACTTCGTAAATTCAAAAGTCAATACTTTTTGGATAAAAAAATTTCAGGGCAATTTTTAAATTCCTGCTCAGATAAATCATTAATATCTTTACCTCTTGGAACTACTAAAGATTTAACCAATTTATTATCAATAACTTTAATTAATCTCTTAGCGCCTTTATCTCCAGCTTCATCTCCATCAAAAGCGGCTACTATTTTTCTAAAAGGAAGTTTTTTAATTAAATTAAATTGTTCTGGCGTGCCTGTACCTAATAATGCTATAGCGGCTACACCATATTTAACAGCCGTTATAGCATTTATTATACTCTCACACACATATAATGTATCTTGGCTATAATCCAATTCATACACACCATATAATGGTTTAAACACGTTTTCCGGATAATGGTAAAGCTTGAAATGTATTGCCCTTCGTGCAATAAACAGAGTTCTGCCCTGCATATCCCTCACAGGGAATGTTATGCAGGGAAAGGTATTTTCATTTTTCTTTAACTTAAATTTAGGATCATAACCAATATCGTATTTTTCAATAAGTTCTTCAGTAAGACCTCGTTTAAACATATAATCATGATAATAACGATATCTATCTAATTGTTTTTCCGGAACATATTGTTGTTCTGAATGATTACTGTTTCTACTCAATTTTAAATCTAAAGGTTTTCTATCTTCTATATCTATAGATAAAAAATTCTTTATTAGCCACTTTGTACCATATGCACCCGAATCATCATATCCATAAATATAACTAATCATTTCAGGCAGTGTTGCAGTATATCCACACGTAAAACAATGTACAGTCCCGGCTGGAATTTTTTTACCATTTATTATTTTATCAACTCTTGATATACCACAAGAAGGCCTTTTTTCTTGCCCATTATTATGCACCGGACAACAAATTTGTATATTTGAATCTGTTACTATAAACCGACCAAACAAACTAATACCTAATTGTTCTTCTATCTGTGATTGTAAAAATTGCAAAATAGAAATATCGTCTTCTAATAAAGCTTTGCCTTGAATTGTAAACATTAAAAGACCTCTTTTCTATCTTTATATTTTTTACGTTGTGTTTCTTCGACTTTTTGCCGTTCTTGTGGGGCTACTGAATCCGTTGCACTTGGCACATAAACAAAACGCCCTTTATCGATATCCCAAAAATAAATCAGGTTTACTCCTACAGCACCAGTTCTATTTTTAGTCAACGATAATTTTAAGCCAGCTCCTGTTTGCCTAATAAACAATACCTTTGAACTATTTTGACCGATACTATCACTATCGGCTAAATTAGTTAAGTCTGGATCGTCTTGAACATTATCTTTACGAATATCACCATCACGATTTAATTGGGATAATCCGATTATTGGAATATCATATCTTTCTGATAAACGCATTAAACCTTCAGTTATACTAAATAATTGTTCTGTTTTACTTTTTTCTCGACGATATGTTTCATCGTCCATTAAACTGTATTGGTCAATACCAATGATATCAGCCTTACAAGCCGTTATCATTGATTGTATAGAGGATACGGTTGCCCTACCACCAAAACTTTTAGGTGTAAAAACATAAAAAGGCAACATATTTTTCTGTGTTTTATCAATAAAATCTTCATAACCTGAAACATTTTCACCAATAACAAGAGCTTTATTCGAAAAATTGGCTAATAAAGTATCAAAACGATACCCAATTTGCATATCATTCATTTCGCCGCTGTACATAGCAACACGCTTGCCCTGTTTCCATGCCTCTACTAACATTTTCAATAATATCCACGTTTTACCCTGATTAGGTCTTCCTGCTACAGTCAATAATTCGTTTCCTGGCTCTAATCCATATATTACTTCGTCGAGTTCAGGAAATCCGGTTTTGATATAATTTGTTCCAAATTCCTTTTTTTGTTGGTGTAATTCTAATCTTTCTTTTGCTTTTTTAACTATATTAGAGCCACCAACAATATTTTGACTATTTAATGCAACTACCTGCGCAGATAAATAATTCAAAGCTTCCCTTGAATCGTCCCGCATTTTATCTGCTGTTTCCTGCACTACAGAAACCATCTGTGAATATAAATATTCTTCTCTTAGAGTGCTAATTAAAAAGTCGTCTGTTTCTTTAACTTCTATAATTGGGAAATCTGGAAAATTTTGAAGCATTGTTTCTTTATCCGGAACTTTGCCATAAAGACTAACATGTCTACGAATAAAATTAAACTCTTCTTCGTATTCTAAAAAATAATCTTCTGTTAGGTTGTTTTGTGTAACAATATCAAAACTTCCTGTATTTAAACATTTGCTTAAAATTTGAAGTTTAACCACGACGTCTATCCTTTCCACGCAAAGCAACAATATCTCCACTCAAAATTCGACTGGATAAGCGTTTACCAACCTGTTTTTCTAAATCTTTATCAGAAACATTACTTGTAAAAATATTAGCAAGTCCCATATTCATTCTTGAATTAATAAAATCATATAAAGTATTTTGTTCAAAAGCGCTTAATCCTGAAACTGCAACATCATCCCAAACTACTAAATCAACAACAGGAATTAAATCTAATAAATCTTGTACATTATTTGCTGAATTAAAGGATTGTTTTATGGAAAACAGTAAATTTTGTGTAGAAAGGAACAGTCCCCGAGGTTTAAATCCGTTACCTAACCAAATTTCACTAAGGTATCGCAGGAGAAATTTTGTTGCCCATGTAGTTTTCCCATTTCCAGTAAAACAACTGTGAATAAACAAGTTTTCACCCGCCGCCACAAAATTAATAATATCCTGTTTTAAATCATTAAGATATTCAAAACTATTATAATCACAACTATCAGGTTTTAAATTTACAGATTTCTGATATACTTTTGGAATACGGCTAGTATAAATTAAAAAATCAAATTCCATAAATCTTAAACAACTAGCACAACAGTCAGTTGTTTTGTACTTGCCACAAACATCTTTAAACCAGCATTTTTCACGATCAAATTTATACTCATACATAATCAATACACCTTGTCAATAATAGTGTGATCTAATCCATCATCTTCCGGAGTTTGTTGGATATTATCAATAGGCTTATCTTTACGTTGCAATTCCCACATAGGCACTAAAACTTTATACCCTGCCGCAAGGGCTGTTTGAACTCTTGAATATACTTCTGTAAAAGATCTGCCCTTAAGGCTATTTAAAATTGCCTGCCATTGTTCTGGCTCTAATTTAAATTTTAATCGATATTTTAGATATGAACTCAAACAAGCTTTTAATACAGTCCTGTCATCCTTTATTGAAAAATTTTCTAAAAGAAAAGCGTCCAACTGCTTATCAAACCGTGAAAAATTATTTTCTTTGCTTTTTTTAGCACTTACCCCCCTTATACCCCCTAGTTTATTATCTATATTGCTATTTGGTATATTATCTATATTGTCTAATTGTCTAGTATTATTATATTTATTATATTTATTATTTTTATTATTTTCTTGTGTTCTACTTTCTGGAACACGTTGTTCTACTTTTTGGAACACGTCAAAATTAATAGCATACGCATTTTTTAGTCCAATACCATTTTCGTGCATTGACTGTTTTTTTAGAATTAAATCTTTCTCGACTAAAGAATTTATACATTTCTGAACTGTTGCATTTGATAAATTTAAATGTTCAGCAAGACTTCTAATAGTCATTGTAAAATACTGATTTTCAACATTTGCATATCTATAAATTACAGCATAAATTATTAGCTCCGAACCACTTAATTTAAGGTCTTTAAACATCCATTCGTGTACTGTATAGTAGAAATCTTTCATAATTTTTCCTCAATTCTTTTATTTATATACAATTTTTGTCGGTTTATCAATTCTTCTAGTATTAGCTTTTATAAAATCCTGTCTAGCTGCTTTTGTAGCAACTTGTTCATCAGACATTTTTTCTTGCAATTCAATTTCAATAATAATCTCTAACTCTCTATATTTTTTATAAATTGGGCAACTATCTTGCATACAGGGCTTGAAGTCTGTAATGATCTCCCCTTTATTATTAGCCCCTTTGTGTTCTACCTCGCAGGCATTAACGGTGTTGATACCCACTAATAAAGCCATACTCATTAACAATACTTTTTTCAACATAATAAATCCTCCTTATAACAGGAAAAGCCCCCTATATGATTGGCGGTCATAGGGGGCTTTAGCCTGACAAATAAACAAAAATGAGGGTTAAAAAGCGGCAAATACTTTTTGCAGTTACTCCTGAACATATTCGGGAACAGACCGCCAAGCTATTTCCCGCTTCTGTTATTATAATACCACAACCATTACAGGTTGTCAATACTTCGTAAAAAATTTTTATTTGCCACCGAACATCTTACTTGTTTCAATAATTTGATTATCTACTTCATCATTTACACGACTCCAGGCTTTCTGCCTTACTTCATTTATATCGTCGCCAGTTTCTAGGCTAATTAATTCACTGGTTTCAAAGGTAAAAAATTCACCCTGTATCTGACAACTTCTTTTACTGGAAACTGTGATTTCTTTAATCTTTGACATATTTAATATCCATCCTTTGTGATTTTTTAACTACCTGAAAAACAATTAATTCTTGTGGAAGTTTTTTATCTTCAAAAGCTACTTTATCTAACATATCATAATCAATAACTGTTTTAACGGCTAGACATTCTGGATGATTTTCTTCAAGCCATGTTATTAATTTATCTTCATCGAAACTTGTTTGTTCAACTTCTTTAATTATTACTTCGCCATCATCAACAGTTATTGAAGATACATTATTTTTTTGCATATAAGCACGAACATCTTCTTTTAACTTTTTAAGTTTTTTACTAAGAAGGCTTTCTTCTTTATGTACACTAATTAATTCTTTTATTATTTTGTTCATTTTATTACCTCCAAACTAAATAAGCACAGCCAACAATTAATAATACAGCAAAAATAATAAGCGCTACGTATTCACTTGAAGATACAGGAGCTCCAATATCATTACACAAATAATTGTTTACCGTAGAATTTTCAGATTCTTTAGCTTTTGGTAAAGAATTATCGGCTGGAACAAAAGAATTGCAAATTTTAGCCGTTTTTTGATTGCATGTATCTTCAAAAAAGCATAAATTGCAATCTGTGCTTTTAGGTTTAAAACCTCTTCTTTTCTTTCTACGACTTCTTGACACATTATCCCTCCTTAATAAAGTAACATATTAATGATTTCCTGCATACGAATAATATTACCACTATCAACAATACCCTGTGATAATAATTCTTTACGCCGAACAATCATCTCGACCTTTTCATCTATTGAATTGGCACAAACAAGAGAATAAATATTTAAATTATTTGTTTGACCAATACGATGACATCTATCAATACATTGCTGTTTATCTGCACCAGTCCAAGGACTATCAAAAAATATTACATTATTTGAATTATTGAAAGTTAAGCCAGTACCCATTAATTTTATAGTACCAACTAAAGCAACTTTGTTTTTGTCTGACTTAAAGGCATTTTCTGTGTCCTTTAGGTTTTTATTTTTGGCAAGATACCCCATAGCCTTGTGAGGTTTTAGGATATCAACTATTATCTGCACTACCTCGGCCCAATTACTAAATATAAGGCATTGTTCCCCTCTACTGGCAATTTCGTCCACCAGTTCTACTAATTTATCTAATTTAGCAGATTTTTGAACTGTAGAGCTTACTAGCTGCGGAGTTCCAACGACCTGTCTTAATCTTGTAAATTGTGCTAATGGATTTGGACTTAACATTATTAAATCAATTTTATCTTGCAATCCAGCTAATACTTCTTTGTATAAAGGTTCTTGCTCTTTATACATATCAACATAAACTGTTTGTGGAAATTTTTGTGGTAATTCTAAAACATCTTCTTTTAATCGTCTTAATTGAATATTTTTCAATCTTGTTTTTAATTCTTGCAAATTTCGATATCCAACTATTTCACGATCCATATACCCACCAAAAATACAATAATGATTTTTAAAGGCTGTATAACTATTTTCTTCATAACCTAATGATTTAAAGATAATAAATAAATCCATAGGTTGATTAACTAATGGTGTACCACTCATTGTTACACGATAATCATTTTTGTTTTTGGTATTCATCACCTTAATGAATCCTTTTCCCTGTGCAGAGAGTGGATTCTTAACCTTATGAACTTCATCAATGAAAATAGCTCCTATAGTTCCATTCTCATGATATTTTTTTAGTAATTTAACAATAGCTTCTTCCCGAAATGCTTCTATATTTATAATCCAGAAAAATTCTTCCGGAACTTCTTCTAAATCTTCTAATTTAGCTTTTGTTCCACCATCATATAATTTATTACTTCTTTTTCTAGAACGAAAACCTAATAATTTATAAGTTTCATCACTATGTGTTTCAATTTCATCACGCCAGTTCCAACGTAGTGAAGCTACACCACAAATAACAAGGCAATGCTCTACACCTTGTATTTCCTTCAGATATCTGGCTAAATCAATTATTTGCTTTGTTTTACCAAGACCTTGTTCATCACCTAAATGCCAATGTCTTTTATCAATACCATATTTAACACCTTCTATCTGATATTGATAAGGCTTTGTTTTAAATGTAAAATCTCCAAGATCATTTTGCAATAATTCTTCACCAATTATTTGGTATTCTTGATTAATTAAAATATTTTTCACTGCTTGTAAATGTATAGGAGCAATTTCCCAACAATCAGAATTTACATGAAAATATCTAAATTCTAATTTTCTAAATTTACTTACAATATCAATATCAAAACTGCATTTAATAAATAAACAGTATTGAAAATCTTTAAATTTTTTAGATTCTTTCACATTAATTCTAATCACAATTATTGGCCTCCTTATATACTAATTATACCGCAATGATTTTAAAATGTCAATAAATACGTTGTAATAATCGCTATAAAGCATATTCATTACAAAATATAAATCCCAACGGTTAAATCCGATACATTTAATACCATACTGACGGATTACATCATCAATCTGTTCAACAGACCAGTGAGCTCCTTCCGTACCATCTACGTTCTTGAAATTTTCAACAGCTTTTTCAGCTAACCAATCACTAAAATGCTCACCATAACACTCTTTATACAATTTGTCAACGACTTCGTCATAAACTTCTTTATCCGAATATTTTAATGGTTTAATAGCACTTTTAAAAGTTTCCATTAAAATATCATTAGTAAGACCTAAATCTTTTTGCTCTTTAAGATGTTTTAATAATGTTTCTAACATATTAATCTTCCAATACTTCTACCGTAGGTACAGTAGGTGCTGTTGGAGTATAAACAGTCATCAGAGCACGAGTTGCTTCAGCTTCTGCATGAATTGCAGTAGTGATTTCACAAGTGTTCTTGTAGTTTTCTGCACGAACAGCATCAATATTGCGATTAGTTTCGCAGCAGCATTGCTGTGCGGCAAAGCGACTTTCTGCGATTGCAGCATTAGTCTGGTTGAATCCTTGACACAGACCCATTTGTAAAGCGCCAGTAGATTCACAGATATCTTTTTGGATACCGAAATTCTGATTAGCGAGTTGGTTAAAACCACGGTCGATAGTGTTGTTCAGGTTAGTGTACAAAAATTCATTAGTTAAGGTGTTTACCGCACCATTAGCACCACCATATTTGGTTGATATTAAACTTTTTTGTAGTGGCGCATGGTTTATTACCTGTAATTATTGTAACAAAAATAAACCGCCCACACATATCCTAAATTGTGTAGACGGTTTGTCTGCTTATTCCCTTGCTATTGTTTTTGCAATAGGAGCTCAATACATGGTTTTACTTCGTCCGGAATTAATTCCTTTTCATTACTAATAATGGTTTGTAATTCCTTTTTGGCATTCCATAAGGCTTTGCCTACTGAAGAACTTTCAATTCCTAAGTCATCGGCTATCTCATAATATGATTTACCCTCAATATAAAACTTCCATAAAAGTAATTCACTTTTTGTTTTCAAGCCAGTTCCTTTTATAATCACCTTTAGTGCAATTAAAGATAATGTTTTAAGTCTTTTATTGAAATCTGATTCAGTCATTAGCTCCAAATACCCGCCAAGCTGTTATAATTCCTCCAACTAGACCACCTATAATTAAAGTTAGTATTGTATTGACAATTACTCTCTTATAATTATAGTAGTCCTTTAAATCTTTCATTTGATATTTTTCAAAATCTCGCTTTAAAGAACCTATACGTCCATGGAGAATTTCTTGATCTTTATTTAATCTAGATTCTAATTTATCAAATAATTTTAAAATAGTAACGACATTAAAGTTTATCTCTTGCACATCTTTACAGGTTTGACGGAATTGTTCTTCAAATAATTCTGACCGTTTTTCGTATCTATCACAACGGCTTTCTAAAGTTTTAATCCTTTGTAATAGTTCTGCAATTACCTTTTCATTTTCCATTTATTGTTTCTCCGTTACTTCTGTTCATAATAACACTGTTTCCAGCACCGGAAATAGTATCAGATTCTTCCGTAACAGTTCTTACAATACCTTGTTCATAAGTAAAATATTTTTTAGCAATAAGCACCGACGAAATACCCAATGCACAGGCACAAAAAAAGATGCAACAGAGAAAACCAATGACTAAAATTTTTAAAAGTCCTAATAATTTTACATTATAGTCCCGATAAATTTGAGCGTCTTTTGCTTTTTTATCTATTTCATCTTGTCTTTGCATTAACCTCTCTAGATACTTATCTAGGTGCTGCAAATCTTTATCATTTGGATTTTCCATTACATCCTCCTAGGATATCGCAATTAATAAAACAGTACCAAGTCCAATATACAATAAAGTTTTTTCAGCTTTTAATTGTTTAATCTTCTTTTTGTATTCTTTGGACTCCTGTTCTAAAGTCTGATTGCAACTCTCTAAGTATTTGATTTTGTTGTCGTAAGATGTCTTCAACATCGTTTGCTGTTTTTCCAATGTTATTACTGACTGATTGGCTTTCTGTAAGTTGTTGTTTAATTCCGTCCGTTGTTTTTTCAACGTCAGAATTTTGTTTATCGATTGTTCGTTTAGGGATATCGCTTGTGCTATTTGTTGTTCCTGCATTTCGAATTTCTTCGCTGGAACTAAATAATAATCCTGTGCATAAGCCTGCTGATATAAACCCAATGATAAACCAAACAACAGAAGTATGAAAAATATTTTTCTTTTCATTTACCATTGCTTCCAAGTAAAGTAAACTCCGATTGCAAATCCAAGTCCAAAGGAAATCAATTTTGGATAACGATTAAAAGTAGCTTTTATTTTATCAAAAAATTCTTTAATTTCTTCCATTTTAGATTCCTCCTTAATTATTTTGTTTCCAGATTGCCAATCCACGAATTACATCGCCGCCGGGCTGATCTTTTCTACCTGTGCCAGGATCATCCAAAAGAAGTAAATCCCATCTTAAATCAGGATCATCACCATAAAGACCATAACCATCAATATCAGCGATTTCTGCATGAGTCATAACATGCTCCGAATCTATTGGAATTTCTAGAACAGTTGCTATAAAACAAATTACCTCAGCTAACCGTTCGACTTGAATTGGTGTTGGTGGATAACCATTCCAATTAATTCTTTCAGGATTTTTATAAACAGTCGCCCCATAAGCACAACATAAAGCGATTCCAATAGCGTTACTGTTTCGATGCCATGTATGCTCTTTGTAGTCTGTAAGTTCACCATTAATACGAACAGTTCCATCACTTTCAATACAAATATGATAATGTTCTTTTTCAACACTATTCATTTTGTATAATCCACCTGTATGATGACAATAGATTCGATTAATACCACTATTTTTAGCCCTTTCGGCAAGTGCAATGATCTCATTTATAGTTACCATTGTCTTTTTCCTCCTTTACTTCAAGAATATCTGATATGCCATTATTATTTTTATCAATAAATAATTTAGCTAAAAATGTAATAGCATAAACAGTTGACCCACTTACAAAGAAAGTCAAAAATGAAATGATTATTGGCAAGTCTGCTTCATTTGTTACTTTTAGGTTGTGTATCCAACCATAAACAAACATTACAGTAAAGCCGAGATACACCATTATAAGGTAGAAAGCTATATACTTAATGTATTTATTCCCTATTAATTGTGGTGTATTTTCAACCAATTTTTTAAACCAGTTAAGTATTTTATCTTTCATCTTATACCCCTTAATTATAGTATATTTCTTTTATTTTGTCAAGCCACCATAGGAGCTAGTATTCCTACGACTGAAACATATTTAGTCAATATCAATGAAGATTACACCACAGTAAACGAAACGAGAACAGTTCATATTCCATCAGGCGTTAAAGTATTAAAAGTAAGAGTCTATTCCGAAAGTGGTGCAGGTGGAGATGATTTCTGTACTGCATATGTTCAAAATGCCGACAATAAGAAAGTTTGGGTAATTGCTGAAAACTATGGTTCTTGTGATGAAACTAAATATGTCGGCGTAACAGGCGGGAAAGATTATAAATTAAATTTATATGCTGGCACTGAATATGATACAATGGCAGCATTAATACAACTCCCAGTGTAACAGATTATTAGTAATCTGTAACTTCTACTGCGTGTGAATTGATAGTAGGCGACCATTCGAGTTTAAAATTCAAATGAGTGTAATCAGTATCAACATCTAAATTGCCTGTAGTATAATCAATCCAATGTTTATTATTGTTAGCATTATACAACAAGTATTCTTCACCTTCTCCATAACTATATTCAGTCCAATTAGAATACAATCTATAGGATTTATTGGGTGTTACACCTACATACGTAATCAAACTTAAATATCCAGATTGATTAAATGAAGCTCTTAATACTGTTATTCCTGCGGGAACTGTAAAGGTACTGCCATGTGCTAAAGTAACTTCCCCACTAGGAATACTAACCTCTAAGCTAGCTCCTATGGTGACATTGCCTGTCACGATAATTGACATTGGATTATCAGTTAAAGCCATAATATACGGCAGATTTTGAGTTTAGTAATCGGTTACTTTAGGCGTTTGATTGTTAATTGATTGTGAATAACTAATAGTTACACTTCCTGACTCTGTGCCAGTTTCGCTTTCAGTTGATAACTTTAATGTATAACTTTTATTAGGAGTAACTCCTACATACCAAATATCATTGGCGTATTCGTAATTCCATAAAGATAACCAATATTTTTTGCTATTTACTGAATATACATCTAAAGCTACTTCGCCTTCGCCTTCATGGGATACATCACCCGCTACTTTTAATACTTTTACACCCGCAGGCACTGTAATAGTAACCGTTGTATACACATCCATAGTACTCAACAAGCTTGTTTCAGTAGTCGGTACATTTGCTTCTAATGTTGCCCCAACTGTTACATTGCCTGTAACCACTAAACTCATAGGATTGTCTGTCAAAGCCATCTTTTTCCTCCGATTTCTCACAGAGGAATATTACATTAATAATCAGTTACGTTAGGTATTTTTTGATTAATTGATTGAGAATAAGAAATCTTTAAATACCCTCCATCCAAATTATATTCTGCGCCTACGTATAACGATAATTTATAAGTTTTGTTTGGTGTTACTCCGACATACCATTGATCATAGAAATTAAAACCCTCTGATCTATAACGCCACTCTTTTTGATTAGAAAGGTTTTTTATTTCTACAGTAACGTAATCATCATAACCCTCGCTAGATTCTGCATGACTGGAAATATATAATACAGTATTTTTGTTGATCAAGAAAGTTTCTTCTGTAGGCACAATAACTTCTAATTCTGCACTAACCGTAATATTCCCTGTGACTGTAATATTCATAGGATTATCAGTTAGTGCGTGTAATTGTAATAGTAATCTCGGAAGACGGCTGACAGACAATTCTTTATCTGCCTGCCCCCCCTCTAATTAATTTATTAAACATTTTATTCGTCCTCCTTATTTACATCAATTTTTTCTAAAAGCTCTCCATCTTTGTTATAACCAGTGATTATAAGATTTTGACCTTTTTTAACTAAAATACTATAAGGTGAATTTGCTTTTACACTAAAAGAATATTCACCACTTGCAACAAAATCAAGATTCGCATAACTGTCTAATGTGTTTGATAATTTAGCACATTTTTCATTTAGTTCTTTTTGCATATCTTCATATTCCGATTTTGTTTTCCCGCCTAATAATTTTATCAACCAATTAAACATCTTCGTCCTCCTTTTCTAATACAGCTCCAATTTCAGCATCGCCATTTATTGCTAATGTATTTGCGCTTGCAGTTTGATAGCTTCCTGACAATGTAAATGTCTTAAAGGTGTATCCACTATTCGGCGTACACAAATTGCTTGCAGTTTTGCCATGCTGAACAGTAAAGGTTGACGTATATGCAACACCATCAACTGTAACAGTAATCGTTCCACCTGTAGGCTGATTAATCGTATAAGTATAGGTTTTCAAGGTAGCGGCTGTTGCACTAATAGTGATATTATCTGTCAATGTTCCACTTGTACTGCTTAATGTGCCTGCATTATAACCTGTACTTGCTGATATACTTGCCGTATAAGTTGACCCTGCTTCTGCTGTAAATGTTGATGTATATGAATTGCCATTGCAAATTACTGTTATTGTTTGATTTGCTGATTGTACGATTGTGACTGTTACTTCGGACGTGTAACATAATCTTGCTACACCGTTTACTCCTATATACATTTTTTTGACTTTTCTTGCCTTGCCGTTTACTCCAATGTATATATTCTTTGCTTTTCTTGCTACACCGTTTACTCCTATATAAATGCTTTTTGCCATTTTCGCACCTCTTTATTCATACATAATATAAAGTGTGCCTGTGGTTAATGCAGAGCTTCCAGCGATTAAATCAGTTGTGCCATGGGTATATGCAGGTGCACATCCTAATGCGGTTCTTGCGGCAGCGGCTGTTGTTGCCCCTGTTCCACCCTTTTCGATTGGTAAAGTACCAGTAACTCCGACTGTTATATTTGCCGAACCATCAAAACTGCCAGCAGTACTACTTGCAAGATTTGCTGTAATAGTCCTTGCAGTTGCTAGTTTTGTTGCTGTGGCAGAATTACCTGTGTAGGTACTAGCATTTATTGTTGCTATTATTTGTGTATCATTTTTCCATGCAAGTGTTGTTGTTCCGCTTGTAAATACTACGCCACCTACCATTGTTACTAAGTTCTGGAATGTGTTTGCTCCTGTGAAATAGTTACTGCCTTTCCAATAGTTAATGCCTGCTAATTTGCCATAGGTCGTATGAATATTATTGCCATCAATATCAGCTAATGCTTTTGTTGCTGTACCCGCTGCATATTCTTGAAATGCGTCTATTGTGCCTAATTTAGTATCATCTACGACTTGATATTGTACTGGAGGAGTAACTCCTATTATCATTACAGTATCGCCATTTTGAACATCATCAACAGTTAAAGCAAGCATATTTGTAACAGTATCAACCTTTATAACATTATCCAAGCCTGCTGGAGGAATATTAGAAATATCTAATTGTCCTTTTATACGAGTGGCATCAATATCACTGGTATTTACATAATCAATTAAACTATTTATATATTTGATAAATGCCAGTCCGGATAATGTTTTCGTTATTTTCTCAAACATTTTCAGTAACTCCTTCCACTAAATCATAAATACATAATCTACCTGCAAAAGGATAAATTGCTCTTAATGTAACTGATTTATCAGTCATAGTATTAAATTCCATATCCACGAAAGGCACTCTAATATATTGATTATTAGCTTCGTCCTTCATTTGAATATTTAAAATTGCTTTACCACTTGTATAAATTTCGATTGTATATGTATCCCCATCGGCGACCCATAAATCTTCTGAAATTTCATCTGTAAATTCGAGGTAACTTGCAGCCTGATGAAATTTTTCATACCATTCTTCAATTTGACTATATTGAATATTTATTTGTTCTGCTTTATTGTTAACATTAGTATTTAAATCTTCAATAACCTTTTGTCGATCTTGAATATCGGCATAAATAGTATCAATACTTTCTTTGGTGCTTAATACTATATCTGTATTAGCTTGTGTTTTATTTGCATTTAATTTAGAGTTTTCCTCTGACAATTTAGCATTTGTTTCAGATTGTTTAGCATTTGTTTCAGATTGTTTAGCATTTTGTGAATATACTTTAGATTCACCAGCATAACGTCCAGCTTCTGTTTCTGACTTACTAGCCGCCTCTGCGGAAGTTTTAGCCGCTTCTGCATATTGATAAGCTGTATTTGTTGATTCCTGAACTTGATGAAGTAAATCTTCTATATCTGATTTAACATCTTTAACATTTTGATAAATTACATCAATCTGATTTTTAATATTTTGGGAGGCTTCTTGTACCTTTTTAGCTTCATCAGCCGCTTTAACAGCTTTATCTGCATTTTCCTGAACTTGTTGAACATATTGTTCAAATATATCCGGAGTAGGATCTTCAGGAAGTAGACTATCCTCATTAAACCCACTATCAATAATTTCTATATCGATTTCATTAGTTGTTGCTCTTTTGTTATCCATAGATACGGCAAAAGCATTTACCTGCATTATTCCTGCACCAACTAAAACTTCCCACGGTACTGGATATTCTACGCCATCTGAAATGTTGGTTACATTGTAAGTTTTTCCATTCTTGGTAAATTGTACTGTCTTACCTACATAATTAGCCCAATCTTCAGAGGTTTCAAGTGTAAATGTTAAATAACCCTTACTATCTGCAACAACTTCAGAATCTCCATAATAACTCAATCTTTGTTTAAATATTCTAAATTTTATCATTTTTAATTCCTTTCTTTAAAGATCAGAATTTGATCCAACAACCTCCGGAGTATTTTCATCCACCTATTTAGGAAGATGGGCAAATAGCAAAAATGGTGGAGATGATGACATGTGGCAAGTTAACTTTAATTTAGCAAATACATTAAATAATATTACTATTGGAAATTCTGGAGAATCTGAAGGATTTCCAAAACACGTTATAATGCCTTATTACCTGAGAGTTTTAAATATTTAATATTCTTAAATAATATGGCATAATTATATGCTTTGGATAAGCTTCTTCTCCACCTGTATTCACGCCTGTAGATTCAATTTTAATATCATGATTATGGTCGCCATTAAATTGTATAACTTCACGAGTATCGCTTTTATGAGCACATTCGCCAGCCCATATACCAGTTCCGGAAAATACGCCAGTTGTTCGACCCCAACTGCGCCCAACCTGATTTCCCGCAATGAAAGTTCCTCGAAGTTGTGTAGTTCCAGTCTTATCTCCAGTGGCCAAATTATGATTATGGAGCTTATTCTGATCTTTAAAGAAAGAACCAGCATTTTCTCCACCACGACCAAAATCTAATATAAATGGAGTTCTAAAAGTTGTACTGTCATCACCAGTTGAAAAATAGCCAACAGAAGTTTTATTTAATGTTAACATTTTTTGCCATTCAACTTCAGAAGTTAAAGGATAATATTTTTGAACAAAATCCCACAATTCTGGATATTCTGATCTATTTAATACATGACTTTGTGTCATTTTTAAGTATCCTGGAGGAGCGCTATTCCATAATTGCTGTTTAATCGTTCCTATTGGTGTAGTATCTGCAGATACTTGAATTGGTTGTTCTTCCCAAACAATATCATTATCTGTTATTGTTCTGGAACCTTCTTGTCCACTTGCTTCCGACCATGTTGGTTCATTACTTCCACTTGTACCAGCATTTTTAGATACTAATTTAGTATGCAATCCAAAAGGATAAAGCAATACTGAATTTTTAGGGTATGCTGTGTTTGGTTGCCAAGAAAACCTTTTTAAAAATTCAGCGTGTTGCTGTAATGTATTTTCCCAGCCATTTACATTCGCGGCCATTACAATGTCGTTATCTGTGTCATGCCATAAATGAGCGATATAATCAGTGATTTTCATAACAATATTAGCCATTTGTTCCAACCTCCCTAATATTAATTCGATGTTCAATCATTGTATCTGAAGCAATGGGAATATAAACAGGATTATTAGAAAGAATTAAATCTTCCCCATCTAAAAATTTAATATTAGTGATTAATTTTATTTCTTCCCAATTTTCAATATTATATTGGATTCTTAAATACCCACCAGTAATAATTTTTTGAACAAAATTTGTTATCTTATAAGTATCATTTATAAGGACTGCCTTTATTTCTTCCCCTGTAAATGTTTTTAATTTGTTAAGCATTAACGGAGTCAATGATTGCACCTCCTCGGATTTTAATTTTGATAAATTTTGAACACTTATAAAAGGTTTTTGGCCTACTCGCCATTTACCACCTAAAATATAATTCCACCACCATTTTTGTTGATAAATTTCTTCGCCAACTTCAATAGTAGTTGAAATAAATGGAACATTGATAAATACAATGTTTGCAGGTTTTATTTTATTTATAGTAGCAATACTTTCCTTATAAATAAAAGAATTAAAAGCATTACTTTTAATATATAAAGTATAGTTCAAATAATCCATTTCTACTTCATAATTATTTTCCCCAAACAATGAATTTAATTTTTGCCGAAGATATATCATTGTATAATAAGATAATGTTTGTATCCTATTTAATAATCTAAATCTTCTTTCTTCCAATGTTTCTGTTTCAGGGTCTGCAACTATTTGGAATAATTGTTCATAAGCATAAATACCATCTTCATCTGCGTATGCAATAAATTGATTATTTTTTGCTTTATTTAATAACAAATATAAGTTATTCCAAATATCATTTTCAACTTTAATTAATTCATCTGTTTCTAAAATACCTTCATAATAACGAGGAAAATAACGACCAATTCTAGTTCTGTATAAACCATACCTATTGTTCATCTAAACTCACCGTCCCTAATACAGGGATTTCCTGCAAAGAACTCGTTTCTGTTAATCTAATATCGGTATCAGTTCCATTTAATTGTAACTCGTAAGCACTGGATACACCTTTAACATTTAAAATTGCAAAATTAATTCTGCCAAGATAAACAATTACAGAGTAATTATTTTCATCATCACTATTTTCCCAAGCCTGTCTTAACGATAAAAGATATTCTTCTAATGCCAATTTGATTTGTGGCAAAAGTGTTTCTAATTTATATCCTGGCAATAATGTGATTTTTCCGGATACATTAATTGTTCTAGGTAATGGAGTGCTTACTGTTACCTTATGGCCAATAGGAGCAATGCCTAAACCTAATCCAGTTTCCCCGCCAGAATTTTCCGGATCGAATTTTTCTAAAATAGTTTGACAAAATTCTGAAGAACAAGAATTGTAATCTGTATCAATAATACTTAACTTTACAGTTCCTCCGCCTGCCCATACAGGATAAACTTGAACACCACCAATGCCTGAAATTTCTTTAGCCCATTGCCGATACTGTGCAATATTACCGCCAAAGGCTGTTTTCATTAAATTAGCTAAAAATCTTTCTCTTAGAGAATCATCTGATTCTTCTTCTTCTCCTGGATAAAGTAAAGTAGTAATTTCAGCACTTGCCAACTTTTCAATATAATCATTAGGAACGATTCTACCTATATAACTATTTCCCACGCTGCCAACAGTATTGCATTGCATAATATAACTTCCGGGTACTACATCCCCATCTTCATTTGCATATACCTGCACTGCGGTATAATTTAAGATAGTATCTCCAACGGTTGAAAAAGATTGTCCAATAGAAATTTGACAAGGTTCATCCAGCTGTGTTTTAAATACTCCTAATTTTTTAGCATATGTTGCAGGATCTCGAGTTATACCCCCTTCTATCACACGCCCATCAAGCCATAATCCATTTGCAGTTTCGATATATGTTTGTTCGATAATATCAGCTAAATATAATATGTGTTTTGCAGCTTCGTAACAACATGGTGATAAAGCATCTCGAATAATCGAACCTTCTCGTTTATCAACATTATCTGGAACTTTGCTTAATGCTTCCGTTAAAATATAATCATAAGTATATTTTTGCAGATATTCGCTTAAAACATTCATTTTTTCACCTCCAAAGTTATTGGCAATACACCTGACTCAGTCTGTAAATCTAAAGTAATTGACATATAGTCAAGTCCTTCTTGTGTAAACTGTAAATTACTAATAGCGTAAATTCGAGAATCTGCTAATAAACAATCTTCCAAAGCTCTCTGTAAATCTGCTTGAATATAGTCAAAATCTTTACCGATATACTTTTCTAATTCAATTCCATAATTTTTAGAATAAATAACATAAGCATATCTTTCAGTATCAAAATTTTTCATTATTGCTTGTTCAATAGCGGGCTGTCCATCTGTTGTGCCTATAATTCGTTTATTATAATTATCAACCTTATAGGTTCTTGTAACTTCATTTTGCCCTATTTGATTTACAATAATATTGCGATTTGTGGGTATCATGGTATTCCCTCCACCCTTTGCTGAATTAAAAATTTCTGTCCATTATTAAATCTAATTAAAATAACTCTGTCGCCGGGATTCAAGCCACGCCATAATTGTATCTCAGGAAGCTCTTCTGTGGTATTGTGCATACCATCATGAATAGCTTGATGTTTATGCTTTACTTGTCCTTTTTCCGGAAAAGGAATCTTAATTATTGTTTCCTTACATAAAGCTCCGACAACTAATTGATTTTCACCTAATGTCGTTCTCGAATCTAATTGTACACTTAAAGGAGAAACAGAAAGCACTGTTCCGTATACACAGTCAGACATATCGGAACTTTGAGCTCTCTGTTTTACCATTTTTCGCGTTATACTTAGAATCCGAACAACTCCAGAATCTTCCATATTAAACACCTACATCCAAACTATATTGACTTAAATTTAATTTAACTATGTGCTCATTATTTTTCCAAGTATGCGAACAATCTGTTGCAATATATTCCTGCATATTAACGAAACCAGCTTTAGTTAGAGGGTCTAATTTAACGGTTAACCAATTTCCAGCTCTAAAAGAATAGGGTAAATCAACACATTCAACTCTTAAAGATTTTAATTCCCTATTTTTAACCTTTAAAAGAGCATCGCCTCTTTGTTTGATTTGATTTTCTGTTGCTGTTTTATCTACTTTTTCGTAATATTGCAATATGCCCCATTTACGCTGATTTTCATCATCCTGAGCCACATAAACTTTACGAACTCCTTCTTTCGTATTGTCTTGTACTAATTTTACACGATTATATGAATCCCTGTCAATGTTTTTCTTAAAATTGTAACCTGTAATATTTAAATCGTCTAAAATGTAGTAGTTTGTTTTTGTTGATAATAAACTGATTTGTTCTAATGTACCATAATTATCTCTCAGAATAAACCAATTTTGTATATTCACTAAAGCTTCATCATAGCCATAATTAATTATTGAATACAAGGATTTTCCATCATGAACTCGTGGAGAAACTTCCCATGAACAATCATCAACTATTTTGTAAGTAAATTTCCAGTCTTCACAAATAGCTTTAAAAATCTGAGTTGCTGTCTTTCCGGAAAAGACATAGGATTCTTTATTTTTTAAATAAAAAACTTGATCAACAGCTTCATAAGTAATAGTATCTTCAGAAGCTGTCATATTAACAACATATCCATAGAAAATTGGTATATCGTCAATTCTTAAATTAACTGTGGTTGCAAATTCTAAAATTAATTCAATATTATTAGGTACGGAGAATCTTAATTTTCCAGGCTGTTCTAGCAATGTCGTTGTCCAAGATATATCAAAGACAACTTGAGAAATTTCAAAAACTTTAGTATTCGGAAGTTGTACAGCTAATAAAATATTCATTACAGTATACCCGATATTTTATTTACCGCTGTTTCGGATACCCAACCAATCCAACGATCTTCATTATCAGTTATATGGATTGCTCCATTATTATCGAAATCTAAAAGATTTACGTAACAGCCAGTTTTATTCTTAACATACCTATCTACAAATTGCATAGCTGGATCTTTATAAATTGTACCTGTTACACTTACTTCATCCCCCATTGTTAAAGCTTCGGATTCGTCTGTTCTTAATCCAACAGTATCAACAGTTATTGTACCATCTTCATCAACAGTAGCGTTATTAACTACATAAATCTGATAAACTTTAAATTCGATATCATAATATGGATCTGGATCTGCTTCCTTCCAATCATAATCGAATTTTTCAATAGATACAAGCTTATTAAATCCAACAGCAAGTCCAGTAATAATTAACCTTACAGGTTCTTTGCTATCTCTAATCTTACTAAATAAACTTACATAAAATGAAGGTTCATGAAATTGTGCTTTATTTTGCCTATCTAAAATTTGCTTAATTAATGCAGTATAAAAAGTTTGTTCTGAATTGCCTGTTAGCACATATGGATAATTCTGTGTTTCTATTGTTGGGAAAAAACAACTAAATCCAATCGTGCTTAATTTAGGATTTTTTAAAACATTTATTTCTCCTAATGATACAATAGGATAAGTTTTGTTATTTCCTGGAGTAGCAATTTTTAAGTCCGAAGGATTTACAGGAATTTGCACTGTATCTCCTTTATACACAATAAATATCTTTACATCGCCTCTAGCCCTACTTATAGAATCCGAATTTGGAGAAAGGCTCTCAAGAAGTGTGGTAGTATCACTTATTTTTCCGGATTGTGCAACCATTTTATCCTACTCCTCTCCAACACTTAAATTATAGGCATTTTCAAACATATCCGCCAAATCATCTGCAATTTGCCCCACATCTGCATTTTGATGTACATCTCCAAACACAACTCGCATAATTGGACGCATTGTAGTATACCTATTCACAAATTCTATTGCCTGAGATTCTTTAATCCACTTAATACTATCTTCATCAAGACTAATTTTACCACCTTTAACATTTTTTACTTCGCCAACAGTATCAAGATCTGTAATAGGTTTAGCTTTAACTTCACCAGTAGCTCCAATACCATTTGGATTAAATGTATTTTTCATGGTATTTAAAAAACTGTCTATTTTAGTATTAGTATCTTTAGCAAAATTAATTCCCCAATCATAACCTGATTTATAACTAGCCCCTACATCTTCCATCGCAAACATACTTACATAACCAATTTTTTCTTTACCTAATTTATCTAAAACAAAATTCATTCCTCGAAGAATTACGCTATTAAATAGTAAGATAAAATAATCGGCAACCATTTTTACTAAATTCATAAAAGCTGTTTTCATTGCATTAATACCACCCATAATAACTCCGAAAGCTTCCGGAAAAGCTAAAAATAATTTCATTAACATTCCGACGGCGGCTACTACGAGCAATACTTGCCAATTCATAGCAATAAAACTTAATGCCAATGCGGCGGCTCCAGGAAGCGCTGCTGCAATATTACGAACTAATATAACAAGAGAAACGCCTGCAATATAGCCTAAAATTCCAGCTAATATATCAAAATTTTCTACAAGTGTTTGAATCATTCCTACGCCACTGGTACTAATGCCAGTAAATACTTCATCCATACCAATTAGCAGGCTATTTCCAGCCATCGTCATAGCTTGACCGAATGTTATAGGAAGTTCATTAAATTTATTTTCAATTTCTGTAGCTTTTTGAAAAACTGCATTCTTAATTACTTCAGCGGTTATTTCCCCATTTTTTTGTGCTTCTTTAAAAGCTGCATCATCAAGTCCCATATAATTTTGTATAGCTTTTTTAATTAAAGGAGCAGATTCGCGAATAGTACGCATTTCATCGCCTTGCAATCTTCCAGAGGCCATAGCTTGTGTGAGTTGATACATGGCCGCTTTTTGTTCTTGTGGTGTACTACCACCAACAAGGAAAGCCTTATTTACTAACTCAGTAAAAGCTATTAATTCATTGTTATTTGCAAAAGCGTGTCCTGCAAGAATACCCATACGACCAATAACTCGGCTTGTAGCTAAATAGTCAGCTCTTGATCTTTGTGCAGAATCATAAATATCTCTGGATAGTTGATCTTGTGTTCTTAAACCATCATTAATAATATTTAATCTCGCTGCATTTAACATTAAGGCATCGCCTATATCTGTTACACGTCCAATTTCTGAAATGGTACTTTTCAACAAATATACACCAGCTAATAATTCTGTTAAAGGATTCATTGCATTTGAAAATACGTTTCCAATAGGATTTTCATCTTTAAAGCCAAGCCCCTTAATTAAATTCTGAGAACGATTAACATCAGAATTAAAATCTTTAAGTAAAGCATTAGCTTTTGATATATCCCGCGAAGCTGCTTTAAATAGACTCGCTTCGCCCGGCGTTTGATTTAATGCCGTTAAAGTAAGACGAAGCGAGGCTAAAACCTTATTTAGCACAGGGGACATTTGATCGTTTAAATATAATGTATTCCTGACTTCCATAGGCTAACCTCGCTATCTTTTATGTTTTCGTTTTCTTTTGTAATTCAGCATCTTGTTTAGCGGCGATTTCAATAAATGCCAGCACACAGGCTTTTTCTGAAATTGGCAAATTTAGATATTCAGAAGGCTTCCAATGAAGTCTTCTGAAACACCAAAATGCTGCCACCGTATCGGAATCTCCTTCTTTAAAGAGCTGTTTTACTTTTTTGCTGTGTCAACAGCCTCTTCACCATAGCCAGAATGTTGCATGATTTTATTTGCAATAAATTCAATCTCGCCGGGTTTAAATTTAGCTTTAATAAATTCCGTTGGAACTGTAATACCACCTAAAACAGCCGGGTCACGGAAATTAGGGTTTACACAGCCAATAGCCATTAAGCTACTGGATAATGCCATATTATCAACTGTTGGTTCACCTTTTGCATTAATTTTAATTGCCCTAGCTCTAGCTTCCTGCCATTCATCGGCATCAATAGCTCTAATAGTAATTGTTATTCCTGCAAGCTCACCTTTTAAATCAATTTCTTTTGTATCACGTATATCACGATTTCGAATAAGATCTAAAAGTTCCATTATAATAACCTCCAATTAAATTTCCGGATTAGGGCTTGAAAAGTAATCTAAATATTCAAAGTCGGAGAATGTGCAAGTCATAGGCTCTTCCAAAACTTCGCTTTCAACATCTAATTTCGCCAAGACCCCTTCATCAATATTGCAGTAATAGAATGCAGACACCTGTTTTCCGATTGTGGTAGTTGGGTCATTATTCTTGATAGTAATAGTGAAATATAAATCTTTACCTGTTTTAGCGTATTCACGCATAAGTTTACGAAATACAGAAGAAACATAGTAAAGAGTAAATTCACCTTTACCAGACCAGCCAGAAGATTTATGTTGCGCCCCACGAAAACCAAGAGAACGAAATTCTTTCTTGCGTTTTGTGAAAGTCATTGTACAATCCTTAATCATAAACAATTCTGTAAGGACACCGTCAACAACCATAGTTGCCCAACCTTCTTGACCGGAAACGGCATCGCCAGCTCGTAAATAATCATACTCCTGTGACATTATTTAGTCCTCCCTTCTTAACGACGAATAGTTACTGTCATATACAATTTTTCCATTGAATCAACAGGCTGTAAATACAATTCAACTACAACTTCGTCAAGGTTAGCACCTTGTCTGATTGTAATGTCTGTAGAGCCGTCAAAATTCTGAATAGCGCCCATTTTTTGAAGTTTATTTAAGTAATCAACGATATCGGCTTTAAATATTTCTCGACCATCATCATTATTATTCTGTTTACCTAAATAACTCTTTTCAAATAATAAACGAATATCATTATTAATTTGATCAATGGTACGAATTACTCTGTTTTTACTAAAAGAATAATCTTTTAGTGCAGTAAACGTATGCAATGCATTAATATCCTGTTCAACAACAACAACGCCATCTTGACGAGAAGAAAGAATAAATTTACCCCTTCTTAAAGCATCAATAATTTGTTCATGTGTCAATTGATTAATGATTTCTGTTGCATCTTCAAAAGCATAATAAGTTAAAGATTTATTAATTGCACAACCTGCACTCATACCAGTTACACGAGCCACAAAAATAGGAACTGTAATCTCATACTGAGCGGATATATAACCTTGATTAAGAGTAGAAATAATGCCCTCTGTATCCGCATCAATATTATTTAAAACGGCCTGAACTTTCGTTCCGGTTGTTTCTCTCATATAACTGATAAAGGATTTTACTTGAGCGTGTATTTCAGTTGATGTTTCGAGTGGGATACCCATTGTATTCCATTTTGCAGTTTTCAGCAATTCAAAATAACGAGTATAATTAGAATTAACTACAGTTCCATTTGTGCCATCTTCCAATTCCCCGCCCGCATCAGCTGTTAAAGATGCTGAACTTGTACCACTAAAATCAACAAAATCATTATTTTCGATATCGCCTACAGTAGTCCCTGTCTGTGTATCCTTAACAATTCCATTAAAAGTAGTAATAACATCGAATGCAGACCCATTTTCAACCACGGAAACGGCAATTTTATTTCCGCCAACACCTGCATATTTCGCAGTAGCCGTAAGATTGTTTAAAATAAGTTTTGCTTTAGTACCTCCAGTATCCATACGGAAAAGCAAAACTTTAGAACAATCTGTCAAAACTTGCTGATATATTAAAGATTCTTCATCCATAATATTACAGCCAATAATACTTTCACAGGAGCCATCTAAAAGTTGTTCTGGAGTTAAACTAATTAATACATCATTAGCGCCAAAGTTCATTTGAATTGGTAATGTAGCAATTCCACGATCGCCTACCATATTCAAAGGCTGAGATGCACTTTGAAAATTAATATAAGCACCCGGACGAACTTTATTCATAGCTTCAAAAGTTCCACCTGCCATTATTCTTCATCCTCCATTCGTTGAATTTCCAAAACTTGCATTTTAGGTTCTTCAGGCAAAATAAGTTTTGCCTTAATTTTATAATTAACAAAGAACTGTAAGACATTTTCAATAATTTGATAATTCATCTTACTTGCCTTTGCTTTTCTTGTTACTACTTCATCGCCATCTTGTTTATCTGGAATGTCGATTATTCTTAGAATACCAAACAATTTTTCAGCCATATCACGATATTCACTATGCCTACCATAATCGGATTCTTCTAAATAATATTCGACTTTCATTCGATATGTTCTCCAAGCCGAAGCAGTCATCCCATTTTCTTGTGTTACATCAATTACAGATAATACGAAAAAGGGCTCTACTGCACCTTCCATTATCTTATTTTTAAAAATAGTTGGAATTATTGGTGGGTCTACAGAATCATTTTTTAACCGATTTGCAATATTTTTTGCCATTGCACTAATAATGAAATCGCCTTTAATTGGTATAATCATAATCCTTTTCCTTTATAAAATGCTTTAAATGCAGCTTCAAAGTTGGCTTTAATTGTATCATCATATCTATCAATTGCGATCCGGCACATATGAAAACCATTTACAAAAGGCTTTTTTAATACTATTCCTGATTTAGCTCCTTTTGTATAAACAAACTTCCCACCAACAAAAATTCCAGGAACAAATCTACCGACTTGTTGCCTATGTCCATCTTCCACATATGACGCATATTCTAGTGAATTGAAAATTTGAATATAATAACCTTTAGCAGTTTTAAAAACTTGAGTTAACTCCCAGCGATTTCTTAAATCCCCTGTCTTAACTGGGGTTAGTGCTTTTGTGTCAGCTAATACCTTCATGGCCTCTTTTAAAAGAAACTGACGACAAAATAAATCATAATCTTTTTCTAGGTTCTCAAAATTTTTTAAAAACTTGTCAAAATCTTTATGATCAAATTTTATTGACATTAGGCAAACTCCCTATTCACAAGAGCAAATTGCTGATGGGAAGTATGCTTTTCAGGTCTACCAGCATAATCTGTATATGTATCTAATACATTTCCATGATCGTCTAGTACATAAGCTTTAATCTTATCACCTTTACGAATATCATAGGAAGGATCACAAAAAATTCCAATATGCTGATTTGTTGGGTTTATTAATAAGGAATCTTCTTCCGGTAAATCTTGATAATTCAAACTAATTTTACAAGGAATTTTTGTATAAATAGGCTGAACAGATTGTTCGTTTGATACAGTAAAGTCCTCCCCCATAGTTAAACCTAACCGATAAACTTCCATTCTGTCTTTATACATTAATGATTTAAAGAGTTTTCTTGTAAAACCAATTTTTATCACCATACTAACCTCCGAAATTTCTTCAGTTGGGATTCATAATCTAAAACAACAGTATCTAAATTAGCTTGATGACTTCTTAAATTCTTGTTATATATAGAGGTATCACTACCACTTCCAAAGGTTATAGTAGTATCCCCTACCCTTATAGAGTTGATATTGCCTGTATTCACATCTGGCTCGGCTTCTTCCTCCTCACCTTCTACAGAAACAGTTGTTGCCTTTATAAACTCATCTTCATACCTAAATAAGTCAACCACCATATTTGCAAAAGTATAAGTTAATTCTTTAGGAATTTCATTAATATTACAATAATTTAAAATAGTCTGTTCTATTTCATCTACTGTTATTTTTAGTAAAGGCTCGGAGGGTGTATCCGCTCCGAGCTTTACTTTTACAATGTCCGTAACTAAAGATTTATCAACAGTTTTCATTCCGTTAATCTTCCAGATTTAGATTTTTTTCTTTTTGGAGTTGCAACAGGTTTTTCTTCCTGTTCTACTTGTTCTTCAAAAACAACAGCTCCAGATTTTTTCATTTCCGGAAGATCAGATTCATCGGCGATAATATCAGTATAGGGAGGATATACTTTACGATTATATTTTACAGTTATGGGAAACTGTACTTTAACCTTAGACATATTAGCCTCCTAAATTATTGAACTTTCATTACATAAATGTCATCCATTCTTTCGAAGGAAGGCAGCATAATAGCATCTACAACAGTAAATACATTTACCGGATGCGGTTCTTTAACTGTGGTAATGGCAACACCATTAGCTACGACAGAAACAGAAGCGGAAGAATTACCGCTCATTAAATCATATTCTTCAGGAGTAGTGCCAAACCAAGTGTTACCCAAAGAGTAACTCGGCAACAAAGTTACATATCCATCAGGATAGAATTTATGGTCAACACCTTGTTCATCTTTGAACATCTTATCATATGTAATGATTTCAAGTTGAGTTTCTTGACTTACAAAGGATTTAGCCTGAGCGCTAGAAACTAACATGTTCGGAGCTGCTAATGGATTCATAAATTTCTTAATGGATTCAGAAGCCAACATATCTCGCAGTGTTTTAGTTGTCATCAATGCTCGGGTAAGAGTGACACCATATTGATCGGCCATTGTAGTTGTTGCGTCAAGTAAGTCACCAATCGGATCATTTACAGCTTTCTTTTCTTGAGTCCAAACACCATCACCAGTCAAAGTAATTTTATGGTCGGAAGCCCAATCGCCATCAGGATCATAATTATATTGATAACTAATATCGCGGCCAGTGCCTTTGGTTGCAGTAACAGAGATAGTACCATCTACCAGCAAGCTCATACGCATACGTTCTGCTTGTACCAATGCACCATCTACAAGACGAGTAATATCGTCATATACACGTGCAATAGTAGGCTGTGCAAAAGGAATGCCTTTAGCCAACAGATTTTGAATATCCTGACGTTCTTTTTCACCAATACGAGTTGCTTCACGGAAGAACGGCATTTCCGTAGAAACTTCAGTAACACCAATACGATCTCTTAAAGTCGCTTTGGTATCAAAAGCAGACGGTTGCAATGCAACAGGAAGTTGATTACGACCTTTAATCCATGCAAGCTCAAGACCATTATTTTTATTATTGGGAAAAAATTGACTACCAATCATAGGATTTTTCATGGCTGTATTAACATCAGTCCAATAAGCTGCAATGGCCTTTGAATCAAAAATTTCAAAAATAGATTTCATTTCTATTATTCTCCTTTACTAATAATTAACCACTAACAGACGCATCCGTAGGTTGTAAGATGGTCATGTCATCTTTTAAGAAATAAATCATTCTTAAATTTTTAAGTGCTGCATCTGATGGCTGAGTAGGTAAACGATCTACTCGAATAAATCCATGTAAAACAATAGCCATGGAAGCATCACTTTCAGTTACATCATAATCTTGCAATACAACACCGATCGCTTTATTGTCATTAGACGGATAAATAGTACCCGCTTTAATAATAAAACGATCACCTTCTTTAACTACCATACCACCAGCCTCTGTGGCTTTTGCGGCCTTTCTTGCAATAGGTACATAGTGATCAGGCATTGCAAGAATATGCTTAGCAGAATCGTAAGCAATAGTTTTGTACTTCATTGTCATTTTTAATTTCCTCCTTCTGTCTGAATCCCAAGCATTTGAAGTTTTTGTTTTGCTAAAGATTTACCGAAATCTTCACTTGTTGTAGGCTCTTTTTTATTGGTATCACTGTCCCTCGGTGTATTGCCACTAGGATTTCCAGGATTATCCGCAGGTTTAAACAAGAAAGATTTATCTTTTTGCAAAGATTCAACCTGTTCTTTCAGTCCACTAACAACCTTGTCACCATCTAATTTAATTAGACTTAAATCGATTAACCCTTTTACAAGTTGCAAATCGTGCGGTTTATTTTCGCCAGCTAATAAGGCTAATTCAACTGCATTAACTTTGCGCAATTTTTCGAGCTGCTCTTTATACTCAGTTTCCTTCGTAGTAGCCTCGCCCTGAAGTTTTTCGATTTTGGCGGCAAGTTCAGCATTAGTACCTTCAAATTTTTTCAATTTTTCCAGTTCTGTTTTATTGCTGTTGACTGTTGCAACAAGGTTTTCATTCTCTGCCTTTAGCACATCATAAGTCCCTTTAGGCACATATCCTTCCATAGCTGCATTATGCAGTTGTATTGCTTTTTCTGCTTGTTCTTCTGTTAAGCCAAAAGCAATCAAGGCTTCTTTTGTCATATCATTCGCTCCTTTTCATAAAAAATGTACTCGTAGAATCATCTACGAGTACATTATACAATATAAGTTCTTAAAATTCAATATAAAAGTTCTTATTTATTTACATATTCTTTTAACCATTGTTTATAACTGATATTTTTATCAACTATATAATAATTTTCTTCTTTGGCAATACGTTGTGCATAAGATTGTCCATCTACAACTGGAACAGTTGTTGTTCTACAATTTGGATGAAATGGTGGAAAATTTACCCCTCGTTCAGCTTTAGATATTTCAAAAATTCTACCGTCCATGCTTATACAAATTTCTGATGTTTTAAAATCCAAAGTTGCTAAAAGTTGATATTCTTTTATGCCAGCTTGTGTATAAGCTTGTAAAGCCGCCTGATTTGCTACATTATTCATTTCAGTTCTGACTAAAGTCATTGCTACACCTTGGCGTGTATTCATGGCGCTGGCAATTTTATCAGCAACATATCTAGATGGTTTTCCAGCCGCAAAAGCTAATTGCATTTCTTTTTTAAGATTGTAAATTAGCATTTCTTTATTTTTCCAAAGACGATCACTAAAATCCTCTCCTAAATAATTTTGTGAGAGAACACTAATAACTAAATCTTTGGAAGGGGTAGTGAAGGACATACCTACGCCCGAATAAGTCTGTACGTCATATAAAGTATGGTAATACATATCTTCATAGCCTTGTAGGTATGTATTCGGTTGTTGATCTTCCTGTTTTAATAATAGCATTTCAATAGCATGCCTATATTCGGCTATTAATAATTCTAATCTGGATAATCTTGCACGATCTTGAAGTTCCTTTAAATTTTTAAGGTAACTTTGAGCATTTTTAGTATCATACTGTGAAGCCTGTTCAATATAATCCTGAATAATTTCTTTAAATTCTGATAATTCTTTACCGGATAATCTTTTTTTAGCCATTTCCAAAGAAATTTTATTTTCTTCTGCATATTTAGCATAAAAAAGCATTAATTCTTCCTGAAGCTCTTTAATTACTTTTTTATATTCTTTAGCTAATTCAAGATTATAATCAACTGCAATATCTTCCACAGCTTGCAAATTACGTTCTGCTCTTTGTTGCCAATAATCCTGATTACTCATTATTTCCTCCATAAGAAGCTCTTGTTAATTTTAACTGCATATCAAGTTCTTTTTGTTGTTCTTCTTCTTGTTCTTTTTCCAATAAACGAATCTCTTCTTTTGGATCAATAACCCATGGATGATTCGAAACAATGGTTTGTTTACTAATAACACCTTCACTATTTTTACAATCGAGAATTGTTTGGGCTTCATTAGTAATCATATCAGTATTAAAGATGATATCGAAATCTTCAGAAGTAAAATCTTTATTATTAAATGTTTTTTCGTGTTCTTTAATAAACCATGCAAGAGATTCTAATGCTTCAATTACTTGTACACCTAGATCGTTACAATCCAAAGACAAATCAATATATTTAAATTTTAAAGCTTCACCACTAATATCTCGCATTTCATCTTGTTGAGTATCTACACCCGAACCATCTTCATAAATATCTTTACGTAAACGATTTAAATGTAATTCGGCTCCCTCTAATTTAAAAGGTATATCTAAATTAGTAAGATCGCCCTCTTCCGTTACATAGGCAACTTTTGTTTGCTTTAAATTAAGCATAAATTCATCTTTATCTGTGCCATCATAACCTTTAACAATACGAATACTATTAGGAACATCATGAATTTGATCACTAATATCACTGGTAATGGAATCATAGTCATCTATTAAAGTTTTGATGTATCTTAATAATGGCAATTCTTCCATGTTATATTTAATACAAACAAAAGGAACACGTCCCCAAGACATAGGATCGGATACATAAATAGGATTTCCAAATTCATCTGTATCAATTAAACCATTTTCATTAGTTTTCTTCTTCTTAATTCGAAAATGACTATCAACAAAACTTTCTTTATCCGGATCAATTCGTATTCCATCAGCTGTTAATTCATAAAACCAAACTCCTTGAGGTGTATAGTATTCAATTTTTTGATGTGGAATTTGATCTCCATTTGGCTTGATTTCCATAATTTCATAAAATCGAATTACTGCATCTAAAACTGTATGGTCTGCATCTGCCCAAAAAGGAATAATTTCATAATCGGGCATTCTTTTAAATAATAAATTTCCATCTTCATCATAATAAACTTGAAACCAATTAATTCCGGAAACAACCGCTTGTCTAACCATATTTTGTAAACGACGAAGAAATTTTTTATTAAAATGACCTTGAAGAATTTGTTCAAACTCTTCATTTTTGCATTTGATGGTAAAGGCTTTACTTAAAAGATAGTTAACTTTTTGATTTACTAATTTACGATAAAAAGAATGTCTTAATTTAACATTAGACACAGTATTATCAATAATTTGTAATCCTTCGCGATTAAAATAAAATCTTATTTTATTATCAATCTCGGTTTCATTTTCAAAATACTCTCTTGCTACTTTTCTTTCCTTAAACAAAGCACTATTTTGAAATTGTTGAACAGCTCCAGTTAAAAAATCTTCTTGTGGTTTACCATAGCTACTCATACGACGAATGTTTTCTGCATTAAAGTCATTTGGATCAATTCTCATAAAATCAGGTAATTTTAACATAATAACCTCCTAAAAACTAAATGTTCTGCGATTACATCTTTCAGTTGCATATCTTAGTGCGTCCATTAAATGATTATATTCATCCATAGGTTCATTAATTGGTTTTCCAGTATCTTTATCCTTATCCCATACATAGTTACTAAATTCAACAACGTGATTCATGCAGCGTGGGTGAACATAAATATGATAATCTTGCAATTTTTGAATACCTGCAAGAACGCTACCTTTACCTTTTTTAGCTGGTTTAATACGATTTAGACCTAATAATCTTAATTCGTTAATTGTTCTCGCATCCTCATTATCTGCAATAATAACATCATTCATATATCCCTTATATCTAATATTGTCACGAATTTGTTGATTTGTTAGTTGAGTACGATAAATTTCATCGTAAACAAAAATTTCGTATTTATCCTCGTCAACAAAAATACAACTCATTGCAGTTGGGTCATTCGCATAGCCAAAGTCAAGACCTTTGAAATCTCTATAAATTGGAATACCTTTTTTATTTTTAACATCTCTAAAATATGAGATATCAAAATCAGCTTCTTCCCAATTATTATAGATAAGACCTTCCGCAATACCCCAATCTCCCATTCCTTCGATACTATAACGACGAGGATTAGTACGTTTCATTTCTTCAAATATTTTTATATCATCTTCGCCTAAAAATTCATTGCATTGATAATTTGTTGTTAAAGCTAATACATTTACATTATCGGCTTTATCAAAAAATCTCTTTTTAATCCAAATTTTATCAGACCACGGATTGAATGTAAAAGTATGTTGTTTAAATAATGGATAAGGTATAGCGCCACGAATTGATAAGTCAACCTTATTAAATTCATCTTCATTAGAACATTGAAAAGCTTCTTCCCACCATACCCAGCAAATATATCCATCTTCTACTGTGATAGATGTGATTGATTGTGCGTCGTCCATGCCTCTAAAGAATATCTTTTGTCCGGAAGGTTTATAAGTGATTTCCAAAGGATTAACTGTGCAATGCCATAAATGGTCTACACCTAATTTATTAATAGCCCATTTCAACTGTCTATAAGTAGAATCTCTGTGTGTATTATAGTAACGTCTAACTACCATTGTGTTCGGTTTTAATCTATACTGTTCGTAGAACTTCATCATATTATAGATATACCATAAAGCAGTAGTACAGGATTTTTTACTACCACGACCACCTTTTAAGCATCTATAACGACCTTTAAAGTTCCAAAATTTGGCGTAACCACGACCAACAATTTCTGCTATATTAATTGTGGCCATTGAGCCCACCTCCACATAAATCCACCATAAGTAGTCAATTTTTTATTAGCAGCTTTACAAATACCACTATTATCAATGTTAAAATATTTACTAGCTTCTATAGCAGAATTAAATATATACAATAATTTTCCTTTCTTATTCAAGCAATAAATAGCTTTGTTATTTATTGTTTTACCCTTTAATGCACAAGCAATTTTTTTCATTCTACTACCATAACTATTATTGTAAGCACAAGTACACCATTCCAAATTAGATACTTCATTGTTGGCTTTATTTTCATCTTTATGATTAACTTGTGGAAAATTTAAAGGATTATCAATAAAAGTGGTTGCAACTAAACGATGAATATAAAAATCTTTACCTTTTAATTGAACTCTTAAATAACCAGTTTTTGTTTTTCTAGGAATCAATACTTTTCCAGGCTTGAGAAAAAATCCAGTACCATTCCAAATCCAATTATCTAAAGAACGTACTCGACCAAGATTACTGACTTGATAAAAACCTTCATAGTCATCAATATCTTTCCAAATCTCTTTACCCATTTAATCCTCCAAATCTTCTTCCCCAACAAAAGAAACAGCACTATTAACATTAACGTTATTTTCGTTAAAACCGTGCATAGTATTCAACTCACTAACTGCATCAACAATACCTGTGACTTGAATTTTATTAAGATGATTTTTCTGACGAAGTTTAATCATCTTATTTACAAGACTTTTAATAACCTTCGGGTCTTCTTCTTCCTCAATTTGTTCCTGAAGGAATTGTAATTCTTCTTCAAAGGCTTGATTAACACGTTCCATTTCATTTTGGCAAGTAGCTATAACATAACGAAGTTTTTCAATGGATTCTTCCTTAGACCATCTTATAGACTTTAACTGTTCCTGTTCTCTAGCCTCAATTAATTTTCTAATACGATTTGCGATTGCAGGTTGCTGTGCTTTCGAATAAGCCGATGCGCCAACACTTTTTACCGTATCTAATTTTTCCGGAAAATGTTGTCTAAAAGCATCAACATATCGAACACCCATTGCAATATCCATACAGAATGCTTCTTCTTGCTCTGTTAGAATACCTGCAAGAGATACTAATACTGCCATAATTAACCTCCTTCTAAATAAAAATAAGGATACCAAAAAGATATCCTTATTCGTATCTTTTATTTAATTGTAGAACAGAAAGTTAAAAATGTCAACTATCTTTTGTTTCTAACAGGTGTGTTCCATTTAAAATGTATAAAAGATATTCACAACTTTTAGAAACGGCCGAATAATCCTCGTCGAATTTATCGCTATAACATTTCCATAATGTAAGGTTAGAACCGAAATAAAATATTCCATAATACTTTCCAGTAAACCCATCATAAAGTTTAAACTTTTGTTGAATTTTTATACCAAGCTCAGATAAAACCTTTACTGTTATATTTTTCTGTATAACCAAACACCTTAACCCCCTTTATAACTCCTAATATAAAGGCATTTTCATTTGCCTGTACTTCCTACTCCGCCAACTCTTTCGGGTAGATTATCTACATCTTCTGTATCCACAGTATGATATCTATGAAAAATACCCTGTGCAATACGATCGCCTTTTCTAAAAGTATAAGGAGCATTACCTCTATTAGTAATGTCAATTAAGATTTCTCCTTCATTATCCGGATTATTATAATAATCAGAATCAATAATACCTGTGCCATTAGTTAACTGTAAATTATATTTAATACCTAAACTAGAACGAATATGAATATATAAAACTTCATCATCATTCATTTGACATTTGATACCAGTTTTAAAAAGAATAGATTGTCCTGGATTTAAAGTTACTCCTCCCCATGGAGCAAAAAAATCATAACCAGCTGATTTTTTTGTTTTTCTTTGTGGAATAAAAGCTTCCTTTACTTTTGATACTTTTTCAAAATTACGCATTATCTTCACCTCTACGATAAATTCTATGAATTTGATAAAATTTGAAAGCCCCAATATAATATTCATCACATTTATCAATTTTCACTGCATATATATCTTCAGAATCACTAACTAATTCAGGATTTAAAGCATGAGAAACGACGCCTAAACCAACTCCGGAAACAAGAACTCTATCACCTTGCTCTAAATGATAGCCAAGTATCCATGTTAACCAACGTAAGAAATTCATAATTACATCAGAAAACACAAAAGCCCCTAATGTACTTATAAATGCAACCACACAAAACTCTAACATTACTTATTCAACCCTTTCCATAACAGCATATGTATTCTAAGTAACATAAATAAAATACAGGCTAATAAAATTTCTATGGAAGTTATCCAAAAACCTGCTTGTGATTTAAGAAAGCAAAAAGCGATTGCAACTCCAACAAAACCATTGCATATCATTTCAAACATTTTATTTCCTCCAATTTACGACTAACTTTAACCGTATCTGCATCAGGTTTTAATAATTCTTTAACAGCCTCACAAAGAATTTTATTATTATACAAGCATGTATCATAGGCTTTTAAGATTGATTCTTTTTCTTTCAAATCATTAGAATATTTAGTTAAATAATCAATATATTGTTTTTGTAATTCAGAAAATTTTTTTGTAGCTATATTCCACATGAAATATAATACCACATTAACAATAATACTACAAAGAATAAGTAAAATTAAAAAGATTTCAGTTTCCGTGAACATTTTCTTTTCTCCTTTCAAATTTATTTTGTAACAAATTAATAAATTCTTTTGTTGCCATGTGTAATATACCCTGTTTCAAGGCAGCGTTATAATATTTTAGGTGAATGAAAACAATGCACCCTTGCATATAAATATTATTTAAGTATAAATCTGCCATACAGGATTTACAAACGTGTAAAGTAACGGTTTCAAGTTGTGATTCTGTGCATTGATAGGGAGAAAACCATTTAGGAATCCAATCTACTAATTTATCACTTTCTTTATTGCAAATAGTACATTTCATTCCTTCACTTCCTCGAATAAATCTTTAACTTTTACATTTAAAGCCTGTGCAAGACTGATAAGGGTACTTAATCGAACACTATTCTGTCTATCACTGGTATTTGTTTCGATAAGTCTAATAGTTGTAGGGGCTACTCCGGAAACGGCGGATAAAGCTTCCCTTGTCCATCGTTTTTTCTCCCTATATTGCCGAACCTTATAAATAACTTTTTTTGTTTGTGTTGGCTTTACAATCATTTTAATATCATTAGTTTTAATATAATCAATTTTATGAATTTTTAAATAATGTAATACTTTAGTAAAAGCTTCAAATAATTCTGAATTAACTATTAGATTCATTTTCTACACTCATTTCTGATTAATATCAACAACTATTGGATTTAAATACTTATCTTTAACTTGCATATCTAGTATTTTATTTGTTAACTCATAAATACATTGTAAAGCATTTTGTCTTATTGTAACATCTTCATCTTCCTGACAAACACAAACCATGACCTCGATAAGTTTAGTTAAATTTTCATCATTAATAATTTCCATTATAATCTACCTCTTTCACTATCTGCTAATTTAGTATATTCTAAATGATATATTCTACCTTTACCATACGCACCACAATTTATAATGGCAGTAGCTGTAGCTTTAATTAACATTATTAACCCTTCTTTCTCATTTGTTGTTCATATTGTTTAATTTGTTCTTCTATTTCGTGAATTTTATTCTTAATTTGATTAATATTTTCCATATTCTTAGATTGTATTTCATTAAATGTAGAAACATATTCTTCTTTACTACAGATTTTCTTTTCTAATAATAAAGTTAAAATTGTCATATTACTAGATCTTGTTATTTCTAAATCTTGCTGAGTTTCCGCTAATTCTTTTAGTATTTTAAAAATAAAACGATATAACATAATAATTCTCCTTAAAATATTATTTGTCTTATAGCATACAAAATTAAAAGTATACATATAATCAGATTAAAATAAGATTTATTGCGCATATATAGTTGTAGACTGACAGTAAATAATATACCTAAAATAAAAGAATCAAGTTTACCATATAAATCACAAAATGATTGTTATCTAGTAAAATATCATCTGTACCTGTCGCATTTTTATTGATATAAAATGTTTTATTAAACATTTTCTTATAATCTTTATCTAAAATATAAAATCTTTCACCTGCTTGTAAATCATTATCGTCTAAAAATTGTTGTATATATTTATTCATCATCGTCATTATTTTCCATTTTAGCGCCGCACTCCGGGCAGTATTTTGTTTCGTATTCTTGCGGTTTTTTGCAAACACTGCATACGCTCGTATCTAAATCAATATCTTCCCAATACCCGTGCTTGTGTTCTTCTACTGTAGGGGCTTTGTCTATTAAACCTTGAAAAACGTTTAACGCATGAGCAAAACGAAAATCAGCCTTTGCATAAGCGTTTAACACTTCATTCATTAGTTCCATGCTTAAAGCGTCTTTATCTATTAATTTCATAATCTATTCTAACTCCTTAAATTATAATATATATTTCATTGTCACAATACGTCGTCAACCTCAATAACGGTCTTGTCATCATATTTTGATACCAATTTTACATCATGCCCGTAATATCCGTTGTGTTCATTATATGCAGCAAATTGTAACAAGCCTCTAGTCGTTTCAACATTAATAAACATAGCTGAGCCAGCATCTAGATCTTCTTTCATGTTTGATACTATTGTCCCCAACTCAGAATCAGTAACATAAACATTTTTTAATTCACTGCCAATAAAGCTTCCAAAATCGTCTTCACTAGATAAATAGCCCCAATTTTCGCAACAACATTGTCCATTATTTATGACAAAATATAATTTTCTTGAATCTGTTTCAATACAATATCCATCATATGTATCCCATTTATTATCATTAAAATAGACATCACTAACTTCTGTTATATTTTTTATAATTTCCATATTTTTATTCACACTCCAATACAGGCTCATAAGTTTCAGGGCAAGTTTTTAATATAACAGGTTCAAAATTATTTAAAATATGACAAATTTCTTCGGCTACCTGCAAAGGTACATTAACGGCCATGGCTAAAATTCTATAATTCTTATGAACTTCATATACATTATAAAGGTCTAATTTTTCATCTACTAAAACTGGTTCATACATATTAACATCCTCCTATTTTCATAAGTAAATACAAGAAAAGTGTAATGGAAACATTCGCAGTAACTAATATAAAAAGCTTTGCCCATACACTCTCCGCCACGGATAATAAATCACAAAGTACATATAAATAATACTAATAATAATAGTTAAGCCCAACATTGATAAGAATGTCATAATTTAGCCCCCTAATCCGGCAATTCATTTACCTAAGAATCCTGTAAAATTGCCCTTAACCTGTTGATAATCTCTACAGACTCTTTGTTCATTGTTTTTAAACTCCTTTCATATAATTACATTAAAAAATTTTTTACGGCCGTTTACGGACTGTTTTCATTAAGGCATTTTCTCAACTCCTAACATTTTATTTACAGTTTTTAGCCCTATTTTGTGGCTATGCGTTTATTATAATGCTATCTAATATATTTGTCAACAATTATTTTTAACGACATAAATCATCCATTAAGGGTCTGTATTTTTGCTTTTAGATTTTATGATTTAACTCCTTAAATGGTTTTACATGGCTTGTGTTTTTGATTGGTAGAAATCACTCTATAGGGGGGTATATTTTTGATTATGGAAAATCATCCATTAATGGGGTATATTTTTTGATTATGGAAAATCACTCTATAGGAGGGTATATTTTTGATTGTTAGAAATCATCCATTAAGAAGGTATATTTTTGATTG
>ENA-ORSB01000279-ORSB01000279.1-human-gut-metagenome-genome-assembly--contig:-NODE-279-length-60770-cov-22.503912_pt1 | contig 60770 bp, 47 predicted proteins | sample MGYA00242180_ERZ509144 | MGnify/ENA primary metagenome ERZ509144 (study PRJEB26280, sample SAMEA2338661) | human gut metagenome | biome: human gut; feature: human-associated habitat; material: faeces...
ACAGCACTGCGGATGGATATCTCGTTGCTCGCTAACTTTTAGCGGACAGCAATAATCATTGATAGTTCTCTGCTACAACATTATACGTGCCGAGCGACACCTTTTCCTCTAAAAGCGGGAGGCTGCTGTTGCCTACGGTGACATCTACGTAGATGGGGAAGTGGTCGGAGGCATCAGTGATTGTGCAGCATGACACCTGCTTGCAAACCTTTGCTTCTGTTACCCATACATCAGGTCCGCCGTTCCAGAGGAAGATGTAGTCGATGCAGATCAGGTTGTCCGGCTGGTCCGGATTGTAGAATGTGGACTGGTCAGTTCTGGACAGCACACGCCATTCGGAAGTGAAGTCCTTCAACTCTACTGCGTATGGTCTGGTGTTCATGTCCCCGCAGAAAATCACCGGTTTGCCTTTCTTCGCGTACTCGGCCTTGACCTTGTCGGTAATCTTCTTGGCGTGAACCGTGAAGGCGTCTTTCTGAAGGTGGGAGCCCAGCAGGATAAAGTCCTCAAATTCCATGAACAGGCAAACTCTGTCCTCATTATATTTGACAGTTGAAGATTCCTGTTTATTTAGTTTGAGGGATGTCGGACTGCCTATAAGCTTCAGAGTCTTCGGGTTATAGGTAATCATGTTGCCCATACCGAGCCTTGCGCTTTCATAATACTTTTCCCAGCCTAAGTCCTTGGCAATGGAGTTCGCGTCATTGGGTATGCCTCTGACCTCATTCATTACCGCTACATCTGCCTTGAGTTCCCTGGTGACATCAGCGATCAACTTGGTGCTGGAATTTCCGCCTTGAGAGCATTGGCCGATATTGTAGGACATGATCCTGTACTTCTTGTCAGCCTTGAATTCGAGCTGGGCGAAGCGGTGGACATGTCCAGACATGAATTCCTTGGACAGGAGGCTTCTGTTCATTGACCCTGACGCTGATGTGAATGTAACATCCACACGGTCAGACTTTTGCGAAGGTACGACAATGTAGAATGGCGCGGCCTTGGATTTGTCGAGGACCGGCGCATTCAGCGTCTTGAGGGTGTAGGTCTTGCCGTTCTTGAAAGAGACTGCTATGCTGCTCAGCTTGTCGATGCCTTTCATCTGGAAACACAGAACGCTCGACTTGCATTCGAGCATTACCGAATGCTCTTTGGTGCCGGACGGATTGTGATATGTGAGAGTCATGGCAGACGGGTCGAAAGTTCCTGCCGTGTAATTCTGTATGGCAGGAACGTTTCCGGCATTAGTGGCTGGGAAGATGACATCTTTGATTACATTGTGGCCCCTAGCGCCGCTTTTGTATTCAAATGTTCCTCTTGTCGAGCCCGCACCGGACTTCAGACGGAAAACGGATTGGCCTGCATCGCCTGTTACAGCGACTTCGTCACCTTCGGACCACAGGAGGGTGAACTGTCCTGCGTTTTCGCTTCCGAGGGTGACCTTGCTTTCGGAACTGCTTATACCGATTACCAGCTCGTCGATCGGGCCACCGTTATCCTCTTTTGTGCAGCCCGCTGCCAACAATGCGGCAGCGAGCAACATATGACAGATTCTTTTCATAAAGTTCTACGGATTAGTAGATATCCAGTTCGGCGACTTTCATCATACTTGCGGCAGGTTTAGTACCAGCATTGTCCCAAGCCTTCTCGAAATGTATGAAGAGATATCTGGCAGTAACAGGCTGCTTTAATGTATTGTCCCACCATTTTGTTTTGTCTGCTCCATAATTTGAATCAATCGTTCCTGTACCTGTGAAATCATTTTTATTTGAAACTGTCTCAGGCCATATTTTTTTTGAAACGAATTGATCTATTTCATCTTTTGTCGGTTGCTGCTCCGAGAATGCAATATGGAAAGTATGAGGAGGATTAAAAGATTGCGAACCATAAATATCTACAGTCTTTCCATTCTTATCTGTATACGTTATTCCATATTTTGGAGAGTCTTTAATTTCCTTAGATTTAATACTGATTTGATTTATTGTTTGCTTCGAGCCTAAATCAATGACCATCGTATGTGGTCCAGCCATTTTAGGGCCGGTTTTAGTTGCATTAAGTTCCCTACGGAATTCCCACCATGAAACGTCATTACCATCAATCATATACTGGGCCGGTCCGAGTGGCACTTGCTCGCAAGTAGTGGCATCTCTTTGAGAACCATAACCCAAGATTGTCCATTTTGCCTTTTTGCTTAGTGCCCACTCCGGAAAACGATGAAGAGAGCCGGCTTGGAATGCAGTTAAGTTTCTTGGCGTCTTAATCTGGATTGCACCATTTTTCAGATAAACGTATGCGATACCATTACAATCCCTTGTCATCGGCGGAATGGATAGGTAGAAGTTGGTTGCTGTCTCTTTGGAAAGTGTTACACCTTCTCCCGGGCAATTAAGAGTAACGTCAACTGTACGGCCATCCATATTCTGCCATTTTATAGCGGTTACAATATCCTCATTATCAAATCCCTTAATCGGAATGCAAACTATGCTGCTTAGAGGAGAAAGGACGATTTTCTCATCAGCATTATTGCGATGGAAATACATCACCGCAGCATCCGGATCGAAATTGCCCTCTTTATAGCTTTGAGTTTGCACTTTAGGTACCAATAATGAGATATCCTTAATCAGTCCTTTACCCTTAACTGCAGATGCAGGATATACCACATCCACATTATTTGTTGCTTTAGGGGAACCATCCACGAGCTCAAAGACTCCATTTGCAGTGCCGGCACCCTCTCTAAGGCTATATACTGAGACGTTCTGTTTCCCTTCCACACCCATATTCTCTATCACAGCAATCTCATCACCTTCGCTCCATACGATAGGGAACAAATTGTTCACTTTATCTTCAGTTCCGAGCTGAGTCTTGGTAGAAGCCAAGCCGATTTCCAAAATCCGCCTGTCATTTGACTGGTCATTGTTCTCGTTTGGCTGAACATTCTCTTTAGCGCAAGAAGCCATGACAATCATAGCCATTGCCAATACTGACAGTTTTTTCATTACCATTCCTCCTCGTAGATTTCTAAACTCTTGATATTACTATCAACCTGACTGCCATTGACAGCAGCGAATGCCTGATCCCCGGATATTTCCACAATGGAGATTTCAGGACTTTTGTAATTCTTCGTTTGTACCATTTCTTTATTGAATATTGTTAATTAATTTATTATCAGCATCATGACACCCGTCATGCTCACCAGGACAAGTCCGATAAGTGACTCGTAAGGAATCAGCCGGAGCCTTTCCTTGAGCTCCATTCCGATGGAACCGCCTGTGGCATGGAAGAACGAGCCGTGCGGAAGGTGGTCCAGGACGGTAGCACCAGCATTGGTCATAGCCGCTGCCCAGACAGCATTGACCCCGGCCGCCAGAACGGTCTGCGCGAATGAAGCAGAGGCAATCGTGGCACCGGCAGTCGTGCTGGCCGAAGCCGCACTCATCAGGATCGACGAAATAGGTGCGATCAACGCCGCACCGCCGTCCCATCCTGCAATCAGGCTAATCAGCAGGTCTTTTACCGCAGACGCCTTGATGACACCCGCAATCGTACCCGTACCCACCAGGAGCACCGCAATCGGGGACATCTTCTCCAGCCCATAACTCATGCTCTCCAGCGTGCTTTTCCACTTGCGCGTCGCCAGAACCCCGGCAAGACCGCCTGCCGGCAGAGCAATGGCCGGGTCAATGGAGATGCCGAAAACCGGTCTCAAGACCATCAGCAGCACAGCCACAAGCGGGCCAACGATACTTGCCATAAATGACGGCAAATCAGTCTTGGAACAGTCAGTTCCCTCCGCATCCTTCATATCCGAAAAGCCTTTGTCTGGCAGCATCGGCAATATGATGAAAATCAGCGCAGCCATTCCGACCAGTGCCGGGACAATGCCCGCAGCCATAACTGACGACAGCGGCGCGTCATAGTTTTCCGCAGCAATGATGGTGTTCGGGTTAGGGGAGACGATATTTCCGCATTTTCCGCCACCGATCAGTGCCAGAAGCACTTTTCCCTTGGACAATCCCATCTCCTTGCCGATCATTATGGCGATCGGAGCCACAGTGATGACAGCCACGTCGATAAATACGCCCACGCCGGTGAGGATAAATACGGACAAGGCCAATGCAAGGAAGACATTGCGCCGTCCGGCCTTCTCCACGATGGTCAGAGCTATCTTGTCAGCCGCGCCGGTCTTGACCAGCACACCGGTCAGCACGCCGGCAGCAAGAATCCTGACAATGGCAGGGCAGATGTCCCGCACGCCGGAAAACATTTCCTTGATGGTCAGGTCGAAACCCCATCCGGACATAAGGCCGCTGACCACAGCTCCGAGAATCAGAGCATAGATAGGGTGACATTTCTTGAGTATCAGAATAATTGCAAGCGTAAGACCGATTGCAACTGCAATTGCGCTATTCATTGAGCAGTAAACGTTTGACAGTTTCGTAAATATTGTGTTTGGCAGTTTCCGGACGCATTGCCTCAGCCAGGCTCATCCCTTGTGGACTTACGGCCTCGATGATATTGAATCCGCCTTTCAGGAGCATCTGCTCATCTCTGATGGCGCCACTCACGAGCGCGACAGGAATCCCCATCCGTCTTGCCCTCTCGAGAACGCCGGCAGCGGTTTTTCCCTTCAATGTCTGGTAATCCGAGCAGCCCTCTCCGGTGATGACAAGATCTGCCCCTTCAATGATTTCATCGAAATTGATCTGGTCCAGAATCATGTCCACACCACGTCTCAGTTCCGCACCCAAATACGCACGGAAAGCCCCACCAAGACCGCCTGCGGCACCCGCTCCTTCCATATTGCTTACGTCAATGCCGGTGTCAGCCAGTATTTTCAATGCATATCCTCGCAGTCTTTCCTCCAGCACTTCCACATCCTCTTCCGAAGCCCCTTTTTGCGGACCGAAAACACGGCTTGCCCCATTTTTTCCTATATATGGAGTATCCACATCGCAGGCTACCGTAAACGACAGGCCGCGGGCCCTTTCCAGAAACCCGTCTGCGCTTATCATTCCCATTCCCCCGTCATTGGTCGCGCTGCCGCCGAGCCCGATGAGGAAGCGTCTGCAGCCTTTGTCGATGGCGGCCAATATCAGCTCGCCCAATCCTTTGGTGGTGGTAATCAGTGGATTGCGCTCTTCTTTGGTCAGAAGCGTAAGTCCGCAGGCAGCAGCTGATTCGATGACGGCAAGATCTCCTGCCACCCCATAAACAGCCTTGACAGGCCGGCCCAGAGGGTCAGAGACTTCAGCCCATTCCAGGTGGCCTCCTAATGTATCCACGAGAGCATCCACAGTGCCTTCCCCTCCGTCAGCTACAGCCAGACGGACGATCTCACAGTCGGGATACACCTCGGCCACGCCCTCAGCAGCAGCCCGGGCCACCTCAGAGGATGACAGGCATCCTTTATATGAATCACAAGCGATGACTATTTTTTTCATACCTTGATAAATATGTCCTTTTTGTACATCAAGTGCAGAATCAGATAATTCAGTAGCAGATAAGCCGACCAGAACAGCACCTTGTCCCAGCCCTCTCCCACGAGATTGCACAGTCCGCCGCAGAAGAAATTGACAGTATATTTCAGGTCAATGAACTTGGGCAGCAGGAAGATGGCAATAGAGTTCATACCTACCACCTTCAGCGGAAAAGCCCATTTCTGATAGCCCTTGACGTCGATTATCCAATAGAAAAGCGCAAGCATAGCGACAGAATAACCACCCACGACAAGAGTGAAGGAACTGCTCCACAGCTTCTTGTTCAGTGGAAGCCAATGTGACCATACCAGTCCGATGACAGTCATGACCACAGCTGCTGCGAGCATATACAGGCATTTCTTGTTTCCGCTGTGCTTGCTGAGCCGCAGATATTCGCCGGTGAAGTTTCCCAGCATTGCCGTAACTACAGCCGGGAACGTACTCAGCAGACCTTCAGGCTCATAGACGCCTTCCTTGTATATACGGCCCGCGAACAAGGTCCGGTCGATATACGCGGCGATACTGCCTTCGACACAATGCGGCGATGTCCCTGCCGGCGCATCAGGAGCCACAATGAAGCTGACTGCCCCATAGGCTGCCAGGATCAATGCAGCGATGACTATCCGCCAGCATGGCTTGAAATTCATATACAGAATAGAAGCCAGCATTCCGGCAACTCCTATTCGCTCCAGTACACTGAAAAACCTGTGCGGTCCGCTCTGGAATTTCAGCAGTCCGTTGCATATCATGCCGAGAAATACCAGCATGGCTGCTCTCCAGAACACCTTCAGGTAGATCTGGCCCTTGGTCCTGCCGACGCTTACCTGCTTCGCGTAGGAAAACGGAAACGATACTCCCGCTATAAATATGAATAGCGGGAATATGGTATCGTGATGTGTCAGACCGTCCCATGCCACATGGTGCATCTGTGCTTCCAGCCAGCAGGATTCCCCGCCAGGGAACAGACAGCAGATGGCTCTGATGAGGTAGGCGAGACCTGCTATGAAAAGCATGTCGAAACCCCTGAGCGCATCCAGAGACGCGAGACGTCCGTTTGGCTGTAGATTATTCATGCCTCAAATCTGCATTGTACTTGTTCCAGAGTTTTTTCACGACCTCGATTTCGTCCCCGCTCTTCTCGGTAGGGAAGCATGTCGTGTCTGAAATCCAGTTCCATTCGTAGTCCTTGCATTTCTGGGCAAACTCGTTCTGGTCGAAGTGCCCCCAATTTGCGAGGACATCCTCGAAGAACATACCCCATCTCTGCCTGTAATAGCCGTCCATCATACCGGACCACTGCTTGCAGGCATAGTCGAAAAGCTTGCAGTCCTTGTTGCCCCAAGTGCCCAGGAGATTTCGTGCGTTCTTCTCGTAGAGGGCTGATTCTTCGGCATTTGTACCCATAGCCTTGGCACTTTCGAGCCATACGCCGAGCAGGAATTCCTTTCTTGTGGCCAGCAGCGTGTCCATATCCGAAATCAGGGCATCGAAAGCCTCTGCATTGGCCTTGAACGCCTCCATGTCACCATTCTTGTAGTCAGCTGCGAACTTCTGCTGAATCACCGAAGCATAGTCGGCGAGCACCTGACGGGTGATATCTACGATGTCGTACCTGTAACCGTCGCTCCCTGAAAGTTCATCAATGCATGAATACAGTGCCTCCCAGGCCTTTACGAGGTCTGTCCGCTCATAACATTTGTTGGTATTCGTACATCCCTTAGGGTTCTCCACGAAGGTCGGACGTCCTGAGATGATGGACTCGTGACCGCCATTGTTCACATCGTTCTCGAAGGCGGTGGTGAAAATGCCCTTCCAGGCCTCGACCGCTGCACGAGAGAGCTTGCCGTAACGGTTTGTCGTATAATTCTTTATAAATGAGTCAATGTCCACAGGCCTGCCTTCGTTCCATACGTTTTCCAGCATGAGCGCGTAGATGATAGGGGTGTGTCCGATGCCCTCCGGAGTCAGACCGATTCCGCTCATCCTTCCGGAAGTTGAGTCTGCCAATGCAGCAGCAGGGTCGTTCGCCACCGAAGTTGCGTTTCCGGACAATGTTATGTTCTGTCCGAAGTTCTGGAGCATGCACCAGAGCCAAGGTTTGCCATAGTAGGCATGGGTACGGTTCCAAACTGGGAATCTCTCGCTCCACAGGTCGAGAATCAGCATCTTGTCATCCGGCACAGCAGACAGAAGTGCCTGAATCTGGGGGTCATGCCAGAAATGCCTTTCGTGATGGAACATCCATCCCTGCATAACCCATACGGCCTCCGGATCCACCTCCGACATCGCGTGGTAAACCTTTGCGCTTACCCCTTTCAGATATTCGGGGTCATCTGTCGGCGGTATGTTTTCATTAAAGGTATCGGCTGTGTAATAATGGTTTGTACCATAAATCTCTGTCTGCGTCTCGAGGAACAGCTTTCCGATTTCTGAGAACATTTCCTCGGAAGGGTCCAGCACATAGGTTTTCGGGAAATTCACCCACTGCGTGTTCTTCGCCTTCACGTCAGGGAATTTTTCGATCAATGCAGGGGGCACGTGGCCTGTAAATGAAGGCAGAATCGGAGTCATGCCCAATGACCTTTCACGATAGAGGATCTGCTTCTGCAGCTGCTCGTGCTTTTCCATGAAGCTCTGAGGCAGGGGACCGCACCAGCCGTCCAGGTTGCCCATCCAGAACCAGTTGAAATATGCAGGACCGCTGAAGAACGACTCGAGGTCTTTGTCAGTAAGGCCCAGCTTGTGGTAAACCCTGCGCCAGATGGAGTTCTGACCGGTGATGGCCAGCGGCATATTGATTCCGTTCAATGCCATCCAGTCGATTTCATTCTGCCATCTGTCGAAGTCCCACCAGCTCATACTGTAGTTGAATGTGCAGTAGTTCAGGTAGTAACGCCATTTGTACGGTGAAGTCTTCGTCACCTTTTCCTCCGGCAGAGGCAGGCTTTCTGGGAGAACGGTATTGCTTCCGCACCAGCTCAGGTGGAATCCGCAGAAGTCGCGCAGATACTGTCCGAGCGCACTTGCGATGCTTACTCCATTGTTTCCGCCAAGTACGATTTTTCCGTTTTCGGCACTGAACTCGAAGTAGTCGAGACTGTCCTGACGTTCTGGAAGAAGACGGACGATGAAGTCTGCTGACCTGCCGGAAGTGACACGGTCAATGAGGCCTTTCACGGCATTGACCTGTTCTTTTTCTGTAAATACGGTCTGTGTCGCCTTGTCCGTGCCGCAGCCGACAAGAGCTGAAGCGACAAGTGTCAATGTCGTGAAAATGATGGCTGCGCGTGATATCCACGCCATCCCGGATGTGCTACTTTTCATTTGCTATGAGTTCTTTTGCGACCTCCAGAGGAGAGTCAAATGGTTTCGTATTGCTGTGATAAGGGGTGTTGATCCATTCTTCTTTCCATTCTTCCATCATCTCCTGCTTTTCGGAGAAATGGATTTCGATCCGCGGAATGTAATAGTCCTTTATGAGTCCGGACCAGAATCTTGCAGCATAGTCCTCCTGCCATCCGCCCCATGTGGTGATGAGCCTCTTGGCATTGGCCTCCCTATGATCCTTTTCGATACTGCTGCCTTCATTTCTTGCGTCAGCAATCCATCTGTCGAGCCTGTGGAGAGGATGGGATGCGAGCAGGCGGTCCACGTCGAAGAGTATGGCGACGGTCTTTCTCAATTCTTCCCTGCCTTTTTCATTGCGTCCGAGCTTCAGGGCCTTTTCATAATGTCTGTCAGCGAGTTCCCCGAGCCATAGTGAGGCAAATTCGATGGCGTCATTGAAATAGAGAGGTGAGTCTGCGTATTTGTCCGACAGGCTGAGGAAGATTTCCACTGCTTTTCCGAAGTCGTCGTTTATGTCGTGACGGCTGACTCTTCTCTGGTCGTGCACCACTGTCTGCCAGGTGAAACGCGGGTATGAATATAGTGAACTATATACGGATTTGTGCAATAATTTCCACGCTTCCCTCATCCTTTCGTCGCTGAAGCCGTAGCGTGCTCGGCAGTAGCCTTCCAGCCAGCGGTCAATGTCAATGCTGTCTTTCGTCCAGCCCATGTCTGCAAGCAGTTCATAGACAACTTCATTGTTCTCAAGGCCTTCCGGGGCGCTGCCGAAGCCGACAAGATTGTCCGCATATTCTGAAGCAAGCGCTTCTGCCGATGCTGTGGCGTACATGTCTAGGTCACCGGTCGGGAGGACTTTTCCTCCGAAATTCGGCACATAGCTGTATATCCACTTCTTTCCGTGGAAGCCCTGCTGTACTTTCCAGGTCTGCTCGGTGTGCCAGACCCATTTCGGATAGTCGTTGCCGAGGTCAATGATGATCATCTTGTCGTCAGGTACTTCAGAGAGCATTGCCTTGAGGCTTTCCGGATCCCAGAAATCGTGCTGGTAGCCGAATGTCCAGCCTTGTGTAACCCAGATGGCATCAGGGTCGCCGGCTGTGATGGAACTGTAGATGGACTTGCCGTATTCTGCGAGCAGCTTGTGCTTGCCGACTGTGTCTCCTTCCTCTACAGGCAGTTTCATTTCATTGAAACTATCTGAAAGCCAATATCTTGCCTTGCCGAATTCTTTTTCCCACTCCTGCACGAAAAGTTTTCCGATTTTAGTGAACCACGGTGAGTCAGGGGAGAGCACGCAGGCATTGTCCTCAATCGGGAATCCGCCCCAGGTGAGCTGTCTTGCCTGGATTTCAGGATGTTTTTTCATCAATGCGGGCGGGATGAATCCTGCGAATGCCGGGGCTACAGGTTCCATTCCGAGTTCTCTCATCCTGTCGAGTATCTTGTGCTGGAGCTTGACCTGAGATTTGTGCCAGTTGTCGTTGAGCGGGCCGTCGAAGCTGTTCAGGTTGCCCATTCTGTGCCACGGCAGGTGAGCGGCTCCCGTGAAGAACTTGTCGATTTCGTCAGACTCCAGACCGAGCTGCAGCCATACCCGTTTTGCGATGGCTTCTGCTGCCACGCTTGCCAGTGGCATGTTCACTCCGTGAAGGGCCATCCAGTCGATTTCCTGAGACCATCTGTCCCAGTTCCAGTATGGTGCTGTGTATCCGAATGTGCAGACATTCAGGAAGTAACGCAGCTGATACGGGGATGTGGCTTCTTCTTTCCAGTCAGGCCACTCCTGGGGGATGTTCAGTTTGCTTCCGCTCCAGCAAATCATCGAGCCGCATGCGTCGCGAAGGTATTTGTCCATCGCGTAGCAGATCGCGCTCGGACTGCTGCCCTTGAGCGTGAGGTGGCCGCCTGTGGCTTCGATTTCATACCGGTCCAGCCCTTCCGCCGTCTTGGGACTCATCTGAAGCGAAATATTTTCGAGTTTTCCTATTGTCCTTGTCAATACTCCTTCAGAGGCATTGACGTAATTCTCCTCAGCCGTTTTGCCTCCACTGCAGGACAGTGCAAACGGCACGATTGCACACGATGCGATTATTCCGATGATTCTTTTCATTGCTGAACCGGATTGTTTGGATTTTAGTATTATTACTTGGAAAACGGGGAGAAGGTCAGTCCTCCCCGCCTTTATTGTGCCTGCAAGATTATTCTGCGATTTCGCACTGGGTCTTGATGTCGAGATAGACTGGTTTCATGAAGAGATCCATTGCCTTTTCCTTGTCAATGAACCTCAGGCCGTCCTTCTCTACAAAGGTCTGTGCGTCATCATATTCGAACATCATAACTTGGATGAGTCCGTAATAGTAGCGTGGAGTTTCTTCTCCTTTGGCCTGTCTTACTGAACGGATGATGATGTAGTCGCCTGCACGCTGAACTTCTTCAAGTGACTTGCCGTTGCCTGCTCCAACCCATTTGCGGAGATATGTCTTGCCGCCGAGGCTGGTAGGTTCCTCAGTTACGCCGAGAGTTGAGTTGTCGAGTTTTCTCTGGATTTCGCCGAGTGCATAGAAAGCCTTGATCTTCTCAAGGTTGGTTTCTGCTTTCTTGAGATTGACGAATATATTGTCAACAGCTGTGAAGAGTTCAGGATGATAGCTCTTGCCTGCCCATGATCCTCTGACATACTTCATTGTGAAATTAATGTCAACATTCTCGTCCATAATCTGATGGTCGCCATACTTGTAAGTGTCGCACTGGCGTCCTGTTGTTCCGCCACCAAGAGAAGATCTCTTCATTCCCGAGTACATATAACCTCTCTGGCTTCCGATGAATCCATTGTTTGATGTATTCTGTAAAACATTAAGGAAGCAGAAGCTGGCGTTCTTTCCGTCCACAGCGAGGAGATCGTTGAGGCTGAGGATGTGCTCTACCTTGCCGCCTACCTTCACACCGTGCATTGAGAAGAATGATTTGGTGTCAGAACCTGCTCCGGTGAATTCGTCCGGATACTTCTCAGGGCTGTTCTCGTGGTTTTCAACCTTGTTGTCTGGGTAGAGTACGGCAGCGTCGTTGAAATAGACATCGCCTTTAGGCTCTCCTGTTACCTTCGGAGCGTCGAAGTAGAACTTCTTGGCAGCGTCAGAAGTTGAAAGAACAACCTCGATTGCGTTGATGTCCTTCGAATCAGCAAAGAACTCTACAGATGCAGTAGTGCCGTCGATGCTTCCTTCCTGAGCTTCTCCTACAACTGCGAATGTGCCGTCTTCAGCTTTCTTTGCACCGGTGAAAACAACCTTGTCAATAGCAGTGTTGCTGGTGATGGTTCCGGTAAGTGCGACCGGTTCGCCGTAGGTGAGTGCCTCTACAGTTTCAAGTGCGAACTCTGCATCAAGTTCCTTCTTGCCGTCATTGTTTTTGTCGCAGCTTGCTAACAACATAGTAAGTGCTGCTGCGAAAAGTAATGTTTTTCTCATGATTTTTGTAATTTATGTGGTTGATAATAAATTATTTCATTTCAATGTCAGCTATTACAGGGAAATGGTCAGAGAGAATTTTTTCTTTGCCGACTCTCGTTTCGATAAGTTTTACACCATTGCCCTTTCTGCTGTAGATGTAGTCGATCTTCATGGACGGCTTCATCGTGCTGTATGTCAGTTCCCTGTTGGTAAGATCATCCCATCCTTTTCTGAGGAATGCCATTTCCGGGCTGTCAGGCTCGGCATTCATGTCACCTGCCAGGAATACTGGATTCTTGATGCTCTTCACCTTCTTCTGGATGAATTTGACCTGCTCAAGTCTCAATTCCGCAGAACTTACTTCCAGATGAGTGCAGATGTAGGTGATAATCTGTCCGTCAGGAAGCTGGATGTCAGCTATGAGCATTGCTCTCTGTTCCTTCTTTCCGATGTTCGGGAGAAAGACTCTTTCGCTGCGGACGATAGGGTAGCGGCTCAACAGTCCGATGCCGTAATATCCGCCACGGTAGTCGATGGTCTTGCCATAGATTCCGAACATTCCGGTTTCTTGAGCGAGTTCATTGATGAACTTGACTCCATTCTGTTTCGGAGCTCTTTCGCGATGCGTGTCCCAATCGCATTCCTGAAGCGCGACAATGTCGGCGTCAAGAGATTTGATGTAGGATCCGATTTCCGTCATTGAGGCAATCTCTCCGAATCTGAGATTGTAGCTCATCACTCGCAGTTTGCCGTCTCCTGCGAAGCTGTTCATGCAGAAGAGAAGTGCAACAGCGGCTGTGACAAATCTAAGTTTTTTGATCATAATTTTATTTTTTCGATAGTAATTCTGTAATAATCAAGGTTTACCGTTTTCTTGCTTTCAGCGGTCCTGCAAACGTATTCAGGCGGACAGATGACGTAGAGACTCCATCCCTCTACACCTTCAGAAATGAATGAGCGGCAAGAATACGATGCGACTTTCGCTACAAGTTCTTTTTCGAGTCCGTTCTTCACCCGTCCTATTATGACAGCATTTTCCGAAAGCTTCAAGCTCTTTTTGCTGAAGATTTCATCCAGCTGCGCCATCTTGTCGATTCTGCTGGTATATATGGTCGTTCTGCCGGGAATACCTGTCTGTATGTGTATATCGGCTCCTCCGAGGAATACATCTGAATCGTATATGCCGTCGAAATCGGCAATTGCCGTTTTCGTGATGATTCCGCAGCCTTTCGTTACCTGCATTCCGGTCGGCTCCTGCTGGACGAAATATGGCCAGATATTGTTGTCCCTGCAAATCTTCATGAATGGATTCGAGTCTCCTACGGTGAAGTCCATTCTGTCAAAGAAGAATATCACCGCCTTTTTGCCTTCCGCACCGAGGATGTGGTTTTTTGCTATGCTTACGTCCCTGTGTGCAAAATAACTGTCCTTGTCTTTGAGGTCGGTAAAATAATCCACTGCAAACGTGTTGTTGGTATTCATCTCTGCCGGCGGTTCGGGCAGTTGGGATGAAGGTGGAGTGTCCGGCCCCTCTGGGCTCTCTGTTTTTTTTGAGCAGGCGCAAAGTAGCGCGGCTGCAAGTGCTGTCGTCAATATGATTCTTTTCATCTCAGTTTTCCTCATAAATCAGGTCCGCCATCACAAAGCAGTGGTCTGACATGTCAGGCCTTGCAATGATTTTGTAGTTTTCGTACTTCCATTTCTTGGGATAGCCCATAATGTAGTCCAGCTTCACTTTCGGATTGTCGGAAGGTATGGTGAAGCCGGTTCCTTCTCCGATTTCCTGCCAAGTGTTCTTGACATATCTGATCGGGTCGCTGTCTTCTTCGGCATTGTAATCTCCAATCAGCAGGGTCGGAGTCAGCTTGTCCTGCTCGAAGATTTTCTTGTTCACGTCAACGAAATTGCGGATCGTGATTTCTGAAGATTCGAGTGCGAGATGCGTCGTGGCAACTCTCACTGTACTACCCTGAGGCAAGCGGACATAAATCCATCCGGCGCTTCGCGGCTCACGCGAACCTGCGATAGTGCTGATGATCTTCTCTGCTTTGAGGAAAGGATATTTGCTCAGCAGAGCCACTCCGAAACCGCCGCCCTGATAGGTGAATGACTTGCACCAGTATGGGAACATTCCGGTAGCTTGGGCCAATGCGTTGAGAAAGTCCGTGTTTCCGTTTCGTTTTGTGAAGTGGTCCACCTCTTGGAGACATACGACATCTGGAGCGTATTCGTTGATAAGCTCAGCATACGGTTCCACCTTGTGGTCGGCGTAGAGTGCACCTTCCTTGATGTTCATTGACATCACCCTCAGGCCAAACCTCTCTCCTGCAGAAGCCTGCAGGAAGGAGGTGCAAATAGCCATGAGTGTGACCGCAAATGCAATTGTGATATTTCGGGTCTTAATCATTTTGTTCTTGTGGATTTGATCAGTTCCATCCCTGGTTGTTCGGAGCGAGATTCGGGTTCAGCTGCATCTGTTTGAACGGAATAGGGAGAAGATAATTCTTGTTCGAATCAAATGTCCTGTTTGATTCGAGGATAAGGTACTCCTTGCCGTTTACTGACTGCCATTTGAGCTCTGAGAGTTTGATCTTGAGTCTGCTCTGGTCGAGATAGTCTTTTCTTACTCCGAGAAGAGGTTGTCCGAGAAGTTCGCCCTGTTTCCATCTGATGATGTCCAAGTATCTGTGGCCCTCAAGGAAGAGCTCCACACGGCGCTCTCTCCTGATTTCAGTGCGGATGTCTGAACCGGCAGGAGGAGTGAGAGTCATATGAACCATTCCGACGCGGTCGCGAAGAAGGTTGATGCTCTTGTCGAGGTCGTCTTGGGTGAGAGCTCCGAGCATTTCCTTTGCCTCTGCATAGTTCAGAAGGACTTCAGCGTATCTTATGATAATGATGTCGTTGTCGTCGTGTCCTACGAACTTGACGGTCTCGGGCTCGACATACTTTCTCGTATAGTAGCCGGTATAGGTCATGCAACCATCCTTGTTATTGTCAAATTTAGGATATGTGAAGATTGATTTGTCTGTATTCAGCAAATCGCCGCTTGTTCCGCCTTCCCATTTTGTTCCCGGGGTGAGGATGGACATAGTCATTCTCGGGTCTCTGTCTTTGAATACATCTTCGTATTTGGTCACGCTGTCAGGATTCCAGATTTGTCCGTCCTTAGTGAGATAGCACTCTATCATGCTTGCCGTAGGAACGAATCTGGCATAGTCCCCCGGCACCCAACATTCCCTTGAAAGGTTGTGTGATGTCCTTGCCGTCTCGCCGAGGTCATAATTATAGACGAACGCGATAAGGGTTTCGTGATTTTCGCTGTTTCTTGAAGCTCTGCCCTTGTAGGTGAAGAGGTCAAGGTAGTCGCTTTCAGGATGTCCTGTGCTGTAGAGTTTGTAATAGGAGGAACTCATTGCCCTTTCGCATGCTGAAACGGCATCCGCATATCTTCCATTGTAAAGGTAGATTCTGCTCAAAAGGGCGAGAGCAGCAGTCTGAGAAATGTGTCCGAAGTCTGCCGAACCTGCCGCAATGTATTCCGGGAGAGCCTTGTAGTGGTCCTCGAGGTCTTTAGTTACTCTGTCGATTACATCTTCTCTCTTGTCTCTTCCTCTGTACACGTCAGGAGAATCGACATTGAGTTCATCGGTAATGAGAGGAACGTCGCCGAAGAAGCTTGTGAGAACCCAGTAGTTGTAGGCCCTGTAGAAATATGCCTCTGCGGCATATCTTTCTCTCACCTCTTCCTTTACACCGGTCGCGCGCTGGTAGTTGTTGAGGAAATAGTTGGTCTTTCCGATACCGCTGTATGCCGCATACCAAACGGAATTGATCTGGCTGATGTCGGAGGAGAAATATCCTCCGCCGATGTTTCTCCAGGCTGTAGATACTGCCCACGGAGCGCTGTCACCTGCGATTTCGGTCCTGTTGAGCCATTCCTTTCCGACAAGACTGTTGGTGAACGTGTTGGTTACACTGCGAAGGTGCTGTTCTGTCTGCCAGAAGTTCGCGTCCGTCAGTTTGTCGTGCGGCATCCTGTCAAGGAATGAATCGTTGCAGGAAGTCAGCATCAATGCTGCGGACATCAGAAATATATGTATGTTCTTTTTCATATCTGACTGTATTTTCAAATTTCTTGATGATTATGTTTCTACTTGAAACTGAGGTTGACGCCGAATACGATTGTTTTTACGAGCGGATAGTATCCTCCCTTGGAAATAGGGGTTTCAGGGTCGTATGCGTAGAAGAACTTGCTGAAAGTGAAGAGGTTGTCTGCGGACACATAAAGTCTCAGATTGTCGATTCTCGCTTTCTTCATCCATTTCTCAGGGAATGTATAGCCGAGCTGGATGTTCTTTACTCTAAGGTAGGACGCATCTTCAAGCCAGTATGTAGAGAAGGTGTTCTGGTTGAATCCAGTGTTGTAGGTAAGACGCGGATATGGAGCATTCGGATTAGGATTGGATACCACATCATATCTCTTCATGTGGATTTTCTGTGGATAAGCTGCCATATCCTGGAATGCGTGGCGGGCTGTTCCCTCAAGGTAGCCGTCGCATTTTCCTACACCCTGGAGCACGAAACTGAAGTCGATGCCTTTCCATCCGAGATTTCCTCTCACGCTGTAGGTGTAGCGAGGAATGCTGCTGCCGATTACAGTTCTGTCATACTCCGGCATGATTCGTCCGTCAGGTTCCCCGTTAGGGCCGCTCAGGTCCTTGTATTTGATGTCACCAGGCTGGTATTTGTAACCCATGACAACAGGAATCTTCGGGAGATTGTAGGTGTGGGTCTCAGGATTGTTGATCTTGAAGTCTTCAGGCGTCATGAGACCGTCTGCTATATAACCGTAGAAAGCATCGATAGGATATCCTACTTGACGGATCTGATAGCCGCTGAGGTCCGGTTGGTTTCCGCCGAGATCGACAATCTTGTTCTTGACGTCAGAGAGGTTGAATCCGATTCCGTACTGGAATTCTCCGATCTGGTCTCTCCAGTTCAAGTCCATTTCCCAACCCCTGTTGTTCACTTTTCCTGCATTCTGTTCTGAAGGCTTTGCTCCCATCTGTGAAGGATAGTTGAATTTGAGAAGGATGCCTTCGGTCTTCTTGTCATACCAGTCGAAGGTGAAGGTGAGCCTGTTCTGGAACATAGCGAGATCCAGGCCGAGGTCAATCATCTTAATCTTCTCCCAAGACAGGTTAGGATTGGAGAGAGTTGTCTGCACATATCCTGTGGTTGCCTTGGTTCCAATCATGGAAATGCCTGAGGTATATGCCTGAAGGACAGAGAGGTAAGGATAGTTTGACGAACCTACGTATTGGTTTCCGAGCATACCCCATGACGCTCTGATCTTCAAGTTGTCGAGGTACTTTCTGGTAGCTGCCATGAAGTTCTCTTCAGTGATTCTCCAACCTGCTGAAACAGAAGGGAAGAGTCCGCCGCGGTTGTCTTTGTGGAAACGTGAGGACAGGTCGTAGCGCAGGTTGCACTCGAGCAGATATCTCTCGTTCCAGTTATAGCTCAATCGGCCGAAACCGGATCTGATTGCCCATGAAGAATAGCCGGAATCGTTGCTCATTGTCTCCGGATCTCCAAGACTGAGGGTAGGCTCCTGCTCTGTGCTGAGATTGTTTCTTGAAGCTTCGAACATGCGGGCAGTGTACCATTCCTGGGACATACCGACAACTCCGCCGAGGTTGTGCTTTCCGAAGTGGAAGTCAAAGTTGCTCTGAAGGATGAATGTCTGCTGGATATTTCTGTAGTCAATATTCTTGATGGAGTTAGGTGACTGGTATTTGTTGGTCTCCCCATTGTCCGGATTGACGAAAGTGATGGTCTTCCTGAGAATGTCTTTCAATCCGTTGTATGATGTGAGGTTATATGTCGCGCTGACGTCCCAGCCCTTGAGAATGTCCACTTTGACAGTTTCCATTATCGAGAGTTCGTCTGCATCTGTCTTGATCCTGCCGCCGTCGTACAGGACAGCCACCGGGTTGGTGTTGCCTCCGCCATAACCCCAAGAGCCGTCTGTGAAACGGAGAGGGGAGTTAGGCGCGATTCGCATTGCATTGTAGATGGCTCCGCCGCCGCTGGTGAGCGAACTTACAGGAGAAGTCACTTTTGTGGTGGTGTATCCGATGTTGGATGAGATGGTGACTCTGTCGATGAGTTTCGTGTTGATTTTGAAACGTATGTTGTGCCTGCGCTCTCCGGTGCTGTTTCCGGCTGTAAGACCGTCCTGATCGAAGTATCTGTAGGACAGCATGTAACCGCTGTTGCCGAGTGTTCCGTTGAGGCTGACAGAGTAGTTCTGCTGAGGAGCTACCTTCTTGAGGACTTCGCCTACCCAGTTGGTGTTTCCGAAATAGTTAGGGTCCGAGTTGTTGCGCACCTTGTCGAAATGTTCAGGAAGCCAGGCTGCCGGGCTGCCTACATTCTTTCTTGCCTCGTTGTCGAGGGTCATGAACTCGATCGCGTCGCACATCTCCGGCAGTCTTGTCGGAGTCTGTATTCCGGCATAGGCTGAGAAGTTGATTCTTGTGACGCCGTCTTTTACAGTGGCGAGTTTCTTGGTGGTCACGAGAAGGACACCATTTGCTGCCCTGGCTCCGTAGATTGCTGCGGAAGCCGCGTCCTTGAGGACTGATACGCTTTCGATGTCTTCCGGGTTGATGGATGTGATGTCACCTTCGACACCGTCGATCAAAATCAGAGGATTGGCATTGCCGATGGTTCCCACTCCACGTACTCTGATGGTGGTATTTGCCTGTCCTGGCTGTGATGAGGAGTTTACGACCGTCACACCCGGGAGAAGCCCCTGAAGTCCTGAAGCGACGCTTGAAATGGGTCTTGCATTCATTTCTTCACTATTGATCATCGCCACCGCACCGGTAAGATTGACCTTTTTCTGGACACCGTAGCCGACAACGACGGTCTCCTGGAGCATCTGAGTGTCTTCAGCGAGGACCACTTTTCTCGCAGCTGCTGAACCGGCAACTATGATCTGTTCCTTGTAGCCGAGGCTGCTGATTCTGATCTTGGTCTGGGCTGAAGGTACTATGAGTTCCCAATTTCCGTTGGCGTCAGTGATGGTGCCGCCCTTTGCTCCTTCAATCAGCACGCCTGCACCTATTATAGGCTCTCCGGTACTGTCAATGACAGTTCCGCTGGCCTTGAATGTCGTCTCTTTAGTTTCTTTGTCAATGTCTTTCTTCTCCTCGCTGAGCACGATCTGATGGCCGTTTATCTCATATGAGATGGCCAGGCCGCTGAAAATTCTGTCGAGGATGAATTCGATGCTCTTGTCCTTCGCATCGATGCTTACCAACGCATCTTTGTCAGGGAGCATGTTACTGTAGAAGAAGCTGTACTCGCTTTCGTTCTCCAATGTAGCAAGGGCTTCCGTAAGAGGAACGTCCTTGAATGAGACACTTATCTGTCCGTGCAGAGGTGCCGCATTCAGCAATACGCTGAAGAACAACGTGATGATTAAAAGTTTTGCTTTCATTATTTGGTGTTTTGTTTTGTTTTTACATGGTGGTCAGGTATTCCGGAACTCGGGCGTTATTTGCGTCCCGTGCGCCGTCTGCTGAACTTTATCGTGTTGTAGTACATCTGGGCTTCCACCGGCGATGTCGCTGTGATAAGGTCAAGCACATTGTTCAGAGAACTGTTTCTCACAAGTCCCGTGTAGGAGTAAGCCGTCACGCTTTCGTCCTCGAAGATGACATTGACATTGTACATTCTCTCGAGAATTGCTCCTATCTCCTTGAGGTTGTTATTGTTGAAGAAGAGTTCATTGTCTCGCCAAGGAATGAGATGGTTTTTGTTCGGCGCGTCATATTTCCTCATCTCGCCGCTTTTTACATTGTAGCTTATTTCCTCTGCCGGCTTCATGAGCATTTCCCTGCCGTCTGCAGTCGCCTTCACGCAGCCTTCGACCAATGTCGTAACTATCTCAGGCTCAGAATTATATGCTCTGACATTGAACTTGGTTCCGAGAACCTCGACCTTCATCTGCCTGGCTGATACGACGAGCGGCATCTCTTCATTGCGGGCGACTTCGAAATAGGCTTCGCCATTCAGGTCAATGTCGCGGTTCTTCACATTGAAATCAGATGCATAACGGATCGAACTGCCAGAGTTGAGCATGACCTTGGTCCCGTCCGGGAGTGAAATCGTGCTTTTCTGACCGTTCGCGGCGACGCACTCAAAGACATTGGCCTCGGCCTCTCTGCCCTTGCCTGCCACGAATCCTGTAACGACAGCTATGGCGACCACGGCAGCCGCCGCAGTCCACTTGAATATTCTTCTGAACAGCAGTTTCTTCTGTGCCTTGATTCCGATAAGCAGTTTCCTGCGGATTCTCTCCTTCTGGATGCCGGACATTCCGGTACTTGCGTTCTGCCATTGGGAAAATGCGTATTCGTCGAAAGCCTGCGCTGCATCCTCCTCGTCCATCATGGCGCGGAGTTTCGCATTTTCTTCGGCTGTAGTCTTTCCGGAAAGGTATTTTTCTATCAGTGAATGAAATCTTTCGGTTTCCATATTCTGTGGTTTTGCTATATGTATCCACAGAATCCATAAAACCTTACAAGAAAATTGAAAAAATTATAAAATTTTGCTCAACTTAAGATTACCGCCAGCATCAGAAGCTCTGAAATCCTCTGACGGATAGCGTTTTTCGCCCTTACGATCTGGGTTTCCACGGTTTTGGGAGAAATGTCCAGACGTTCGCTTATTTCGTGGACGGACAGCCCTTCGATAAAGCGCATCTTGTAAATCATTCGTCTGGATTCAGGCAGGGCGGCGATTGCAGCTTCAGCTTCCGCCAATATGACGGCCGTGTCTCCAGTCTCTAACTCTTCTTGCCTGGCAGCGTCGCTATTCGACACATAGTCAATGTATTTCGATGCGGTCACCTGTCTGCGCAGTTCCTTGAACACAGCATTGCGGGCCACCACATAAAGCCATGCCGGCACGTTTCCGTCAGGGGAAATCGAGGTCCTGCGGATCCACATCAGGGCGAAGCAGGACTGAGTGATGTCTTCGGAAAGGTAAGTGTCTTTAAGGATGGCGTGGGTAAAATTGAAGACCATTCCCGCATACTTGTCATACAACGCCGAAAACGCCTCAATAGACGAGGCATTCAGCTGCTCTATGAGTATTTGGTCTTCTTTCATGATGTAGCGGGAGTTCTGTGTTGCTACCACAAAGATAGGAAATAAAGTCAAGTTTCCCGCTATTACTTGGATTTTCAGGCCTCCGAGCCCTCTACAGGGTGCACCAGAAGGTGACGATGAAAGGTATTGAAAACTCGAGCACAAAGCCGTGGAACAGCGAAACCACAGCATATTGCTTGCCGGATGAGTCCATGATGATAGGCAATGTCGTGTCCATCGAAGTCACTCCGCCTGCGGCGATCGGAGCCAATGGCCCTGCCACTTTTACCAGCAGCGGCGACAGGAGCAATGTGAACATCTCCCGGACAATGTTCGAGAGCAATGCGATGGTACCGAGTTCAGCTCCCTTGTATTCTGTAATGAAGATACTGGACAATGAATAGTATCCGAAGCCGGAACCTACTGCCAGACAGTCTGTTGCACTCCGGCCATGCAGCAGGAGAGCAGCGGCAAGTGCTCCTGCCAATGTGCCGAGAAGCGTGCCGACCGGAAGCAGCGACATCCTCAGGTCCAGAGTCTTGAACTTGGATATGAAACTGTTGTCGCTTCCCACTCCCGCACCCACGCAGAAAAGCAGGGCACAGAGGGCATAGAACGTAAGATTGCCTTCAGATAGGCCTGAGGGTATCAGGCCGGACAGTCCTGCGGCAATGCCGATGATGAAGAAACTGATAATGACAAGGCTGCCTTTCATCTCGATTTCCTCCTGCTTAGATATTGCCACAGAATCCATGCGAAAACGCAGCTTCCTGCCGTGCACAGCGTCGCAATCACGACTGCATCCAGTCCGAGTGAGGGCAATGCGGATATGATCTTCTTGTTACCGCCGACTTCCACGCCGAGCAGGAACAGCAGAATCCATATGAGCAAGGTCGTCGCCTTGGAAATCCATTGACAGTCCCGTTTTCTCAGGAGCCATCCGAAGGCAATGCCTCCGAACATACAGCCGATAACTGTAAACATCTATTTGTCAGTATTTTGCGGTTTCGTAATGATTCTATGCTGCGATTGCAGAAATGCTTTCCTGTTTTTTTCCAGTGTAGCCCGTTCAGTTTCGGGCAATGCGAAATCGCAGAATCTTTCCCATATATGGTTTACTGCCTGCTGGGACGGATGCACCATGTCTTCTGCATAGAAACGGTAGTCCCTCAGCTCGTCCATCATGATCTCATAAGCAGGGAAGTAAACGCATTGGTCCGGATGATTCTCAACTACCGAATCCACGGCCATAAGCAGGGTGCTTTTGCTGATCTGGTTGCCGTGCGCACCGTCTTTGAGATGCCGTATGGGGCTGACTGTGAATATGAAACGCTTCTGTGGATACTTCCCGACAAGAGAATTGAGCAGTACCGAACAGGTCTTCAGCGAGAGCCTTTCGCGGGTGAATTCTTTGGCATCCCGTTTCAGGCAATTGGACACGATCTCGCCTGTGGCATTGAACCGGAAGGTCCAGGCCGTGCCGAGCGTGATGATTATCGTGGAAGCCTCGCGGAAGAAGGCCGATGCCTCGGCAAGGGATTCATTTGCATTGACAAGAAACTCTGCGCTTGTCGCCCTTGCGGCCGCGGTGTGGTGGCTGAATGAACAGACCAGCTGCGCTCCGGCGCCCATCTGCACGCACTCGTCTTCGCCGAACGGAACAGCAGAATCCAGCCTCCGAACTGCATTGCAGACGGAAACCGGATTGTACAATGTTCCAAAAGGATTGGTGCAGGACCGGAACCCCATGTTCTTCATTATGAGGCCGATATTGTCGGAAAAACAACTGCCGAGCAGCAGGATGCTGTCATCGAAACTGATTTTTATCTTGCTTTCCGGAATATCCACCGGGGTCTGCAACTTTATCATATTTTGTCTGTTTGTGAGGAAAAGTTACTTTTCCATGGATTCGATTACTGAAAGGTTGGCTTTCCTTACTCTCGCCTCATCCATTTTCAGGACTTTGCGGTCGTAAGTCATAAATCCGTTCACCTCGCCTTCCACGTCGGTGGTCTGTGTATAGACCGCTGCACTGAAACCGCTTCTGACCATTTCTTCCAGATCGCGCGCATATTCCACGTAAACATCTGTAACCTCATCTGAGTTCTTGTACTGTACATAGCCCCAGTTGCGGTCTTTCTGCCACAGATGGCCCTCGAGAGGCAGGCCGATTCCGCCGTATTCACCGAGGACAGTGACGTAATTGCTGTCGAAGAAACGCTGTTTAGGACCCGGATATCTGTGCTCGTCGAGAATGTCGCCACACTTTCTGTGGTTTCCGCCTGAAGCCGAGTTAACAAGTCTGGTAGGGTCGAGTTCCTTGGTGTATTCAGCGACTTTCTCAGTGTCGAACTGTCCCCATGCCTCATTGAACGGAACCCATACGACTATACAAGGGAAGCAGCGTCTGGCGCCGATGATCTCAGTCCACTCCTTATAGTAGTTCTTCTTCCATTCGTCAGGTACAGGTGTGTCTGTGCCCTGGTCCCAATTATTATAGACCCACTTGTTGGTGGTGTTGTCCGCGATACTCGGCATATCCTGCCATACCATCATTCCGAGCTGGTCGCAGTGGAAGTACCATCTTGCCGGCTCTATCTTGATGTGCTTGCGTATCATGTTGAAGCCCAGTTCTTTAGTCTTGACGATGTCGTATCTCAATGCTTCGTCGGTCGGAGCTGTGTAGAGTCCGTCAGGCCACCAGCCCTGGTCGAGCGGGCCGAACTGGAACAGAGGCTTTCCGTTCAATGCCATTCTCTTGTAGTTGTGCGTGTCAGTGACCACGGAAATTTCCCTCATTGCCGCATAGCCTTCCACCCGGTCCAGAACCTTGCCGCCACGAATTACTGAAAGGCGCAGTCCATAAAGGTACGGGGAATCAGGAGACCAGGTCTTTACTTCCGGCAATGTGACTGTAACCGCCTTGCCTTCAGCTGCTTTAGCGCTTGCGATGACCTTTTCGGCCGGCTTCTCAGGAGAGTATCCGACGCCGCCCTCCAGCACTTCTGCCAATATGATGTCGCCTTCGGCTGTTCCTTTTGTCAATGTCTTGACTGTCAATGATTTCGTGTCAATGTCAGCTACGGCTTCATAGCTCAGGAAGCGTGTTTCCGGCACTGTCTCCAGCCATACGCTCTGCCATATTCCGGAAACCGGAGTGTACCAGATTCCTTTAGGCGAAAGCACCTGCTTGCCCCTCGGCTGGAATGACTTGTCGCTGCTGTCTGCGACTTTCACTACGAGCTTCTGCTCGCCTTTCACATTGAGGTATGGGGTGATGTCGAACGAGAATTCCGTAAATCCGCCTGTGTGCGTTCCGAGGAATATATCATTGACATAAACATCTGCTTTCCAATCTACTGCATCGAAGTTGAGCATCGTCCTCATCCCTTTCTGGGCCTTGGCCTGGAACGTGGTGCTGTACCACAGGTTCTCATTTGGCTGAAGGATTCTTCCGACTCCTGACAATGATGACTCGATGGCAAACGGCACGAGTATCTGACCGTCGTTTTCTGCCGGCTGAGGCTCTCCGCATTTGGTGACGGCATAGTTCCACAGTCCGTTCAATGATTTCCAGTCGCCTCTGACCATCTGCGGTCTCGGGTATTCCGGATGGCAGGATTCTGGAGAAACCTGCTCTGACCAGGTTGTACGGATGTTTTCGCCTGCCGGAGCCCAGTTCTGAGCTGCTGCCGACAGCGGTAAGGTCAATGCTGTCGCAATAACTAGTGTAGTGATTCTGTTCATGTTATTATTGTGTGTAATAATTTGTAACGAAATAAAATCGAATCCTCTAATTTACGGTTTTTCCGTTAAAATTCGTACATGTTCAACCCTGTCTCTTCGGAAAATTTTCTGCCGAGATGAGCCTTTGACGGTATTACGACCAGTTCACATGCCCCGCTTATGACTGCGGAAAAAAGATGCCCGCAGATGGCGGAACAGTCTGAGCGTCCGAACGTTGCGTGAAGATGCAGATACACATTGCCGTCCTTCTCGGAGATGTTTCCGGTGAGATTTGCCATTTCCATCTGCTCCTTGAACTCCATGTCCACATATTTCTTGGTGGCAGGGTTCAAAAAACGCAGAACCACATCATTCACGGCTCCTAAACCATAAATCTCTCCCGCCAGGATGTTCTCTTTCCTGCAGAATTCGGTCAATGCCGCGGCAACTTCACAATGATTGTCAATGCTGAGAAAATATCTGTCTTCAGCTTTCGTGTACTTGTACATAGTATAATAATTATAGGTATATCAGTATGGCTATCGCTCCGACTGCTGCTGCAATGACTGTTTTTATAAGCTTGACAGTCAGCCAGCTGCGTTTGTTTTCGGCGATCAGCGGCAGGCAAGCGTGTCCGTCCTGGGAAATGCAGTTTGCAAGCAGGACCGGGAACGGAAGAATCCCTGCGGCGAACATTGACACGAAAACAAGGTGCGGGCCCGACTCCGGAATCAGTCCGGCAGCGACCGCAATCACGAGCATGAGCCAGATGTTACCCTTGATCCAAGTTTCGATGTCAATATAGATGGACAATATCCCGAATAACGCGAGTACGCCGAACGTCCACGCGAAAATCGTAGGCAAATGCCTCTTTATCACGTGTTTCCATACGTGCTCTTTCAGGAAGTGGCGCAGGTTGTGTACGTGATGCCCGTGCTCTTCGCCCTCCTCGTGATGATGGCAGCATTTCTCGTCATCGTGGCTGTCATCGTTATGGTGATGGCAGCAGTCCACGTACTCGTGGCCGTCCTCGTTATGGTGATGGCAGCATTCCTCGTCATCGTGGCCGTCCTCCCCGTGATGGCTGTGCTTCTCCCCGTCGTGATGATGGCCGCAGTCGCAGGAATGGATCTCGTAATTGTCGTCACTGCTCCTGTCAGCGCCGATGTTCATCATCTTGCCCTTCTTCTGCATTGACCCGACAATGATTTCTGTCAATGCTCCTATGCCGATTCCGAGAACGAAAAGCCCGCACATCATCAGCAGCGCAGTGCCGGGGAATTTCGCCAGCATTATGAATGCTTCGTCGCCGGTCGTGGCTATCAGCGTGGCCAGCAGCGCGCCGAATCCTATCATTCTGTGAGAGTAGAGTGATACGCCTGCAAATCCGCCGAGGCATCCCGGTATGAGACCGAGGGCCGCAGAAGTCACGATCTGTCTGCCTTTGTGCTTCTCGAGACTGTGAAACATTTTTCCTTGAGTGCAGACATTGAAAATCTCTATCAATGTCATCATCAGTATCACGAGAGCGCAGATTTCTATACTTTCCTTGAATGCATCTATGAGTGCGTCAGGTATATCGTGTGGCGTGTGGGGAAGTTCGCTGTGGATGTGTAGAGGTAAGATGAACATAGGTCTATTGGTAAATGGTTCCCGCGATATAGAGGCTTATGACAGGCCTGAGCGGTGAATTTGTCGTCAGAATTATAGCTGTTTCATTGTCCCCGACAGGGAGATTGCCCGTGTCAAGTGTGCATTTGAAAGAATTTTTTCCGCCGGAAGGTGTGTCAATGAACTCTGCCGGCACTTTCACGCTGTCGTTTTCCGCATCGCATTTGTAAATGTGAAAACCGCTGCCACCCATATTCTTGTAAGAGAATGTTGCTGTGACAGCAGTGCCTTTGCGGACTTTTCCGAAATGGTAAGTGCTCGCGTCAAATATCGGCTGGGCTCCGTTTTCCTGTTCCTCGGCTGTCCATGAAGAGAAGTCTTCCTTAGTGAAGGCCTTTATACTCAATGCTTTATGTGGCTGACCGTTCACTACAGGAGTTGCGAAATAAGTGTTTCTGCCCCACCTTGACCTGTCTGCCGTGACGATGTATGTCATTTTAGCTGTGGCTCCGGCCGGTATCGGGTTCGGCGAAACGGAGACTGAAAGTCCCGGTGACACTTTCGTAAATGAAATCCTGACAGGGGAGTTCCCGACATTGGCCACAGTCACGCCGTCGCTTTTCTGGCCGCCCTGAGACAGGTTTCCCAGTTGGAAAGAGGATTTGCGCAGGGCCAACGTTCCTCTTCTTTCAGGATATAATTCATTGAGCGACAGTTTCTTGGCATGGACTATCCCTCGAAGCCTGAGTATCACCGGCTTCTTTACTCCAGAAATATATACTGTCAATGTCTTGTCGAAAGGGTAGGGGCCTTCGTCATTGGTGTAGGTGGCTGAAATGGTGCCTGACTTTCCAGGCAGAACCGGTTCGCGTGTCCATTTTACCCTGGTGCAGCCGCAACTGCTTACTACATTGTATATGACTGCCGGTTTGGCAGATATGTTGGTCACCGTGAACGTGCAGCTATGCTCTCCCTGTCCTACAGTGAGGTCGCCAAAGTCGTGTATGGTCTTGTCGAAACGCACAATCCCGTCATATTCAGTGGTTTTGCCGTCAGTTTTCACCTGAGCGTACAGAGCCGCCGAAAATAAGGCTGCGGTGATAGTCGCAGCCAGATATTTGTAAATCTTCATCATTGCGGCTTAAGTTCCTGCAAAAATCTAACCACTATTGATTATTTGACAGATTTCACATACATTTGCATTCGTATAAAAGCAACAACCAAAAGAATTTTAATATTATGGCTTACAAAATTTCTGAATCAGAGTGCGTAGCTTGCGGTACTTGCATCAGCGAGTGCCCTGCAGGTGCTATTGTAGAAGGCGATGTTTATCACATTGATCCGAACCTTTGCCTTGATTGCGGCACTTGCGCCGGTGTTTGCCCTATGGGCGCGATTCATCCGGGAGACGAGTAGTACGCGTCTGGAATCCGACACGAGAGAGACCTGCGGCTATGATGCTGTCGGCCTCTCTTTTTTTTTGTTACTGATTTTCGCCTCTGGCGTATGTGAGGGCACACTCATTTTTCCGGAAGTAATCTATCCTCAAAATTCTTCTCTTGATCGGATAATCCGAGGAAACTTGCTATTTGCACTCTAAAATGTAGAGAATTTAGAAAAATATTCATATATTAGCAAGTTGTTTGATGGTTAATTACTTAATAATTAGATAATGAAACTTTCTATTTTTAACACTCTCCGTGCGGCAGCCTATGCAGTTGCGGCCGGACTCTTCGTTACTGCGGCAGTAGGATGCAATTCTTCAAGCAGTAATGACAAATCACTTTCAGTTTCTGACAGGTCAGTCATTCTCGATGGTGAAGGCGGCTCTCAGAAAATTTCAGTTTCAGCAAACGGCGTGTCATGGATTGCCACAGCTGCTGATTCTTGGGTAAAGGTAACTCCTCAGTCAGGAACCGGTGACTCATTTGTAGTAGTTTCCGCTGAAGCGAACAATACGGCTGAAATGAGAACTTCTTCCATTACTTTTGAGGCTCCAGGCGTAAGTCCGGTTGTGGTTTCAGTTCTTCAGAACGAAGGCTCAGGCTCTTCTGTCAGCGGCTCCGGCTATGAGGTAAAGAGCGTTATGTTCGCTTACTATGGTGACGGCCTTAACACTGGCGGAAAACTTGCTAATGTTGCTGTCTGCCTGTTCAATCAGGTTCCTAATGAGACCACCGGTAAATTCCAGAGTTATCCTCTGAAGGTCGTTGAACTTGTTACCAGTGTGCCTTTCAGTGATAACTACGAGACTGCTTGCAAGTCAGTTCTCGGTCATTCATACAAGACAAGCAAAACCGATAAGGAATATACTATCAATATCGCGAATTCATATTATGCCAATATGATTTCTGAAACCAATACAGATGAGAAGGCAGTCGTTTCCGCTGAGCTTACTGTATCTGAATTCCAGTCGAACGGTACTGTTAAAGTTTCCTACAATGTGACATTTGATGACAAATCCACAATGAGTGGAGTGTTTGAGAGTGACAAGGTTTTCCTTGCGGACTACAGCAAGGCTGCTGATTCTACATTGGATAGTGACATAAATCCTGTATTTACAAGTGCGACGGCAACAATATATGAGATGGAAAAAGTAAAAGAATGTGCATTGGCCCTGGTTGATTTTACAGGTCCTACTTCTGATGGCCAGGATGTTCTTGCTCTTGGTGTTTATACTGATTATGCGGATCTTACTACACTTGATCTTTCAGGAACATATAATTGTATAGCTGATAATGCTGATCTTGTACCGAATACTTTTGTTCCTGGTGCATTGAAAGATACAGATGACGGTAGGGTCAGACTGATTCCGACAATCTACTATCATAGCACATCTAAGGGTGTTACCGCGTATGCTGTTCCTCATTCTGGTTCAGTAGTGTTCGCTAAATCAGGTGAGAAATATGATGTAACATTCAATTTCAAAGATGGCAACGGCTTCGCTATCTCCGGTAAATGCACTATCAGTATCAGTGCGTCAGTCGGTAAACTCGGCACGTCTTCAGCAAGTCCATATTCAGTGAAGGTGGCTGATTTCGCCCGCAAATCTAACATCGGTGTTGCCAAGCTCCCTTCAGTGAAGTTCGAAAGACTCTAATCAGAATACGTCATACGGCTTCGGGCCAGTCTTTTTGGCTGCCGGGCTTAGATATCCACAAGGTCGATCCGTAAAAGATCGGCCTTGTTTTTTCTGTATAGTCCTGAAAAAGTTTACCGATGTTGAACACGATGCGCAGCGCGTAATCGGCTATGTATTAGCATTTTAGGCGTTTTCAGAGTTGCCAAAAATCCAACTCTGATTTTGGTTAAATACTTGATGTTCAGTTATTTGCAGGTTGCGCTACAAGTCGTCATCAGACGACCGGCCGGGTCCGGGTATTTGCGGCAGCAAATACGTGGAGGACGAAAAGGCCGCGCGGAGCGTCAGGGTTTGGGACAGAGTCCCAATAAAAAACAAGGCTGAGGGCCTGGTCCTCTCAGGGGCTTCTTGCTGCCGCACGTGCCATCTCTGCGTGGCTTTCCATCGCCGCAGTGGCTTTCCCTGCCCGCCAACTCCGGCCCAGCAGTGGAAAACGAATGTAGGAGTCGTCCAGAAGGAACGAAGTCTCGGCAGATGAATGGAGCGAAACAAAAGTAGTCGGAACGGCAAATGTGGGAGAAAATCAATAGTCGTCAGTAAAAACAAACGAGGCCGACCCAAAGGGTCAGCCTCATTCGATTTATGTTCTTCGAGCTAAGTAACCGATAAAGATAACCGAATCCTTAGCCGAAAAGTGATTACAACTGTGGACCAGCCTTAACGAGAGCCTTGCCTGCGCGGTTGCCTTCGTATTTGCCGAAGTTCTTGATGAACCTTGCAGCGAGGTCCTTAGCCTTAACTTCCCAGTCAGCAGCATTTGCGTATGTGTCGCGAGGGTCAAGGATGTGAGTATCAACACCCTTGAGCTCTGTAGGAACTACGAAGTTGAAGTAAGGGATAGTCTTGGTAGGAGCGCTGTCGATGCTGTGATCGAGGATAGCGTCGATAATACCACGGGTATCACGGATAGAGATACGTTTTCCAGTACCGTTCCAGCCAGTGTTTACGAGGTAAGCCCTTGCACCGCTCTTCTTCATGTGGCGAACGAGTTCCTCAGCATACTTTGTAGGATGGAGTTCGAGGAATGCCTGTCCGAAGCAAGCAGAGAATGTAGGAGTAGGCTCGGTGATACCGCGCTCTGTACCTGCAAGCTTAGCTGTGAAACCTGAAAGGAAGTAGTACTTTGTCTGCTCAGGATCGAGGATAGATACTGGAGGAAGTACTCCGAATGCATCAGCTGAAAGGAAGATAACCTGTTTTGCAGCTGGAGCATGTGATACAGGACGTACGATGTTGTGGATGTGATAGATAGGGTAAGATACACGAGTGTTCTCGGTAACGCTCTTGTCTGCGAAATTGATCTTGCCTTTCTCGTCCACTGTCACGTTCTCGAGGAGAGCGTCACGGGTGATGGCACCGTAGATATCCGGTTCTGACTCCTTGTCGAGGTTGATTACCTTAGCGTAGCAACCACCTTCGAGGTTGAAGATACCGTTGTTGTCCCAGCCGTGCTCGTCGTCACCGATGAGGAGACGCTTAGGGTCTGTAGAAAGGGTAGTCTTGCCAGTTCCTGAAAGACCGAAGAAGATAGCGGTGTTCTCACCGTTCTTGTCGGTATTTGCAGAGCAGTGCATAGAAGCGATGCCCTTGAGAGGCAGGAAGTAGTTCATCATAGAGAACATACCCTTCTTCATCTCACCACCATACCAAGTATTGAGAATAACCTGCTCGTGTGATGTTACATTGAAGAGGACAGCAGTCTCAGAACGGAGACCGAGCTCCTCATAGTTCTCAACCTTTGCCTTGGCTGCGCAATATACTACGAAGTCAGGCTCCTGATCGAACTCTTTCTGGTTCTTAGGACGGATGAACATGTTTGTAACGAAGTGAGCCTGCCATGCAACTTCCATAATGAAACGAACCTTCATTCTGGTGTTCTCGTTTGCACCGCAGAAACCGTCAACTACGAAAAGTCTCTTGCCGGAAAGCTGTTTTACAGCGAGCTTCTTGCAGGCTTTCCAAGTCTTCTCTGAAGCAGGATGGTTGTCGTTAGGATACTCTGGAGTGTTCCACCATACGGTGTCCTTAGAGGTCTTGTCCATAACGATGTACTTGTCCTTAGGAGAACGTCCGGTGTAGATACCGGTCATAACGTTGATGGCACCGAGTTCGGTCTCCTGACCTTTCTCATAACCGGTAAGCTCCGGTCTTGTCTCTTCGTTGAAGAGAACTTCGTAAGATGGGTTGTAAAGGACTTCTTTTACACCTTTAATTCCATACTTGCTTAAATCCAATGTTGGCATAATGTAAATAATATGTTTAAAATATTATAACTGATTTCGTTTTTCAAATCGCCTGCAAAATTAAGACAATTTTATGATTACTGCCACATTTGCAGACTTAATTTTTCGTATTTTTGTAAAAATTCCAACCCCAAACGTATGCAAAAAATTTGCCATATGAAGAGGATAAGGAATATAAATTGTTTTACCACGACTTTCCTAAGTAATAATATATTATGGAGCCGATAGACATACTTGAACAATACTGGGGATATTCCTCGTTCCGTCCGATGCAGGAGAATATAGTGCGCACGGCATTGTCCGGAAAAGACGTGCTTGCCATCCTTCCTACAGGCGGCGGAAAATCAGTCTGTTTCCAAGTCCCGGCTCTTATGAAAGACGGCATTGCACTGGTCATTACGCCGCTTATCGCACTCATGAAAGACCAGGTGCAGAACCTGAACGCCAGAGGCATCAAGGCCGTAGCCATCTATGCCGGAATGACCCGCTGGGACGTGGACCTCGCCCTTAACAATGCCGCATACGGTGACGTGCGCTTTCTGTACATATCCCCTGAACGCATTGGCACGAGACTCTTCCAGTCCTACATCCCGGTCATGAAATTCAGTTTCATAGTCATTGACGAGGCGCATTGCATATCCCAGTGGGGCTACGACTTCAGACCAGACTACCTGAAAATCGGGGAGTTGCGCGATCAGGTGGACGCGCCGGTGATAGCATTGACAGCGACAGCGACGCCGGAAGTGGCCGACGACATCATGGAAAAACTCAAATTCCGTGAAAAGACATTGATCCGAAGCGGCTTTGAACGCCCTAACCTTTCATATATAGTGCGCAAATGCGAGGACAAGATGGGGCAGATGCTGAATATCTGCAACGGCGTGAAGGGCACCGGAATCGTTTACGTCAGAAGTCGGAGCATGACTGAAGAACTCGCAGCCGCGCTTTCCGCACACGGAATCTCAGCCTCATTCTACCACGCCGGACTGGGCCACGAACTGAGGATGCTCCGTCAGGAAGAGTGGAAAAGCGGGAAAACCAGAGTCATGGTCTGTACCAATGCATTCGGAATGGGGATTGACAAGCCGGATGTGCGCTTCGTCATTCACGCAGATATGCCCGATTCTCCGGAAGCATATTTCCAGGAAGCAGGAAGAGCAGGTCGTGACGGCAAGGACTCATATGCCGTGCTGCTGTGGAACTCCTCTGACGTGAAACGCCTAAGGCAGATAGAGACTGTCTCGTTTCCGTCATTGGAATACGTGGAGGACATATTCCACAAGGTGTTCGCGAACAGCAATTTCGCTTACGGACAGGGACTTGGATGCCAGGTGCGGTTCGACCTCATAGAGTTCTGCAAACGGTTTTCGCTGAACCGTTCCTCCGCCTACTACGCGATCAAATATCTGGAAAGAGAAGGGCATTGGACTTATACTGAGGACATTGAGGCCCCGACAAGAGTCCGCATAGCCGTAAACAGGGACGACCTGTACGATGTGGAATTCAGCGACAGGACCATGCTGGATGTCCTGGAAGTGCTTATGCGCCGCTATGACGGAATATTTTCATTCTCGGTCCCTATCGAAGAAGACTATGTCGCCCAACGATGCGGAATTTCAGTCCCTAACCTCAGGCAGACATTGTACAACCTCTCACTCGAGCACGTGATAAAATACATTCCGGGGCAGCGTGCCGATGTGCTGACCCTTCATAGTGAGCACCTTACGCCCGGCAACGTGAAGCTTTCCCCGTCCCGCTATCAGATGTTGAAAGAGACTTGGCACAAACGCATGGAAACCATGGTGGAATACGTGAGCGAGGAGAATACATGTCGTTCCCGCTTTCTGCTTTCGTACTTCGGCCAGACCGAGTCCGCGAACTGCGGCCGTTGCGACATCTGCCGCGAAGGAAAAGCCTCCGAGGACGCTGCCCAGCCATCCGGCGGTGCCAATGAAAAAGTCAATGAAAAGAATTCGACTGCCGAGGCGCTGACTGCTTTTGTCAATGAAACAATGCATGGCGCCTACACGCTCCGTGACATCAATGCCAGGTTTGCTGATCCGTCAGCATCCTATTCGCTTGATTATCTGACCATTCTGCGCGAACTCATAGACTCCGGCAAGGTGCCTCCCTACAAGAGCTGACAGTCTCTGAACGGAGACCGAGCTCCTCATAGTTATCAGGCAAGGTACCTCCCTACAAGAGCTGACAGGCGCAGAAGGAAGTCGTAAGGAAGAAATGCAGTCCGTCACAGTCCGGACAGAACCCTATCCCTCGATGAGAAGCCCGTCGAAAGCCGGCTTTACATCAATATCGGGAGCCAACTCCTGCAACTGTCCGCAGAACTCCGGATAGGTAGGAAAAGTATGAGACAGATGAGTCAGCCAAGTGTGCTCCGCTCCGATTGTCCTTGCAAGGTCAATGGCTTGATACAGAGAGAAATGCGAATGATGAGGCTTGTAGCCTACCGTATTGAGCGTAACATGCTTCAGCCCCTTCAGCTTGCAGAATTCGCTCTCCGGCAGCAGACTCATATCCGTTATATATGCAATGTCACCGAACCGGAACCCCAGGACCGGCATCTTGTCGTGCATTCCTCGGATCGGAATGATCTCAACCCCCTTTCCCGTAGGAGACGGAAGTCCGCCATGAAAGTCAATGTCATCTGCGACACAGGCAGGCGTTGCATTCCTGTTGTCAGTCGGGATGTGGTTCCCGTCCGCATCTACATAACAGTATCCGACATCATGCACCCAGACCAGCTCCCTGTCATCATCTCCAGGCTCTACGAAAAACGGCCTCTCATCTATCAGATGCACGTGCCATTCCGGAGCGCCAGGATATTTCTTCTCAGCGAAAACATAGTCGTAACTCTCTCGGAGCGAGTCCAATACCTGCTCTTCGCAATATATCTCGGCAGCCCTGCGGTCGATGTAGTTCAATGACCTGACATCATCCAGTCCACCCGTATGGTCCCTGTGGCTGTGCGTGAGCAGTATCGCATCCAAGTGTGAAACACCCTGCCTGAGCATCTGCATTCTGAAATCAGGACCCGCATCCACCAGGATAGTCAGTCCTCCATACTCCACCAGAGCAGCTGACCTGAACCTTTTGTCGTGCTGGTCAATGCTTTGGCAGACAGCGCATTTGCACCCTATGATAGGCACGCCCTGCGACGTCCCGGTACCGAGAAAAGTCAGCCGCGCCTTCATAAAGTCACCTCCACAAGTTTTCCAGCGAGCGATTCGTCCCAATTCCGTTCCACCCTTATATAGTTGCCGGTGTAACCGCTCATCTTCCCGTCATTGCAGCTCTCCTCGAAAAGCACCTTCTCCTTCACACCTTTCTGAGAGTCAATGAATTCCTCATTCAGACTGCGGCACAGCCCCTCAAGCATCTCCACACGTTTGGTCTTGACGCAGTCCTGCACCTGGTCCTTCCGCATTGCCGAGCGCGTCCCGGCCCTTCTCGAGTAAGGGAAAATATGTATGAACGCAGGTCTGATCCTGTTTTTGAGGAAGTCATACGTCTCCTGGAACAGTTCGTCAGTCTCACCAGGCAGACCGGCTATGACGTCTATTCCGAAGAACACCGAAGGCTTCAAACTGCCGTCAGGATATGTCTCGCCCGGCTTAGGATTCATCTTGCTGCGGATATAGTCTATCTTCTCAGCGAAAAATTCTGTGGTATATTTCCTGCCCACATCCTTCAGAACCGTGTCGCTGCCACTCTGAAGCGGAATATGGAAATGCGGCTGGAACTTGGTCCCTGACGCGATCCAGTCGATGATGTCCTCAGTCAGCAGATTCGGCTCAATCGATGAAATCCTGTATCTCTCAATACCTTCCACCGCGTTCAGCCTCTTCAGCAGCTCCAGGAAGCTCTCCCCGCTTTTCCTGCCGAAATCACCGGTATTGACCCCGGTCAGCACAATCTCCTTTACACCTGCGGCCGCGATCTTTTCAGCTTCGCTGACAGCCGTGTCAATGCTTATGCTCCTGCTCCTGCCACGTGCAAACGGAACAGTGCAGTAGGCGCAGAAATTGTCGCATCCGTCCTGCACCTTCAGGAAAGAACGCGTGCGCTCCTCGCCGCTCGAGTAAGCCGCGAAAGTGGCGCTGTCGGAAGGCATTGTCCTGTACTCATTTTCAGCAGGTCCGGCTGAGGCTTTTCCGTCAATGAGATCCAACGTCCTCTTTACCAGCGAACTCTTCTCATCAGCGCCGAACACCAGGCTGACGCCTTCGAGGGCTTCCACTTCCTGACGTTTGAGCTGGGCATAGCAGCCTGTCACGACAATAGTCGCCTCAGGTGCGGTCCTGTGGATCTTGCGGATGATGTTTCTGGATTTCCGGTCGGCATGCTCCGTCACTGAACACGTATTTATAATATATAGGTCAGCCTTGCTGTTCCATGGAACGGATTCGTAGCCGGCCTTGATGAAGCTTCTTTCGTATGTGGAGGTCTCGGCATAGTTCAGTTTGCAGCCGAGAGTGATATATGATGCTTTTTTCGTCATAGCAGTATGTCAATGTCCTAAAAAGGATGCCTCAATGTCCTAAAATGAGGAATACGCATGGCCTCTTGACTATGACCTCGTTCTTGCCGGCAGCGAATTTCTTCCACTCCGCAATAGTCTTGGTCCGGATAAATGCGTCAGGCATAGTGATATTCGCCGCAATACACAACTCGGTACTGTTCTGGCAGATGTTCAGTATGTCGGCAAACAGAGACTCGTTCCTGTATGGCGTCTCTATGAAAATCTGAGTCTGATGCTCAGAGGCAGAACGCCTCTCAAGCGATTTCAGCGCCTGTCTCCTCTCGTCAGTCTTGGCCGGGATGTAGCCTGAAAATGCGAATGTCTGCCCGTTCAGTCCTGAAGCCATCAGCGCCAGCATCAGGGAGGACGGCCCCGAGCACGGCACCACCTCTATACCTTCTTTATGGCAGAGACTTACAAGCTGGGCACCGGGATCAGCCACTGCAGGAAGACCGGCTTCTGTAATCAGGCCGACGTCCTTCCCGTTTTCAAACAAGGTCAGCAGAGCCCTTACCTCGTCAGGCTTGGTGTGCTCGTTAAGTTCGTGAAAATCAAGTTCCTGTATATGGCCTTTCAGCCCTGCAGCCGACAGATACCTTCTTGCTGTCCTGGTCGCCTCCACCACGTAAGTGTCCAGTTTCGGCAGCATTGACAATACTCCTTCCGGTATGACTTCCTTCGGGTCGTTCTCCCCGAGCGGTGACGGTATCAGGAACAGTCTTCCCCTGTCATTTTTTCTTTCCATTTGTTCTCTTTTTCTTAGGCTCCTGAGCCTCTATTCTTATTCTGACTTTTCTTTCGTTCTGTATCTCCTGCTGTCTGGCAGCCTCCAGTTCCTGCTTTTTCTTCTTGCTGCGGAACAGGTTGCGCAGGAATTCGCCTATGGAATCGTACTCTTTCTGGTAGGTCAGACCGACTCCGTTCCTCTGCGAATTGTCCAGATAGTTAGTGTACTGGTCCGCCGAGTGCGAGAACAGGTTCAGCCTGAGCGCGCCCGGTTTGTCGAGTTTCACGTCAATGTCCAGGTCTCCCACGACCTCACTTCCGGAGGTGTTGGAACTGTACTGCCGGTTGCCGATGGTACCGTTCACGATTACCCTGTTGTTGAACAGTGCCGTGGACAGTGCCACGTCGAAGATGTCGCTTCCGCTTGCATTCTGCTGATAGTCAAGCCCGAAATCGACCGGAATGTTCAGTTTCTGCAATATGTTGTTCAGCTGTGCGGACATGATTTCCGAGACATTGGAATAGAGCATTGTTGAAGACGTGTTCGTGATGCCCGACTGCTCGTCCGGCAGGAAACTGTTGCTGATGAGCAGTGCCAACAGCTGTTTCTGGACCTTGTCCTGCGTGTTGAGGGCACTCTCCACCTTGTTCATTGTAGTCGGGTCGAGGTCCGGGATGTTTATTGAGAAGCCCAGTCTCGGGTTGCGGATCTTGTCGGTTATGGAAATGCCGCACTCGACTGTCCGCCGTGCCGTGGACGTGGTATCAGCGATAAGCGTGCCAACAGAAGCCTTGGTCTTGTATAATGCATTGATATTCAAGTCGCTGTCCATAACGTCGCCGTTGAATCTGACGGAGCTGCCGTTCTGTATGGTGAAGTCCCTCTTGGCGATGCCCAATGCGACGAAATGATAGGTTCCGCTCGTGATGATGTAGTTTCCGTTTATGCTGAACGCCCCCGCTGAAGGCCTGATGTCCAGGTCAATGACTCCGTTTCCGTTGCCGCTCAGGATGTTGCCCGCGTCCTTGTCTATTTCAATGCTGGCAGTAACGTCCGGTGTGGCATTGATATGAAGCCTGATGCCGAGGCTGTTGGCCTGTTTCTCCTTTTCGCGCAGCCTTTCCATCATCGCCTCGTAAGGGTCAATGAAGATTTCCCTGTACGGTTCCTTGAAAGTCAGCAGGTTGGACTTGCCGCTTGAGGACGATGAGTTTGTCGGGATATGGAATTCGCCACGTCCTGCGGTTCTTGCATCGGCGGACAGCAGGATCGAGTTGAGCTGTCCGGTGACAGACAGGTTTCCGGTAGCGGAAAGGCCTCCGTAGAAGAACGGGTTGTCCTTCTCGGCCAGGTTCAGGACTTCCATCTCGTTGAAATGTATATTTGTGTCGAAAGTCATGTCTCGGAAATGGTTCCAGCTGATGCCGCCGCTCACCGTACCTGTCTTGCCGAATCTGTCATTGACCTTTACGTTCAGGAATTTCACGCCGTTGCTGTCCAGTGATACCGGGCCGTCAGTGATGTAACCGACATTGGTGAAGTCCACTTTCAGCAATGTGTTTTCCAGCCTGAGGTCTTTGCTGCTGATATCCAGTGCGTTGTACGGGCCGCTGAAGGCGATGTCTCCGGATATCTTGCCGTCGATTTCGCTGAACAGGGAACTCAGGAACGGCATGGCATATCCTGCATTGAGGCCGTCGAGCGAAATGTTTCCCTCCACCTGCCTGCTTGACGGGTAGAAATTGCCGAAGGCGTCGAATGTCTTCTTTCCGTCCAGCAGGTTGCGGCATACGTAGTTGAAGCCCTGCCTGCCCTCGTCCCAGACTCCGGCCACCTTCACTTTTCCTGCCCTCTGGCCGCCGAACATGGTCGAATCACAGGTGAGATTCAGCAGGATGCCGGCTTTCCGGATGCTGGACGATGTCACCATGGCGCGCCCGGTCAGCAGGCCCTGAATGTCCATTTCCCCGTTGCCGGTGAAGTAGTTGGTCAATGAGATGTCGAACTTGTCCAGACTCACCCGGAGCGTGTCCGGTTCTGCCGACGACCAGCCTCCGTCTATATTGATCGCCTGGTTGTCCCCGACAATCCTGAGCGAATCTACCTTTATATGATTGTCGTGCAGGTCAATGTCGGATGATGCGATGTTCCACAGTTTGGATTTGAGGTAAATGTATGACGGTCTGAACATTGTCTTCAATGACAATGAATCGTCCTCGTCCCTGTACAGCATTCCGTCGAGGAAAAGCTCGCCGCGGCTGGCGAGTTCCTCTTCATTGTCATAACTGATGCCCATGCGGAGAGAATCATTGTCGGCAATGAGTTTTACGCTGGACTTGCGCATCAGTGCCGGTCTGGCCATAATCTCGTCGGCGAGAAGGTCTCCGCTCAGTTTCCCGTCAGCGTTGTTTATCCGTAACTTGATGTTCTTCAGGTATTTGTCCCTTAACGCTATTCGTCTGGAGTTCAGCGAGGCGGACATTTTTCCGTCTCTGTCAATGCCGAGTTTAAGAGCCGTGCTGTCGGCCACATACACTCCAGGTGCGAAAAATGAAAGCACATCCCGTGTGTCGTGGAGCCTGAGCGATACATCGTATGAGTTGCCGGCCCAGGTCTCTTCGTTTTTCCGGTACAATGACGGGAGTTCCCGTCTTGTGGTCGCTGTCTGCAGATCCCGGATGAAACTGTTGAAGAAGCGGCTTCCCACGAAGGAGCCGTCCGCGAATTTGGATTTCAGGTTTACACGGTTCACGTCGTCGCTGGCGTGTGAGGAAATCTCGATGTTCCCCACATTGTGAGCCCCGTGCTCGTCCTCAAGCACCATATTGTCAATGCGGATGTTTCCCAGGATGTCTTCTCCGCTGACTCTCGTGAAATTGGCCTGAGTGCGCAGGCTCATGCGTGATGTCTTTCGCTTGTCTATGTTGAGGGCATGCAGGTCTGCATATCCGAGGTTTGCATAGAATTGATACAGAGCGTTTTGTGTCTTGGATGACAGCGAGAATATACCCTGGAACAGGAAGTTCAGGTTCGGGTCGCTGCATACGATACGTCCGTCGAAAGCGCTTTGGCTGAATGTGCCGGCTGCAGCGATGTTGGTGTATTTGTAGCCGAGCACGTCCAGTCCGTCCACTTTAAGCGAATCAATGGTTACGCCGAGCGTGTCCGCGGAAATGACTGCGGAAAGTCCGGTTCTCATGTCGCATTTTCCTACCGGAATGCTTTCGCCTAAGATTCTGCTGATGTCCAGGTCTTCTGTGGATATTGCCCCTCCGAGCGTCAGGGGACGGAACTTGTCGATGACATTTCGGATGTCTGCATCTGCATTGACCTTGCCGAAGCCGGAATTGAGTGTTCCTCTGACTTTCAGGCGGTTGAGCGGTCCTCTGACTTTTCCGTGGAATGAGACTCTTTCGCCTTTGCATATTTTGCGGATGTCCAGTTTCACTCCCGGTGCCCATCCTTTTATGAATGCTTCCAGTCCGCGGGACGTGAAACTCAGTTTCTTCACGGCTGCTTCAGTGAGCATTGTCCTTGTGTCCGGGATGCCGATGAGTGAGCCGCTGAGTTCTCCGGAAATGCCTCGTCCCTTGTGCCCGTCCCAGTCCACGAAGCCGTCCGCGTCGCAGGTTTCGAATTGTATATCGCTGAGTTTCAAATCATTGACATAACCTGTCACTTTTCCTTTTATCTTGGCGCTCATGCGGAACTGGTCGAGTGCCGGTGCGAAATATTTGAGCGTGCGCAGGCTGACTGTACTGCTGCTGATGTCGCCTTCCATCCTTACCTGGCTGATGAATTCAGACCAGGCGTCGGTGTTCTTGTAGAGAAGTTTTATGGACGGGATGTCGATGTTGGACCATCTGTCGATGAGGCGGAGGTTGTCCACTATGGTCTTTCCTCTGCCTACCCGTGCGTCTCCGGCAAGCAGGAAGCACTGGTACCCGCTTTTTTCGGTGAATGACATGCGGTCGCAGGTGCCGTACATGATGCCGCCTTTCATCCTCAGTCCGCGTCCTTTCAGGTTGATGTCGTGGACGTCGAGGTCAAACCAGTTCATCGAGCCGTCCGGAAAATCGGATGCGTCTTTGCGGAAGTTCCTCATTCTGAATGACATGTTCTCCAGTTCCACGGTGCCGATGCTGAAGATTTCCTTCTCTGAAGGCTCTTTGTCCTTTCCTCCGCCGAGTTTGAAGATTCTCTTTATGTTGGTGGTCCCTGAGGTGTCCGCCTCGGGTGCGCAGCCCCTGTTTTCCGGTTCTACGGTCAGGAAAAACAGTCCGTCAGTGACTTTTGCGGAGGCAATGCTGATGCTGCCGCCTTTCAGTATGCTCCTGATGCTGAAGTTGGCGGTGACGTATCTTGCCCTGAACAATGTGTCAACCACGTCGAGTGAGTCCCTGAACGGGTCGGCATCCAGGACTACGAGGTCGCGGAGTACTATCGCCTTGAACGGGTCGATGTGGACTTTGCCTACGCTGATCTTGCCATTGATATGATTTTCAATGCTCTGCAGGGCTTTCTCCGCGAGTCTGGTCTGTACGGCAGGAGTCTGTACGGCAATCAGGGCAGCGAAAAATATCGTTGCCGCAATGACCGTCATATAGTAAAAAACCTTTGCCGTATTCCGCATAACTTACAAATTTAACAATCTTTTCTTAAATTTGCAGGTTGAATTGAAAGACGATTGAAATACGATGGAACGATCAGATATAATTCTCGGAATTGAGTCATCCTGTGATGATACATCCGCTGCAGTTATCAAGGACGGATATCTTCTGTCCAATGTCATTGCAAGTCAGCAGGTTCACAAAGATTATGGCGGAGTGGTGCCTGAACTTGCCTCCAGAGCTCACGAACAGAACATTGTCCCTGTAGTAAGCCAGGCATTGGCAAAGGCCGGCGTGAAGCCGGAGGAACTTACTGCGATAGCGTTCACCAGAGGCCCGGGCCTTCTCGGCTCATTGCTGGTGGGCACTTCTTTCGCGAAGGCGTTGAGCGTGTCGCTGGATATCCCGATGATTATGGTAAACCACCTTCAGGGGCATATCCTTGCAGATTTCGTGAAGCAATATGACAAGGAAAACCATCATCCTGAGTTCCCGTATCTGTGCCTTCTGGTGTCTGGAGGCAATTCCCAGATTGTGAAAGTGAACAGTCCGCTCGACTATGAAATTCTCGGCCAGACCATCGACGATGCGGTGGGCGAGGCTTTCGACAAATGCTCCAAGATGATGGGACTCGGCTATCCGGGCGGCCCTGTCATTGACAAATTGGCCAAACTCGGCGATCCCGACAGGTTCAAGTTCGCCAAGCCTCATATCCCGGGTCTGGACTACAGTTTCAGCGGAATCAAGACGTCGTTGCTCTATTTCGTGAGGGACGAGATGGCCAAGGACCCTGATTTTATGGAGAAGAACAAGGAGGACATCTGCGCAAGTTTCCAGAAGGCCCTCATTGACATACTCATGGACAAACTCGTTAAAGCTGCGAAATTGACCGGAATAAAGGAGATTACCATCGGCGGCGGCGTGTCTGCGAACAGCGGCCTGCGCGACAGGATAGTTTCCGAAGGCCAGAAACGTGGCTGGAATACGTATCTTCCTGAGTTCAAGTTCACTACGGACAATGCCGCTATGATTGCGATAGCCGGCTACTACCATTACCTTGCCGGTGAGCGCACTCCGCTCGACGTGGCTCCGGTTTCCAGAATGGCAGATTTCTGATTTACGAATAATACTACGATAACAAGATGATAGAATTTGAAGTGTCCTGCAGAATGGGACGTGAACCGAGATTGGATGATATCAGAATGGCTGCGGCAGAGGCGTTGCGCCTGAAGCCTAATGCTGTGATCAATGTCATTGACCCGACAAAGTCTTACCAGCCTACTATGGTCAATGCTGATGCGCATTGTCATATAGTCCACAGGTCGATAGACGCAAGAGGCGATGTGAAAGTACGTTACAGGGTGGAGGCCTACCGTAAGGATGAACCTTATGAGGAATATCACCTTCCTGAATACAAGGATGTGCACGACGCTGAGCCTGTGATTGTGGTGGGCTCTGGTCCTGCCGGAATGTTTGCTGCATTGAAACTCCTTACATTGGGGCTGAAACCGGTGGTTCTGGAGCGCGGAAAGGATGTAAGCGGCAGAAAACCGGACATCGCTAAACTCTCCCGCAAGGGCATCGTGGATCCTGATTCCAATTACTGTTATGGTGAAGGCGGCGCCGGCACGTTCTCGGACGGCAAGCTGTTTACCCGTTCGTCCAAGCGCGGGGACAACAGGGAGGTGCTCCATCAGTTTGTGAATTTCGGGGCGGATCCGTCTATTCTCATTGACGCTCATCCTCATATCGGTACGGACAAGCTTCCTCGACTGGTGGCAAATATCAGGGAATGTGTGCTGGAACATGGTGGAGAATATCATTTCCAGACCCGCGTGTCAGATATCTGTCGAGGCGAAGACGGTGTGATTACAGTGACGGCTGTGGATGACAGTGCAGAGGCGGCAGGCAGCAAGAAGACGTTCAATGCAAAGGCAGTAATCCTCGCTACAGGCCATTCTGCAAGGGATATTTACGAGCTGTTCGACAAGAAGGGATGGGAACTGCAGGCCAAAGGATTTGCAATGGGAGTGCGTGTGGAACATCCTCAGGATTTGATAAACAAGATCAGATACCGCGGACAATGGGAGCCGGGTATGCCGGCTGCCGAGTATTCTTTCGTGGAGCAGGTGGATGACAGGGGAGTGTTCTCGTTCTGTATGTGTCCGGGCGGAATCCTGGTTCCGTCATCTACGGAGGACGGCTATACTGTGCTCAACGGCATGTCCAATTCTGCCCGCAATTCCAAGTGGGCCAATGCAGGTGTAGTCGTTTCTGTGGAGCCTGATGATGTGCCGGAAGAATATAAGAAGTACGGTACTTTCGCATTGCTGAATTTCCAGCACGACGTGGAGAAGAAGATGTTTGATTACGCTGCTGCCCACGCTGTTCCGGATGAAAACGGGGAAGTGAACCGCTTTGCGGCGCCTGCCCAGAGGATGGTGGACTTCTGTGAAGAACAGATGTCGGAAGACCTTCCTGAGACTTCTTATCGTCCGGGAGTGGTTTCCGCACCATTGTACGAGCTTCTTCCTGAGTGCGTGGCATCCCGTCTCCAGAAGGTTTTCCCGCTGATCAACAATAAGATGCGCGGATATTATACTGAGGATGCGCTCCTTTTGGGTGTGGAATCCAGGACTTCTTCTCCTGTCAGAATCGTGAGGGATGCCGATTCGTATCAATGTCCTCAGGTGCCTGGCCTTTTCCCTTGCGGTGAGGGTGCAGGATATTCTGGAGGAATCGTTTCTTCCGCCATTGACGGTATCAACTGTGCAGTGGCTGCGGCAAAGCTTCTTGCATAACAACATTTTGGGCGACCTGTCTGTCCGTGGCTGATTTTCAATGGCATTGACAAAATGTCAGTCTTGTACGATGGCAGACAATTTGCTGAAACAATAGCGGGCAGTTTGTTGATAACCCAGCACAAACTGCCCGTGTAACATGTTGTGGGTGATTATTATAGCGACTCTGTGCGGGTTGTTTTCGAAGAAATATAAAAGGTTGAAAAGATATGAAAAAGCAAAAAGACGAAGAAATAAAGAAGAAAGAAAAGCAGGTGGAAAATGAATGTCAATGCGAAGGCACTGACAAAAAATCCGATTGTCATTGTGACAAACCGGAGGCAGAGGAGTCCTGCGGAAAGCATTCTGAATGCAAGGAATTGACAGAAAAGCTGGAGGCTGCCCAGAAGGCTGAGAAAGAGGCATTGGACAAGCTCGCCAAGGAGAAGGACGACTATGTCCGTCTGATGGCTGAGTTCGAGACCTTCCGCAGACGTTCGGCTGAGGAGAAACTTGCATTGGTTTCATCGGCTGCATCCGATACCATCAAAGGTCTGCTTCCTGTTCTGGATGACTGCGAAAGGGCAATGGAACTGCTCCAGAAGTCCAGCGATGAGGCGGCCAAAGAGGGAACCGGACTCATATATGACAAGTTGATGAAATATCTGAAGAGCAAAGGGCTGGAGCGTATCGAGGCCAAGGGACAGAAGTTCGATACTGATTTCCATGAGGCTGTGGCTCAGGTTCCGGTAGAGGAAGAGGACAAGAAGGGCCTGATTTACGATGTGATCGAGACGGGTTATACGCTGAACGGCAAGATTCTGCGTTACGCAAAAGTTGTAGTTGGAATATAGTCGGTCCGCTCTTTCGTGAGATAGGGCGTTTTGCTTGTGCTCTAATATAGGAGATGTAAGGAATATGGCAGAAAAAAGAGATTATTATGAAGTGCTCGGCGTTCCGAAGAATGCCAGCGCGGATGATATAAAGTCGGCCTTCAAGAAGATGGCATTGAAATGGCATCCGGACAGATGGGTCGGCGGTACTGATGCGGAGAAGAAGACCGCAGAGGAGAATTTCAAGGAGGCGTCCGAGGCTTATGAGGTCTTGAGCGACCCTGACAAGAGGGCAAAATACGACCAGTTCGGATTCAATGCACCGTCAGGCGGCTTCAGTTCCGGCGGTTTCGGTGGGTTTGATATCAATGATATTCTCAAGGACCTGTTCGGTGCCGGGTTCGATTTCGGCGGAGGCAACTCCGGCGGTTTCGGAGGGTTCAGCGGCTTTGGCGGTTTCGGCGGTGGCCAGAGGGCCCAGCGTGTGCCGCGTGGACGTGATATCCGTACCAGAGTGAGACTTACCTTGGAGGAAATCGCGAAAGGTGCTGTGAAGGAGGTGTCTATCGACCGATATGAACAATGTCCTGACTGTGGCGGTAAAGGCGCCGCAAATGCTTCTGACATACAGACTTGTCCTGTCTGCCATGGTACAGGCCAGGAACAGAGGCGGGTAAGAAGCATCTTCGGTGAGACTGTTACCTATACTACATGTTCAAGATGTGGCGGAGAAGGCAAGATTGTCAGCAATCCTTGCCGTTCCTGCGGCGGAACCGGTCTTGTGCGCAAGAGAGTGACTATCAAGGTGAATATTCCTGCCGGTGTGGAAGATGGTATGCAGCTCACGCTTCAGGGACAGGGACATTCTGCCAAATCCGGCGGCGTGAACGGAGACCTGCTCGTGGTCATTGAGGAGATTCCTCACGATTCTCTCAAACGTGACGGCAAGAATCTGTTCTACACCAAGATAATATCAGTGACTGACGCCATTCTCGGTGGTGAGACCACCGTCCCTTGTCTTGATGGCAATTACAAGATCAAGATTGAGCCTGGTACCCAGTCCGGCACGATTGTCAGACTCAGAGGCATGGGCCTGCCTGCTGTCAAGGGATATGGCTCCGGAGTGGGTGACCTGTACGTGAAGTATCTCGTATGGCTGCCTAAGAAACTCAAGAGTGACGAGAAGGCCGCACTTGAATCAATGCGCGGAAGTGACTCCTTCGTGCCTAATCTCAGCAGGGAAGACAGAAATCTTTTCGATAAAATGAAAGAAAATTTCTAAAATAATACATCAATATTATAATATCGAGTTCCCAGATCACTGTAATGGTGATATGGGAACTTTGATTTTAGCTTGCTTTGTAGTTATAGTATTCGTGTTCTCATTGTAAATGATTTCGCAGTGTGTTTGATTATTGCTATATTCGTGATAAATAAGAGAAGAGGATATGACGCGAGAGGAACTTATAGCGAAGATTCAAGACATCGAGTGGGATGACTTTGAGGCAAAGGAGGCTTTGAATGAGCTCCCCAAGAATATGTGGGATACTGTGAGCGCATTTTCTAACACATCTGGCGGATGGGTTCTGTGTGGCGTTGCACAGAAAGGAAAGAAGTTCGAGATCCTTGGCGTGAAGAATGGAGAAAAGATTGAGAATGATTTCCTTACCACACTTCGAAACAAAGACAAGTTCAATCACATTATCCAGTGCCGTCCGGACAAGATTACTGTTGATGGTAAACTGGTTTTGGCGTTCTATATTCCTTCGTCAGAACTGAAACCTATCTGGTACGGCTCTCCCAAGAACACGTTTATCCGTAGCGGCTCCGGTGACCAGCGGGCTACAGATATGGAAATTGCAGCTATGTACCGGGACCAGGCATTTGGCACGCAGTCGGAAAAAACGGTCGAAGGACTGACTATTGCTGACCTTAATGCGGCATCATTTGCTTCATACAGACGTTATATCCAGACGTTCAATCCCGAGTTCCGGGCAAATAAGTTTGATGATGAAGAGTTCTGTGAATATACGGGCATTACCCGTGACGGCGTACTTACCTATGCAGGCTTGCTGATGTTGGGCAAAAATGAGATGGTGCGCAAGTATGTGAACAATTTCTGGGTGGATTACATTGAGATTCCTGGCAATTCGTATAGTGAAGCTGCGGTACGGTTTTCTTATCGGCTTCCGGAGTTGGATAACATTTGGGACTGCTATGAGGCTATCTTCCAGCGCCTGAGACTTCACGTGGATGCAGCACCGTTCTCGCCCCGGTCAGATGGCTTTGCACCGGAAGATGAGTCTCAGTTGTATTCTTTGAGGGAAGGTCTTGTCAACATGTGCTCCCATGCCGATTACTTTTCTCCGATGCATCCTACAGTACGCGTGTTCGACAATCGCATCAGTTTCCAAAATCCTGGCAAAATTGTCGTTGATATGGTGCACCTGCGTGACCGTTATCAGTCGGCACCGCGCAATCCTTCTCTACTGAAGTTGTTCCGATACACGAAGATTTCGGACAATGCAGGTTATGGAATGGATAAGATCTACTCGTGGGAACGACTGACAGGTGAGAAAGTTGAGGTGGTGACTGACGTAATGTGTTCCGAAGTAACTTTCTGGCGTCCGAAGATCGGGACATCCATCAAGCGGAAAGAAGATGGTGATGTGGGTAGTGCTGCGTCCGAAACTACCCAGAAAACTACCCAGAAAAATAATGAGGGAACTACTCGGAAAATGAAGGACAAAATACTCCGTATCCTTAGCTCCTCACCAACTCTAACCATTAAGGAAGTTGCTGATTTATGCGGACTTACATATGATGGTGCCAAGTATCATTTCACGGCCTTGAAAAAGTCTGGCAAATTGGAAAGATCCGGTGGCGACAAGTGCGGTTTCTGGGTAGTAAAGAAGTAGAAAACTACCCGGAAACAGCAACACTGTAACCATGTGAGGTGCTATTGAAAGCTTCGGCTTCTTATCTCTTGTGAAGATGCCAACTTTCTATAAACAATCACAATATTAACAGTTACAGTATGATTTACGGTTACATCAGAGTCAGCAGCGACAAACAGACTGTTGAAAATCAAAGATTTGAAATCAATAATTTCTGTTCACGTGAGGCGATGAGAATTGACGGGTGGATTGAGGAGACCATCAGCGGTACGAAGAGTTACAGCAAGCGGGAATTGGGAAAACTCCTGAACCGGGTGCGGAAAGACGATTTGATTATCTGCGCCGAGTTGTCCCGGCTGGGGCGTAATCTTTTTATGATTATGGAGATTCTCAATATCTGTATGACGAAAGAGTGCCGGGTCTGGACCATCAAGGACAATTATAGGCTTGGTGAGGATATTCAGAGCAAGGTGCTGGCTTTTGCTTTCGGCCTTTCGGCAGAGATTGAGCGAAATCTTATCAGCCAACGGACGAAGGAGGCGCTTGCAAGGAAGAAGGCGGAGGGGATGGTATTGGGACGGCCCAAAGGCAGTAAAAACAAAAAGAAAAAACTGGACGGGAAAATAGAAATGATCACGAGGATGTTAGAGAGAGGTGCGACTAAAGCCTTGATAGCAAAGAGATTGAAGGTTAGTAGGAATACGTTATACCTTTTTCTGACTCAGCACCGTTGATGTAAATAAATATCGTAGGATTTATTGCGTTTAGTCTTGTTGTGATGATTGTCCAATAAAAAAATAACCAAACTTTGACATTCAACACCTCTTGAGTGTTGTTCATTTGTTGAAAACATTTTATATCTTCCTGTCTTTGATACTTTTCTTTGCTAATGTCGATACCGACATAATTTTTTTTCATAACTTGCACTACCATTTTTTTAGCATTCATTACTTTGCTGATAGGCGAATCATTTCAAATATACGATCAACAAATATCAGAACCGACACCTAGATAGTCACAAAGAAGGCCATGAAGAGCATCATAGCCTCCAATAAGACTTCAAAGGATGAAAAGGACAATGACTAGGTGTAGCCGGACGGGCGGCCAGCCACGGCCTCGGAAAGTGGGAGGTGCCTGCCGGATACAAGTTCTCGCCGTGCATTTTTTTGAACAACCTGCATGTCGAACTTTTAGCAATATAGCTGATTATCAACAGTTTGCGCGGATATATGAAAGTCAGGTTACCCATTTTTTCATGCAACCTGTCTTTGACATTTCTTGCCAACATGCTATGTATCAGTGTCTTAGACGATAATCGTAGAGCCAGGTTGTTCTGCTTTTTCTCTGTCAGCCATACCTAACTGTATTGGAAATTATTTGTACAATTGCTATCTTGTGGAGAAAACGTAAAACTTTATGAACTACTGTCCTAACTGTGGAAAACCTGTTACAGGAGAAACTAATTTCTGCCCTGAATGCGGAGCGCCACTTAAAATCGCGAATTATCAAAACCAGCCGGCTTCAACCAATGAAGACAGATGGCTTATCGCATTGATTCTTTGCATCTTGGTAGGTTCATTGGGCGTTCACCGATTCTATACCGGAAACATAGTTACAGGTGTATTGATGCTTATAACGCTCGGCGGTTGCGGAGTCTGGACCATCATTGACCTTATTATGATAGCCGCCAACACCTACCGCGACGGTAACGGGAATACACTGAAATAAATATAACCAAAAATCTATGAGCTTTTGTCCAAAATGCGGAGCGCAAGTTGCAGATGGAGCTACGTTCTGCCTTAATTGCGGATACAAACTGAGCGAGGCCCAGCCTGTATCGACACCATCACAATCACAATCACAATCACAACCACAACCGACAACGCCGAACCACAAGCCGTGTCCGGACAACTATCTTGTCTATGCGATTCTCACTACACTGTTCTGCTGCCTTCCTTTCGGCATAGCGGGAATTGTAAAAGCAGCTCAAGTATCAACCAAGTACCAGGCTGGTGACTACGAAGGAGCGGTTCAGGCAAGTGCAGATGCCAAGAAATGGAGCCAGATTGCTCTCATTTGCGGAATTGTATGGGTTGCACTATACTTCATCATTGTTGTAGTTGCAGGAGTTTCATTGTACTAGAAAGACAGTCCTGACATTGGCGACACTGCTGCTGGCAGGACTGTTCGTTTACATCTATGCCACAGTCAGCCCGGAATCAAGCAACTTGTTTCCCAAGTGCCTGTTCCTGCAGCTGACAGGTTTTCGTTGCCCCGGGTGCGGTTCACAGCGGGTTGTACATTCATTGCTTACAGGTGACATTTCCGCAGCATTCAGGTACAATGCGTTCATGGTACTTATGATACCGTACATCATAGTTCTGATAACCGCATATCTTCTACGCAAGAAGCACCCAAAGTTATATCTTGCTGTTTGCCACAAGGCGATAATCATTACAATATTCATCTTGGTAATCCTCTGGTGGATCCTCAGGAACATCTACGGCTGGTAATCCCGCATGCAAATGGACTGCGTGTCACAGACCGGTCGGCACACAGGATTGGCTTTTGCGGCTTTCTTGTGTTGATAGAAATGAAATTTTGGTACGCGAGAATGATTTTTCGCTCCTACGCGCCAACCAAATGGTTTTTAGGTAAGGGAAAGGTGTCGGTGTTATTAGAAGGCTACAGGTTTCCGCCGGCTATTACGAATTTTATTATATCTGCTTGCGGTGGTTTTTTCGAACCAATGAGCATATCGCCAATGCTGCGAAACACCTGTAACTTATTGAAGTATAGACTATTATACGAATTTAATCTATTTCTCAATATGCTCACTCCCATAAAAAAACAGGGTGATGAGCATATTTATATTCTGCTTTAAATCGGTATAATCAATTGGATATCAGTTCGTTATGTGGATATTCTTAGGATCGTCTGGATGCTCATTGGTTCAGAAATCACCTATGGCGACGCTATTTCTATCCTCTATGAAGTTCACGTCAAAGGCAATCACGCAGATGGAGACAAGGTTCTTCAGAAGAAATCGTGTCACGAAATCACGCCGGCAGCGGCAAAAGCCCGCTACGCTCAGGTGCTTCGCAATTCGCCGCGGGCTATGTCGCTGACTGGCTATCCATCGACAAGAGAATGTCCTGCACGATATCTGATGATGCCTTGTCAATCCTTGCCTGACACACGGCACCGCAGCCGGCCGGCGGCTCAAAGCAAACTGCGCAGCTCGGCCCAGGGCTGCTCCGCTTGCTTTGTGCCTCGGGCGCACTATGAAATGCAAACCAACCGGGATTTTACGTTGACCCGTTGGTCCCTCATTAGAGTATGTTCGTGACGGAGAAACACGAAAAAGCCCCGGAGTAAAACTCCGAGGCTTCGTGATCCCAATAGGATTCAAACCTATAACCTTTTGATCCGTAGTCAAATGCTCTATTCAGTTGAGCTATGGGACCATACCAGGTACTAAGACCTTGTTATGCTTCTGCTGGTGCGTTTTCTTCCTTAACCATCACAAGCTTCTTCTCCTTAATTCTGGCCTTCTTACCAGAAAGATTTCTGAGATAGAAGATTCTCGCTCTGCGAACGTGACCAACCTTGTTGACCTCAATTGACTCGATAAATGGAGACTGGAACGGGAAGATTCTCTCTACACCGACACCACCTGAAATCTTGCGGACAGTGAATGTCTTGGTGAATGGGGTAGCACCGCTGATCTGGAGAACTACGCCTCTGAACTTCTGGAGTCTCTCTTTATCACCCTCTTTAATCCTATAAGTAACAGTGATGGTATCACCACCTTTGAACTTAGGGAAAGATGCAGCTTTGTCGTTTACAAATGCCTGCTCTACTACTTTAATCAAATCCATTTTCTAAAATAATTTTTGCGCAACGTTACTTGAATTACAACGACAAGTAAGAGGTTACCTCGTTAATGGGACTGCAAATGTACGTACTTTTTTTGAATCTGCAAATTATTTTAGAAATTTTCTTTCATTTTATCGAAAAGATTTCTGTCTTCCCTGCTGAGATTAGGCACGAAGGAGTCACTTCCGCGCATTGATTCAAGTGCAACGGCCTTTCCTCACCTTGTTTATTATCACACACTTTCAGCCCAGTTTGTCAAAAAAACATTAAATTTGAAAAAAGATCCCACTGAAACAAAATAATATGGCAGAGTTAACTATAGCAAAGTCGCTTAATAAAGCATATCGCCAGGTCCCTGTGGAACGGCCAGTCTTTAACATCTTCAAAGCCCAACTCAGTAACTACTACAAGCAGATTTCCTCCATTGATACGGAAGAAAAGCTCAAAGGAGACCTGATGGACTTCTTGAAATTCACATTCTACAGCCAGAATTATAAGGTTTCTCCCAATGGGGATATAGACTGTGCCATTCACCTGGGAGTCAATGTTACAGATCCGGTTGGCGTTATCATCGAAGTAAAGAAGCCCACCAACGCAACCGAAATGATTACAAAGGAGGACCTCAATCGCAAGGCTCTACAGGAACTCCTGCTGTACTACCTTCGTGAGCGACATATCAAAAAGAACATCCAGCTCAAACAACTGATAGTCACCAATGTCTATGAGTACTTTGTCTTTGACGCTCATGAGTTTGAGCGCATTTTCTACTCAAATAAAAAGCTAATCAAACGCTTCGAGGAATTTAACGACGGCGCCCTTGCATCCGAAAAAACAGATTTCTTTTATAAGGAAATTGCAGCTGATTTCATCGCCAATGTCCTGGACCAGATTACCTACACATGGTTCGACATCCGCAAATACAAACAATTCCTCGACACTGGCAATGACAAGCGAATCATCGAACTCTTCAAATTCTTCAGCCCTGAACATCTTCTGAAAAAGCGTTTCCAGAACGACAGCAACTCTCTCAACACCAAGTTCTATAGCGAGTTGCTCTATATCATCGGACTGGAGGAAGTGGTGGAGAAAGACAGCAAGAAGCACATCATCACCCGTCGCAAGGAGGTAGAGCGCAATCAGGCCTCCTTGCTTGAAAACACCATCACCATCCTCGACAGCGAGGATTGGCTTGACAACGTGAAAGATCGCTACTCTTTTGGGAAAAATCGACAGGAGCAGTTGTTCGGCGTAGCCTTGGCGCTCACCATCGGATGGGCAAACCGAATACTCTTCCTCAAACTTCTGGAGGCCCAGCTTGTCAAGTATCATAAAGGCGACCAGAGCTACGCCTTTATGCGACCATCTGTCATCCCAGACTACGATGAGCTCAATAAACTATTCTTCCAGGTTCTTGCAAAGCGCATTACCGATCGGTCTGAAAGCATCAACACCAAATACGGTAAAGTCCCCTACCTCAACAGCTCACTTTTTGAGATTAGCCCGCTGGAGCGCCAGACCATCCGCATCAGCAGTTTGGACAACAGCGAACTGCCCCTATTCAACGGCACGGTGCTCAAAGACGGTCAGAAGCCGCGTTACGACAAACTCCCGACGCTCCGTTACCTATTGGAGTTCCTTGATGCCTACGACTTTTCCAGCGAGGGTTCCGAAGAAGTACAGGAACAGGCCAAGACACTCATCAACGCCTCCGTGCTGGGCCTCATCTTCGAGAAAATCAACGGCCACCGCGACGGTTCCGTATTCACCCCCGGTGCCGTCACGATGTATATGAGCCGCGAAGCCATCCAGCAGACCGTCGTCCGCCGCTTCAATGAGGAAATGGGATGGTCCTGCAAGGACTATGAGGCCTTGAAAAACAAGGACATCGAGGACTATGTCCAGGCCAATGCTGTAATCGATTCCCTCCGAATCTGCGATCCTGCTGTTGGCTCCGGCCACTTCCTGGTATCTGTCCTCAACGAAGTCATCTACACCAAATACGACCTCGGCATCCTCATCGACGGCTCCGGCAAGCGCATCAAGAAACAGGACTACAGCATTGACATAGAGAACGATGAACTACTTATTTCCGACGAAGACGGCAACCCTGTAAGCTATATTCCCGGCAACCAGGAGAGCCAGCGTATTCAGGAAACCCTCTTCAACGAGAAGCGCAAAATCATCGAAAACTGCCTCTTCGGTGTGGACATCAACCCCAACGCTGTCAATATCTGCCGCCTCAGACTATGGATAGAGCTACTGAAAAACGCCTACTATACAAAAGAAAGCGATTACACCGAACTGGAAACCTTGCCCAACATTGACATCAACATCAAGGTAGGCAACTCGCTCCTGCACCGGTTCAATCTTGGACAAGACATCTCCGAAATCCTCCGAAAGAGCGGCATTTCCATCAGCGCTTACCGCAAGGCTGTGAGCGACTATAAGAACGCACACAGCAAAGAGGAGAAGCACGACTTGGAGGATTACCTGCGCCAAATCAAGGGGAATCTCCGCACCCAGATTGGCCTAAAAGACCCCAAAGTGGTTAGCTTGAATAAACTGAACGCCGATTTGGACAACCTTCTGGCGCCCCAGCTCTTTGAAATCAGCAAAAAAGAGCAGGCCCAGCGCGACAAACAGGCCAAGGGCCTGCAAGCAAAGATTGCCAAGATACAGGCTGAGGTGGATGAAATCAAGGACAACAAGATCTTTGTCGGCGCCTTTGAATGGCGCATCGAGTTCCCGGAAGTCCTCGATGAGGATGGCCGCTTCGTCGGCTTCGACTGCGTGATTGGCAACCCGCCGTACATGAGGATACAGAGTTTGCAGAATTCTAATCCAGAGATAGTTGATTATTATTCCAAACATTATCAGGCTGCTACAGGTTCTTTCGATATTTATGTTCTCTTTGTAGAGTTAGCTCACCAACTCATAAAAGGTGACGGACTTGTACATTTTATTATGCCGGTAAAGTGGACTAATTCTGATTTCGGAAAAGGACTGCGTGGTTATCTGGCAAAAGAAAAGTTCGTGTCCAGAATTATCAACTTGAAGGCTTTCCAAGTCTTTGACGCTTCAACCTATACAGGGCTACAGTGGTTTAAGTCATCAGACAAGCTACAGTATGTTGAGTTGGATGATAGCATTACAACAACTGAAGGATTCAGCGGGTTTTTGAATTCGCTACAATTGTCTGATTATGCCCAGATAGACTACAATACTGATGCGCCTTGGACCTTGGCCAACAAGGAAGTTAACGCCATCCTTGAGAAATTGAGAAAGAACCCCTACACGCTGGCGGATGTGTTTGAATCGATATTCCAGGGATTAGCGACGAGTAAGGACGATGTCTATTTCCTCTATGAGTGCAAAGAGCTTGATAATCTTTTGGTTGAAGGCTATTCTAAGTATCTCGGTAAGAGGATAACGATTGAGCGGGGACTGGTCAAGCCTCTCTTGAAGGGAGAGGATGTACATCGATATATGCATCTGGATAGTGATCGTTACGTTATCTTTCCTTACAAGGTTGTCAATGAGAAAGCCTCACTTTATTCAGAGGAGGAAATGAGTGACTTGTTCCCCTCGGGCTATGAGTATTTGAAAGCGTGTGAGCCCGAGTTGCGTGCTAGAGAAAAAGGCAGGTTGGAAAAGGACACTTTTTGGTATAGGTATATCTATCCCAAGAATCTCACATTGTTTGATCAGATAAAGATAGTTGCCCCTGAAATATCTTTGGGAGGAAACTTCACTATCGATTCTGACGGTCGATATTATAGTACAACGAAAGTATATGGCTATGTAAAGAAAAAAGACATCCCTATCAGTTATCCATTCTTACTTGGCATTTTGAATTCTGTCGTGTTTTGGTTCTTCATTCAAAATACGGGGTATGTATTGCGTGGCGGGTATTATACATTCAAGACAAACTATGTGGCACCTTTCCCATTCCCTGACTTCGAGTCTTTACCTGTAGAGCTTGTTTCGAGGATTGAGGCTCTTGTAGAAGAAATGCTGAAGGACAAGCGGACAGGTACAGAAACTGCACATATTCAGCGTAAAATAGATGAGTTGGTTTGCCGTCTTTATGATGTTGATATTAATGCGTTGAACTCCGAATCTACCTATTGATTGTCAACAGTTTTCAATGATCTCCATCTCGGCCTCGCTAAGATTATACAGCTCATATATGAGTCTATCGACGCGCTTTGAGATAGTTTCACGTTTTACTGTGTCGCTATTCTCAATCAGACTTTTTGCGTATCCGGTTAACTGAAGGTCAAGCTCTTGGGAAATAACCGGCACGGGGAACGGTTTTAGGTATGCTGGCTTATACCTATAATAGCCGTTGGCTAATACAGTTCCTGTCTGGGTCATAAACCACCAACATAGTTTGGAATTTAGGATGGACATCCAAGTATAGTAACTACCTGAAAAGCCCTTTCTCCTTATGTATCCGTATACAGTTGTTGTACTATAATAGCGACCGTCTGAATCGATAGTATAATTACCTCCGAGAGAGATCTCGGGAGCGACGAGTTTCGGCACATTTGCATACCCCATTCCTTGATTGCGCCCGAACTGAAACCATTTGTCATTATCAAACCTGCATTATTATCGGACAGTGGGCCGTCAATCCGTCACCTACAAACCTTATTGCTACTAGGGGATATTCTTATTCAGGTCCTGGATCAACGGGCCGGACATTACAAAAATGATAAGCGGGTCTTTCCCATTTCTGAAAATTGATGGCTACATTGTCCTTTGTTGAACTTTTATTCTCAGCGTAAATTTATTATTTTTGTGATAATAAACCTTGGTGCAGAAAACCACGCTGCAAATTTAAGGTTTGTATAATCCAACAAAAACAAGTACTTATGAGTAAGATTGACATCAATATTTTTTCAACAAAACTAGATCCAGGAGCATTTTTTATTACTGATCCTTTTTGTGTCAATGTCGAACCAATAAAGGATTATGATCAACTGTTTGTTTTTTATAACAAGCAGAGAACGGCAAATTCGGACGCCCTTTTCATAAGAGTTCTCACCCGACTCAATCAAATGAAGTGTTATATGGGAAGACAAGCCATATGGAATGAGGCTTTCAAAACTACGGAGAGTCGTGGAGGACAGCGTGGGTCAATTATTGTGGAAGGCGATTCATTAGAGATTATTGCCAGATTGTCACAATATTACTATCGTATTCATGGTGATAGGCAGGGTTACTATGTAATCCATGATGTTTCTGAACAAGAAGCGCTGAAAATAACGACTGCTTTTCGCGATGCATATCAAGAAACGCTGAAAACAGCGATTGCTTCTCTCCATGATTTATTCGATGCATGGAGAGAACAATAGGTTCAATATCCGGTGGTAGCCCCCTATATATTCTTCTTTTCATTCAGTCTTGTTCCTTGTTCATATGAATTATCTCGTATATCTTTTCTTAAGTAGTACGTTTACCGATATGCAGTGCGAACGTGACTACATTATGAAGTTCTCAATTCCGGAGATAAATAGGCGGCTGAAAGAAAAGAATGTACGAGTCAAAGCGGTGGATCTTCGTTGGGGGATTGACACATCCACTACAAGCGAAGAGCAGAATGCCATGGATGTCATCAAGATCTGCATGTCTGAAATAGAGCGGTGCAGGCCTTTTTTCATCGGACTTATAGGCGAAAGATATGGATGGGTCCCGGATAACACATTATGGAATGAGTTTGTTTTGTCCACTCGGCATGGAAAGTCATTGTTTGTCGATAAGCCTCAGAGTATAACCGCAGCTGAAATACTTGCTGGTGGGATTGATGATGAGGAATCAATGAGACGGAGCTTTTTCTTTTTCCGTGCCGAGAATTCATATATAAACCTTCTTCCAGACGCACGGAAATTATATGTCTCTGAAGGGCAAGACTTAAAAAGGCTTGACGCATTGAAACATGTTATTCGTGAGTCAATGTCTAATGCCGGTCAGGCATCACATTTGATTGAGTATGAATGTGACTGCATGGCTGCACGAGATAGTCTTATGTCCTTGAAGGGATTTGGAGATGTGTTTGAGGAAACCATTACTCATGCGATAATCAAATCCTTGAACGATGGCAATTTAATCTCCAGTAAGGAAGATGGTGGAGAATCAGTCTTGAGAGGACAATTAAAAACCGTGTCTTCAATCATAGACAGAATATCAGTCCCTGGAAGTATTACTTACGTTTCCGGTCCTTGTGGAGTTGGAAAAAGCACGCTATTAAATGAAATCGCTAACCGAATTCTGACCACGAAGAATGAAAAACAACTGCTTCTATCCCATGTGGGGAATCCTGACGGAAGTGTGGAGGAACTTGTTCGCCGTTGGAACGATGAGTTGGGTAAATTCATTGGCATCCCTGTTTCTAAGGACGTTGATTCTTTTCATAAAAATATAATCGCAGCGAGGGCGAAGGGTATATCTGTTGTCATCATTCTTGACGATATTGACAGGATAGACTTGTCATTTAGGTTACGACTATTGAAGCTTATCAATGACAATTGTACCTGGATTTTGTCAGGAGATCCGAGCTATTTCAGTGAAATTAAACGTAGATGTATTTCTGCAAAGGAGATTGTCATCCCACTCATAAGCCAAGAAGACTTATCGACATTATTACTAAAAGAATTATTATCAGCTGGGAAGAGCGAAGTGCTCTCCCGTGAGATTATATCCGCTGTAAGTACTCGTTGCGATGAAGTGGGTGTAAATAGCTTCTATCCTCTTTGGGGTAAGTTAGCTTCGACGCTTTTACTGAATTTGGATTCGTACGATTATTCTAAAAGCTCAGAACTGGATTCGGATGGCGGTCACGCATTAAAGAAATACATCTTATCATTTGTTCAATCTTTCTCAATAAGCTCGGAGGGCCTTTTTGAACTTTTGACGCAGAGAGCATGTCGTGCAATCGGTTATGATTTCGTCAACGATGCGTTAGCATATTTAGCATTGTCTTATGACGGCCTTTCTTTGATGGATCTTCAAGAATTGATGGCACCTGATTGGACTGACTTAAATGGCGCCTATCTACTACGGTATTATATTGGTGCAATTAGAGAAAGACAATCAGATAAACATATTGTCTACGAGCATCAAATTTTTAAGGATGCCGTAAAAAAGACACTTGCACCATCTCGAAGTACCTTAATATATCGGAATCTTTACAATCTTTTCCTAAGGTATTATTCCGGTAATGGGCTATTTTTCCTCTCTCTGCACTCTTATAGTGGAAACTTGATTTATTCCGGCGTATCAGTGTATGCGTGGCTTTCTATTCTGGCCGCCTTTATAAAGGAAAGCCCAGAAAAGAATTTGGATTACGTGTTTAATGTTTTACTACGCAAAGACGAAGGGTATGAAAAGATAATTCTTGAATATGTGATAGAACGGTTCCTGGCGGATGGAGTTTTAGTGCAAAACATTTTGGAAACCATCGCTGGGGAAGATATTTGTCGCCTTTTTATGACGCGGTATATGTCAATCTCAGCAGTGCATAAAGCCCTGAGTTATGGGGCGCTGGATTACATAACAAGAGAACATGGTGCAATAATAGGAAGCTATAATCATCAATTCGATCTTGAATCTATTTTCTTTACGTTGTGAAAAACTTTTGGAGTTTGTGCGGGATTCAGATGTCGAGAATAAAACTTTTTACTTGGCATCTTTAATGTTTATTAAATCCCAAACATGTCGTATACTCGAAAATTACATCGTTGAAACTGATAATGTAATCTCATTTTTACATCAATGCCCGGATATAGAATCAAATCATTTAATAATTGACCAACTATATGAAAGCTACCTGACAAGGCTAATCCATGACTATGGTGCAAATAATGGTGAGTTGATTACGCGCATCTTTTGCGAGGCAAGAGACAATGTACGTCATTCTTCTGCCAACTGGCCCAATATTCTTCGTCTGATGATCCAGTTTAATTGCCTAACTGGCGAAGATTCTTATGCTCTCGGATGTGAGCTTCTTGACGTAGCTATGGAGCGAAAGAACGTCCTAGGGGCACAATTGATATCCCTATTGATGGCAGGAGAATGCGCGAAGTTATGGAGCTCGAGATCTTCCTCAGAAATACAATCTATCATAGGACATATCAAAGGATATGTTGACGATGTCGCCGAGTCCCCATTGGCCTTTAACGATATCATTGGCGATGTTTGGACCTGGCTGTGGAATTGCATTGTCGGCTTGAAGAAGAACAGTGACATTTCTGAGGATATTCTTGATTTGGTCATATCTTTATTTAGGAATTGTCGTTTAATGTTTTCAATCTGAGCGAAGCAGCAGACAATCCCTTCA